>Ga0209816_1003314_pt1 | contig 11100 bp, 14 predicted proteins | sample CoawatmetaG01DNA_FD_187509 | JGI IMG/M metagenome (GOLD analysis project Ga0209816, IMG submission 187509) | Marine microbial communities from the West Antarctic Peninsula - Coastal water metaG017-DNA (SPAdes) (version 2) | ecosystem: Environmental > Aquatic > Marine > Coastal ... | reverse complement strand
CTTGACCGAGTACGACGGCGAAGAACTAGTCGCTGCCGTGCATGGCTATGTCAGATTTCACGAAGGACTCGATCAAGAGGACGGATCGGACTTCAATCCTCGCAAGTATTTCACGCCCGAGAGCGTATTCCGATTGGAAAAGATTGAAAGTCGGGTAGAACTTGGCTTTGACGGACCCTACCGAAAGCCTCTTTCACGCGAGGATGCGGTCAGGGCGCGTCAGGAAGCCGCAAGACAGAAGGTTGCGGCGGCACGGGCCGCTCGGGAGGGCCAGAAATTACGCGCCGTATAAGGCGATTGGGGCGCGCTGTCGGATAACGGCGGGGCGCGCTCGACATATAGCTTCGGTCCTGCCGGTAAGAATCGAAGCCACCGTGGGAACGTCACACAACCGGTATCGCCAGAGTGAAAAAGCAGAGGGCGAGTGACGGCCAGATCCAGATGGCTAAAGCGACTGCTTCGAGGATGCATCGGAGAGATCCCGACTCCTCATACGGCACTGCATAGGCAGCGACCGACTTCTCTGACTCCGTTCTGCGGGGAACAGGAGAGGTCTATCTGGGTACAGGCAGATGAGTTTGACTACCAAGAGCAAAGAGCAAGGATACCAACTCCTAGCCGATACTCTGATGGCTCGGATCGACGCAGCAATCGGCCAGCCAAACTCTGCAAATGCTGTAAAGCGACGAATTGAAGTTTTGGGTCGAGTGTTGGATCACATCGAAATTGCAATTGCGGAGGCGAAGGAGTTTTCTTTTGGCGATTGACGGTGAAGGCGTACACGAGAAAGTCATGTCTGTCTTGGCAGCGGTAGCAAGTTCTCAATACGGTATGACTGTTGCGGAAGTGCGGCAGAAAACAGGACTAAACCCGACGACAGTGCGTTACCACCTGGGTCGATTGACCAAAATCGGAGTTTTTTTGCACGATCAGCACGCAGCCAGCCCCGAACGCGACCTGCGTGGGCACTTTGCGACGAACGGTAATTTGCCGGGTACATGGCGGATCTCTCTTACATGGTTGTTGGTCGTTGCAACGCCTCACATGACGACCCTGGGCATGGCGGTCGAAGCACAACGAGAGGCGGCAAAGTCTTGAGTTACGTACTCGAGTTCGAGCTTGAAGGACTGCCATCGCTACAGGTTGCCGGATCTGGGGGTGGGCACTGGCGGAAACGACACGCCGAAGCCAAGCGTTGGAAGCAGTCGGTGCGAGGCGCTGTGCTCGAGAACTGTTACCTGCCGGATGAGCCGCTGACGCGTGTCAGAATGCGGTGTGAGCGCTTTTCCACACGAGAGCCGGACTGGGACAACCTAGTTGCGTCCTTCAAGCCAATTCGAGACGGGCTTGTCGAAATAGGAGTGATGGTCGACGACAAGCCGAGTGTTTTGGTCGCCTGCGAGCACCGATGGTCGAAAGCGAAACGCAGCGAGGGCAAGATCCGAGTCCGCCTAGAAGCGGTGCAGGACACAGAGTGAAATGTCGAGAGCCTAGCTACGGTGGGATCACCATTTGCAAAGGTTGCGCGCAGCCTTGGGAAAGGACGATCTATCCTAGTTGGGGGTCGCAGCCTGACTGGGTTTACTGTGCGGAGTGCGCTGCTAAACGCTGGCTGGACGAGTGTAAGCAGCACTAAATAGTGAGGTTCTGGTGAGTCCATTTGAAAAAGGTCACGCAAAAGTAGGCGGGCGCAAAAAAGGAGTGCCCAACAAATCCACGGTTGCCGTCATGGAAGCGGTCAGGCGTGCGTTAGATGCAGCTCATAAGGATGGTGCCGAGGGCTACCTGCTAGATCTCGCCTGCGACGATCCAAAGACATTCATGAGCGCGGTCAATAAACTCATACCCACTGCGGTCGAGACAAAAGTTGAGATTGAGCAGACAGTCACTATCCGTCGATACGGGTCAGGGAGGAAGAAGCGTGGCAGCAAGAAAAAAGAGAGCAGCAAAGACGCCTGAGCTGAGCAAGAAGGTGCAGGCTCTTCGTCAAATATTGACTCTTCGTGTGCGTCGACAGCCTGTCCCAGTCGAGCTCCGAGACCTCGACGACATGCGCTTCACGTCAAGCCGCCGGGTGCATGCGGTGCTCCAGGCTATGCGTCGCGACAACGCCGGCATGGATGAAGTCGACGTTTACGTCGAAAAAGAGATTCATGGGTAATCTGGAAATCGAAATCGAAGAACTGGACGAGACGCTTCAGGCGTTCCTCGACTGCCGTTCCCGATTCACTGGCATTATGGGTCCGCTCGGATCAGGCAAGACCTACACGGCGATCCTGCGCGTCCTGTTGGGCATGATTGAGCAAGAGCCCAACGCGGTAGGCATTCGCCCGACACGATGGATTGCGGTTCGGAACACTTACCCCGACCTGACGACCACGACGATCCGAGACTTCCGCGAAGTGTTCGACGAGAACTTCGGCACTATGACGATGGGAGGACTTGATCCGCCCACGTTTCGAGCTCGGTTCAATCTTGACGATGGCACTCGAGTCGAGAGCGATGTGATCTTTTATGCGCTTGACCGCCAAGACGCAATCAGGCGACTACGCGGGGTGCAAACGACAGGGTTCTGGCTGAACGAAGCAATGCAATTGCAGCGCGATGTAGTTGCACTCGCCGATCTCCGGCACGGTCGTTATCCATCCGACGTAGCAGGTGGAGTGAGAGCGACGTGGCACGGCATCATTGCGGACACGAACGCCCCTGACGAGGACAACTGGTACTACAAGGCGGCGCACGACACGAAGTCACCCGATTGGGAGTTTTTCAGGCAACCTGGGGGCGTGATCGACACGGGCGTTCTTGACGGCAAAGGCAACAAGGTTTGGATTCCTAATCCCGACGCAGAGAACCTGCCCAACCTGCCGGACGGTTACTACGAGCGAGCGTTGCAGGGCAACAAGACAGACGATTGGATTGCCAACATGCTTGGCAACGAATACTCGTTCATTGTCGACGGCAAGCCGGTGCATCCTGACTTCCGAGACTCGCTGCATGTCACGCAAGAAAACGTCGCCTTCAACCCTGAGCTCCCGCTCGTGATCGGCGTCGACTTCGGGCGAACACCGGCTGCAGCAATCGGGCAACGCGATGTGTGGGGTCGGATCAACATCATCGACGAGTTCGTGTCCGACGATATGTCTCAAGCGGTGTTCGGTCCCGAGCTCAGGGCCTACATCACATCACATTACCCGCAGGCCAAGGTTCGAGGCTGGAGTGACCCGGCAGGTGAAGCCAAAGGTCAGGCTACGGAGGACACGCCAAGGCAAGTCCTAGTGGCTGCGGGCGTGCCTTGTCAGCCTGCACCGTCCAACAAGGTTGTGCTGCGTAGGGCGAGCGTGGCAAATCCTTTGCGGCGGTTGTGCGGCGACAAGCGTCCAGCTCTAATGATCAGCCCGAAAGCCAGAATCATACGCAAGGGCTTAGCCGGCGGCTTTTGTTTTCGGCGCATCAGAACCACTGACGATAGATACACCGAAGAGCCGGACAAGAACGCTTACAGTCACCCGGTGGAGGCGTTGGAGTATCTATGCCTGGGCGAAGGCGAAGGTAGAGCCGCCCTGCTTCCGGTCGACTATGACCCAGACGAGCCGATACAGGAGGTCGCTGAGTTTTGATCTGGAGCACAAAGCAATATCACGATCCGGCGCAGATTGAGTTGCTCTCGGCAATGGCAAGGCAGTGGGGATTCCCGCGAGAACCTAGCAAGAACGAACTCGAGCTCGCAGATTGGTTTGCGATGTCGCGCGGCAGTGAGATAGCCGAGGTGCATTGGTTTGAGCGAATCGAAGGCATGCCAGATCTCGCAGGGCTTCATTACGCAGTCAGCCCTCGTTGCAGAAAGGTGTGGCCCGTTCGGCTGTGGCTGGATTCGGTGATTGGATTTGCGCGAGATAGCGGGTTCCGAAAACTCATTGCCGGCGTTAACGGTCTCCCCTTGGACTATCTTCTCCGGTATGTCGAAATCTGGAACCGTCGGCACCTATTCGATCCTTTGACGATTGAAAGTTCTATACCAGCGGGTTCGGAACAAGTCGTTGTCGTAAGTCTGGAGACACCCAATGGGACTTGAAGTAGCAATCGCAACCGCCTTGGCGTCTGGACTTGCAGTGTCAGCGCCAACCGCAGCTACTGCTGCGTCGATTCTCACGCCTGCCATTTACGGAGCAGGAACTGGCGCAGCAGTCGGTGGCATTCAATCGGCTGCACGGGGCGACAGTGCTGCTGGTGTATTCAAAAACGCAGGCATCGGTCTTGGAACTGGCGCAGCACTTGGGGCAGTGGGTGGGGCTGCCGGAGCGCTCGCGCCTACTCCAGTACCGACACCGGGAACTCCAGTACCGACACCGGGAACTCCAGTACCGACACCGGGAACTCCAGTACCGACACCAGCACTGCCTGCGCCAACAACCGCTCCTGCTCCTGCTCCTGCTCCTGGGTCTACTGTCCCTAATTCCGCTGCACAGATGGATGCCATTGCGGCGCAGGGAACTACACAAAAGGTTACTGGCAACGCAGTCAATTATGGTGCTCTAGCAAGAGAGGCTGCACCATCGTTGGCGTCGGCGGGTCTGACATCGGGTCTGTCTCTTGGGCTTGCTCCAAAACCTGAGATGCCGAAACCCCAAAGCCAAACGTCGGGATCTGCTCTGGCAGCTCGAGACCGTGAGCGCAGGCGTCGCGCGCAGGGATCGAGGTCTGCGATCAGCAGCAGCCTAGGTTCAGCGATGGGTGCTCGAACAGGTCGCACGACCCTCGGCGGCGGCTACTAATGACAGGCAATAATGTCGCTCAAGAGGCAAAGAAGCGAGTCAGCGAGCTCAAGGGTCGCCGGATAAACTTCGACGATCAATGGCAGCAAGTCAAAGATCACGTCTGGCCGGACGGTGGCGACTTCACCTTCAGGCGCTCGCCTGGTGAGAAGAGCACTGAAAAGATCTACGAGATGACGGCAGCGCTTGCGCTTGAAAAGGGAGCCGCATCGCTTGAAGCGTTTCTTACGCCCCGTACAAGTCGATGGCATACCCTCGTTGCTTCAAACGACAAACTAAACGAAATGGCTTCGGTCAAGCGGTGGTTTGAAGAGGCAACTGACGTTCTTTTCAAATGGCGCAACGCGCCGTACAGCAGATTCTACGGTCAAGTACACGAAGTCTGGAAAAGCAATCTAGCCTACGGCAACGCTTGTCTGCTTGTCGAAGAGCGCCCAGAAGGTGGCGTCGTTTATCGGCAAATCCATGTTGGATCGGCTTGGATTGATGTCGACCATAACGGCATCGTCGACACGATCTATCGCGAGTACGAACTGACAGCGAGAGCCGCTTGCAAGCGATGGGGCGACAGCGCACCACGCTGTGCAAAAGATGCTCTGCATCAGAATCCCTTCACAAAGCACACCTACCTGACCGTTGTTCGCCCATCGGATAAATACAAGGCGGGTATTAAAACCTTGATGGCTTACGAGGCTCTCGAGATCTCATGTGAAGACGAATCAGTTTTAGAGAGCGGAGGCTTTCACGAGCTCCCCTACATCTGGACGCGGTACACCGTCAGCCCCCACGAAGATTACGGACGTGGGCCAGCGATGATGGTGCTCCCTGACATCAAGACGCTGCAGGAGATGCAGCGGGCATTCATGAGAGCCGGACACAAGGTCGCAGATCCGCCGTTGTTGGTGGCTGACGATGGGGTTTTGGGTCGTGGTTCTAAGCGTATTCGCATCTCACCCGGTGGCATCAACGTGGGTGGGCTCGACGCGCAGGGCAATCCTAAAATCATGCCGCTTCAAACCGGAGCTCGCTTGGATCTATCTGAAGGCATGATGGAAAACCTGAGAGACAACATCCGAGCAGCGCTTGGCGTTGATTTATTCGACGTTCTGATTCGAGATCGCGTGCAGATGACGGCAACTGAAGTTCTTGAGCGGCAAAAGGAAAAAGGTCAACTGCTGACTCCAGTCGTAGGCCGTCAGCAAAGCGAGTTGCTGGGGCCATTGATCGAGCGTGAGATCAAGATTGCAATCAGGCAGGGTCAACTCCCGCCAATGCCAGACGAGCTTGTTGAAGCCCAAGGCGAGTACGAAATCGAATACGAGTCGAGCGCGACGCGCATGCAAAAGTCAGACGAGATCCTTGGTTTGCAACGCGCAGTCGAGGTGATGATGCCGTGGATCGAAGCCGACCCGACCCTTCTCAAGATGTGGAAGAGCAACAAAGTTACACGCCACGTCAACCAGACATTAGGCGTGCCGAGCAAGTTGGTCCGAACCGAAACCGAGTTCGACGAGATCGAAGAGCAGGCACAGCAAGACAGCGCACAGGACAACCTGATGAACCAAGCACCGCAGGTTGCACGCGCAATGCGAGATGTTTCTGAGATGCCCTCGGCGGCAAACGGAGAACCAGCCGTTTGAGTTTAAACGAGCGAGCACGTCAGGCTTTCACCCCGCGCGAAATCAGAGATGCTTATTCCACTGTGTTCCGAGGCCCAAAGGGAAGCTTGGTTCTTGCCCATTTGGCTGATGCCTGCGGAGCGACGCGCTCAACATATGACCCGACGCAGCACGCGATGAACGTCGCCGAGGGTCGTAGGCAGGTCTGGCTTGTTATCCAGGATGCCTTAAACCTGACCGAAGATGACCTGCGAGGTCTGCAGTCTGAGGTCGCAAATAGAGGGAGTGAAATGAATGAGTGAGTCAGCCGACACGGGCGTTGTCAGCGGAGAAACTGCAGGCAGCGAGGCTGCAGGTGGCTTTGAAAGTGCAGGAGCGGCACTTGGCGTGAACTTCGTTTCGGGCAACGTAGCCGACGCACCGACAGCGGCACCGGTTGAAACGCCTACTGAGGCTGCGCCAGCGGGCTCAGGATGGATTGAATCGTTCGGCGTGGATGATCGGGCATACATTGAGCAGAAGGGCTGGAGCGACCCGTCAGCGTTGCTCAGTTCCTACCGCGCTGCAGAGCAGCGTATTGGTGGCGACCCGAGCAACACCCTGCAGATCCCTGATTGGGAAGATTCCGAGCAAGTTTCGCAGTTTCACTCAAAGATTGGTGTTCCCGATGCGGCTGACGGTTACCCGCAGCTCGAGATCGAAACGAGTCGAGGTCCGCTTGAAGTGGGTCAACTCGCGCAGATCAGCCATGCGATTGGGCTCACCCCGGTTCAGCATGCAAAGCTTGCCGAGATGACCGCAAACCTCGTCAACGACACCGCGTCCCAAGAAGATGCTTCCTACGCTGCAAGAGTGAAGGCTGAGAGCCGCGAGATTATGGCCGAAAATAGCCAGAGTCCTCAAGAGTTTGACGCGATGGTGCAGAGGGGAATCCAGGCGCTTGGTTTGTCCCCCGAAGAGTCTCGAGGTCTTACGCAGGGCGTAGGTCTCAAGAAGGCAGTGTCGATCTTGCAGGCGGTCTCAAACGCAACTCAAGAAAAGCCAAGCGTTTCGGAAGGCGACGCCACCGGCATCATGGGAACGATGTCGCAAGACGTTGCTCGAGCTCGGTTGAAGTTGCGCCGAGAGGACGATCAATTCCGCAAACGACTCTTCAACAACGAGACCGAAGCCGTTGAGGAGTGGCGAAAACTTCAGGAGGCCGCTTCAACTCTGGAATAGGCAGTACACTTTAAGAAGTGACGGACAACCCTCGTCGAGACGCGAGTAGGTCGATAACCCGAAAGGGCCGAGCTGGCAAAGTCTTGAGGGCCTGACACGCATTAGCGTTCGGCCCCGCCTCGTGCGGATAAGCCAAAGCCCAACCAACTGGTTTTTGTCTTTTAACTTACGAGGTATTTCATGTCCAGCCAAATTACAGTTGCTCATAGCGAGCAGTACGCCAGCAATGTCGAGCTTCTTCTTCAGCAAAAGCAGAGCCGACTTCGCGGTGCCGTCCGCAGCAATTCCTACACAGGCAAGTCTGCCCAGCCCGTCCAGCAGATCGGGTCTATCACGCTCGCTGACTGGGTGCGCGAAGGCGACACCCCGATCCTCAACACGCCGCACGACGTTCGTTGGCTTGAGCCGACCACGAAGCACGGCGCGCAGTTGATCGACCGGCACGACTTCATGCGAACGATTGCCGACTTCCGCAGCCCCTACGTCGAGACCGGCGCTTCGGCTGCGAACCGCGCAATTGATGAGGTCGTTATCAGCGCAGCCTTTGGCACGTCCAAGACGGGCGAAGACAAGGGTACCGAGGTTGCTTGGTCAACATTCACGGGGGCCAACGCGGCTCACTTGGTTGACTCTTCGGGTGTCACCGGCATGACCGTTGCCAAGCTTCGTTCTGCCAAGAAGGCCCTCATGGCCGCCGAGGTCGACATCGACAACGAGGAACTCTTCGTTGTTATGGGATCTTCGCAGCATGATGACCTGCTCGGTGAAACCCTCGCGGCAAGCGCGGACTACAACACGACGCCAGTCTTGGTCGACGGTCGAATCCGCTCGTTCATGGGATTCAACTTCATCACGACTGAACTGCTGCCCACGACTGCCGGCGCTGACCGACGCTGCTTCGCGTTTGCCCGATCTGGGCTTGCGCTTGGCATCTTCGGTGACGTGACTGGCCGAGTCTCTGAGCGTGACGACAAGTCGTATGCGACCCAGGTCTACACGTCGGTGACGGTTGGCGCTACGCGCGTCGAAGAGAAGAAACAGGTCGAGGTCGTCTGCGGCGAGTAGACGCTTGACTGAAACGGAAAACGGTCCCCGGTGCGGAGTCGTGCCGGGGGCCTGCTTCCGTAATTAGAGGTGCGGTGTCGTGCCTCTTGGAGAACATGAAAAATGGCGACTCTCAACGCAACTAACGTAGTAGGCACGCAGAATGTTGCAACCAACGGTGCTCGGCAACGATACAAGTTTGGTCAATATGCAATGACCGGAGCGCAGGGCAACGCTGACATTCTCAACTTCTGTTCGGTTCGGTCAGGCGACATCATCCAAAGTCTCTTTCTGTCATGCGATGCGCTGTCGGGAATGACCGACGTGAACTTTGGTCTTCGGTTGCCCGATGGGACAGACGTAGACGAGAACTTGTTTGACGATGCACAGACTCTCGCAAGTGCTCTCGTGCGCCAAGAAAAGCGTGTCGGCGCTAACTCGGCACTCGGTATTGAGACGCTGGGCAAGACGGTTTGGGAGCTTCTTGGTCTTACCGCTGACCCGTTCCTTACTTATCACGTCACCGCAGGCATCATCGCTGCAGGGTCTGCTTCAGGCGATATCTGCCTGGAAATCGTCTACACGGCGGGCGACTAGTCAAACTGTCAAGCCTCGATGCAGTTTCTGTGGTGGTCTCTGCATCGAGGTTTTGGCACCGTTTTAAGGAGATGTTCTTATGGCAGATTTGACAGTGGGATGCGCCAACGATGCAGCGGCCACCGTAACGGTTGCGGGAAGTATTGCCGACAACACCGTGTCTCTTCAATTTACTGACGTGGATGAAAGCGCAGACGTGCTAGCTCGCATTGAGAAAATGCGTATCGCAGTGGTCGATTATTTCGCGTCGCAGGGGTAGCCACTCGTGGCAACTGACCTTGAAATTGCGAATCAGTCCCTGACTCGCGTAGGGGCTGAGTCCATTACGCAAATCGAGTGGGACACGCCGGCCAACGAACGGTCTCGAGTCGTTAAGAACTCGTGGCCGTTCGTGCGCCGCGCCGTACTGCGAGAACACTCGTGGAACGTAGCGACTATACGAGCGAACTTGTCGACGCCGTATGACGACGTGCTCAAACCAGAGTGGGATTTCGCCTCGGTTTACGCATTGCCTACAAACTGCTTGCGGATCCTAGAGGTGAACACGACCGAACAGTGGCGCGTAGAGCGAGCTCCGGTATCCGCAGCGGTTGTCGGGACAGTCATGCTAATAACCCACCCGGTAGTCGTCGATAGCGTAGTTGAGGTCGAGACTTCGGCGGTCCACCATTTGGTCACAGGCGACTTTGTCTATCTTGGAGCTGCAAACCAGACTTCGCTGGTGGATGACATTCAACCTATCGTTCAAAAGACAAGCCACAAGTTCACGATGCCAGAGGTTGGTATCACGGGATTCACAGCGGGCTCACCGGCTTCATCGAAGGTCTACCAAGTGACAATGGCTCCCGCGATTGTATGCGACGAGACGGGAAGCCTGGGCGTGCGGTACATCGAAGACCGCACCGACCCGTCAGACTTTGACGCGATGCTTACTGAGGCACTTGTTCTTCGGCTTGCCGTTGAGATAGTTGAGCGCGTGACAGACTCCACCCGCAAACGCGAGGCGCTTATGGACGAGTACATTTCGTTCATGAGAGAAGTCCAGCACATCGAAGGCCAAGAGCAGTCATCCTCTGAGTTTGAGGAAGACCTCTGGATCTCGTCGAGGTACTAGCCAGTGCCGCGAAGTTCACCAATCCAAACGTCTTTCAACGCCGGCAAGTGGGGTCCGCTTCTTCAAGGTCGCGTCGATCTCGAAAAGTACACAAGCGCCTGCAATGAGCTGAAGAACTTCATCCCTACGGTGCAGGGGCCAGCTCTCAAGCGGAGCGGCACGCGCTTCTTGAAGACGGTAAAAAATCAGGCAGAGAAAAGCCGCTTAATCCCGTTCGAGTTTTCGACTGAGCAGGCTTACGTCCTTGAGATCTACGAGGGCGGCATGCGTGTGCTCAAGGATTCCGGCGCTGTGCTTGAGCCTACTGTCGCAATATCTAACGTGTCAGACGGTAACCCCGTTGTTGTGACAGCCTCGAACTCGTACACGAATGGCGACGAGGTCTACATCACTGGCACTGCCCAAAGCCAGATCAACGACCGGTTTTTTACAGTTACGAGCGCGTCAGGATTTGCATTTTCACTAACGGGCGAGAACGGAACAGGCCGAGCTACCGGGTCGGGAGGCACTGCTTCGCGCGTATACGCGATTGCTGATTCAGTTGGCGGCAACTCATTGCCCTGGCTTGAAGCTGAACTAGACGCAGTTTCGTTTGTGCAGAGCGGGGACGTGCTTTTCCTAGCTCACCCTAACCATCCGCCGCACAAGATCACCCGCACTGCACACACAAGCTGGACGAGCGAGGTGATTGATTTTGATTGGCCTGCATTTCGCCCTGAAAACACGCTCG
>Ga0209816_1003313_pt1 | contig 11102 bp, 6 predicted proteins | sample CoawatmetaG01DNA_FD_187509 | JGI IMG/M metagenome (GOLD analysis project Ga0209816, IMG submission 187509) | Marine microbial communities from the West Antarctic Peninsula - Coastal water metaG017-DNA (SPAdes) (version 2) | ecosystem: Environmental > Aquatic > Marine > Coastal ... | reverse complement strand
ATTTTTCCGATCAGATCATTTTAATTTTGCTAAAATAGGCATCCCTGCCTTTTTTGCTCACGCATCATTTGATGCAGTCAACAGCGGTAAGGAAATCATAAAAAAGGAATATGATCAATTTTACGCCCAACGATACCATGCATGCGCCATCTGATGAATTCAATAGGGATACTTGGCAATTTGGAGCCATGCAACAAGACGGGGATCTCTTTTATCAAATGGGCCTTGAATTGGCCAATAACCGTATTTGGCCCAAATGGAATCGAGGTTCCGAATTCAAAATAACCAGAGAGATGATGAAATGAATTTATAGATAGGTTTTGAACCCTGTTCAAATAATGGCAACTACTCTGTTTTTTAGATCATATAAAAAATAAAATCAGCAAAATTTTGGTTTAACTTTTAAAATATGATTAATTTAACATTAAGAAAAAAATACACCTTTCATAGTGCGTCGAGAATTAAAAATACCAAGTGACAAGCAGGACGAAAATTCAGATTTTGAATTAGGTCAGAAGAGTGCTTTTTTGTCCTTAAACAACAAGGAATCTTTGAATCCCTTGGATGATGTCCGACTCTGGGAATTGTTTAAGGAAGGTAAAGAGGTTGCCTTTAGTCATATTTACCGAACTCATTTTGAGTGTCTTTTTCAGTACGGTTGTCAGTTTACAAAAAATGAGTCTATAGTAGAAGATGCGCTTCAGGATATGTTTATCGAGTTAAGAGAAAAAAGGAGAAAGACTACAATAAAGAGTTCTATTCGAAATTATTTGTTCACCTGTTTAAGAAGAAGAATTCTTTTATACAAGAAAAAAATCAATGACCATACGACGAACTTTGAAAATTCTGAATATCGATTATTTGAAATAGAAATTTCGGCAGAACAGAAAATCATCGCTGAACAGATAAAAACGGATAACAAGAAAAGACTGAAAGAAGCAGTCATGACATTGACCAACCGGCAAAGAGAAGCCATTTACTGTCTTTATTACGAAGGTCTCAACTATAAGGAGATAAAAGAATTGATGGGGTTTACCAATATAAGGTCTGTTAGAAATCTTATTTATAAGGCCTTGAATCATATGAAGTCCGCCCTTGCATTATTTATTCTATGGGGTTGCTATTGAGTTTCTACTCCTTCATCCTTTAATATATTTTATGTCCCTATCCATTTCCCAAAAAAAAGATTAATAAAAATGATGCCCTTTTGATTTTAATGCCCTCTACTGTTTAACTAAGCATAAGACTAGAAATTAATTATGTCAATAAAAGAAGGAAATTCAATTGAATTATTATTGATGGATCTCAATTTTAGAGATTGGGTCATTCATCCGAAACCTGAAACAGAGCGCTATTGGAAAACTTGGCTCAAGAATAACTCAGATAAAAAAGAAGAATTTTTTTTGGCCAAAGAATTAATTCAGAAATTAGAGTTCAAGCAAAAAAAAGTGAATGACGAGCGTTGTGAAGAGATATTCGAAAAAACGGTGTTAGGTAAAAAGACTAAATATGCCAATAGTAATCAACGCTTCTTGAAAAAATTAGACCTTCGATTTTTTTGGCGTGTGGCAGCTATGTTGGTAGCGGCTTTTTTTATTTCCGTTCTTTATTTCTCCAAGTATCATGATGATAGTGAAGGCCAAATGGAGACCATCATCAAAAACAATGATGCGGGTAGAAAATCACAGATTTACCTTCCTGATGGAACTATTGTTTGGTTAAACTCTCAAAGCAGTATCGAGTATGACCCACATTTTTCTGGAGATACAAGATGGGTTAAGCTTTCAGGAGAGGCTTATTTTGAGGTTGCTAAAGACCAATCAAAGAAATTTATCGTACAAACATCAACAATCTCTATTACCGCTATTGGCACACAATTTAATGTAAAAGCTTTTAATAATTTGGATCGCCATCAAATTGCCTTAGCTGAGGGGAAAGTAATGGTTCAAAAGACAGCTAATATTAATGGAGATGATCAAAAGGTTTATTTAGATCCAGGGCAGTCATTGAGTCTTTTTAAATCCAATGGACAAATGATACAATCGAGCTTTGACCCTAAGAAGATACTTAGCTGGAGGGAGGGAATCATCTATTTTGAAGATGTTGTGTTTGCCGAGGTGGTAGAGGTGCTGCAACGATGGTATGGGAAAAGATTCATCATTCAGAATATTGAAAAGGCAGGAGAGTGGCAATTTAGTTCCGAGTTTAATAATGAGACGCTAGAAAATGTAATGCAGACCATTAGTTATTCCAAAAATTTTGAATATACAATTGAAGGAGAAACAGTAAATATAATTTTTTAAGAAAAAATATGTGAGAGAGAGTCTACCAAACCTTAAAAAAAAGAGTCGAAAACAAGGTTTCCGACTCAAAATTGAACTGAGCTCAAATTCGTGAAAATATAATTGCTCATAACCAGTTAACATAAATAATTAACCAAATACAAAAATATGAAATTAAAATTTATTAATACCATAACTATGTTTACAAAATACTCAATTTATGGATTGATTTTCCAGGCCTTATTCCTTAACATGGTCCTTGCTAATACGGGGCGTGCTCAGAAGAATGTCAGTGTGAGGGAAGTGAAAGTAAAACTCAACTCTAATGATTTGACAGTTAATGATATTTTTAATCAGATTGAAGAAAAATCTGATTTTAGATTTGCGATTGACAGAGCTGACTTAGAATCCGAATTAAAACAAGTGGTAGATATAGATGCAGGTGAAAATGCTGTTTCTGATATATTGCTTCAAGTTTCGAAAGATTCTAAAACCAAGTTTAGACAGATCAATAATAACATCACAGTAAGTAGACTTAATTTGGAAGATACAGAAGGGATTACGACTGTCAAACAAGAACGTACTGTTTCAGGAGTGGTCACAGATGAAGATAATCAGGGAATTCCAGGAGTTAATGTGATACTTAAAGGAACAACAAATGGATCGGTGACAGATAATGATGGTAATTATGTTATAAGTCTTCCTGAACAAGGTGGTACTTTATTGTTTTCATTTATTGGTATGACAACTCAAGAGGTAGTGGTTGGAGCGCGATCAGTCATAAACATTATGTTGATGCAAGATGCTACGCAAATGGATGAGATTATTGTATCCTCTTTGGGTATTGAAAGAGATAAAAAATCTCTGGGATATTTTGCGCAAGAAATTAAGGGAGATAAAATAGTAGCTGCTCGTGAAACAAACTTTTTGAATAATTTAAGTGGCAGAGTAGCAGGGGTAGATATTCAAAAAACAGGAAACGGTCCCGGCGGTACTACAGGAATTTTGATACGAGGTGGTGGAGGTTTTCTATCGGGTTCTCCAGGAAAGAATCAACCTCTTTTTGTGGTTGATGGTATTCCAATAGATAACTATCAGACAGCTACCTCAACGAACGAATATGGTGCTACAGATAATGGGAATGGTGCCCAGCATATCAATCCTGACGATATAGAAACAATGACAATATTGAAGGGACCTGAGGCAGCCGCCTTGTATGGTAGTCGAGGAATGACTGGAGTTGTTTTGATTACAACGAAAAAAGGGACTCAAGGTAAAGGTCTAGGAGTTAAATATAGTGGTTCTTTCACTTTTGAAAGTCCATTGGTCATGCCTGATATGCAAAATGAATATGCACAAGGAGCTAATGGTGTTTATGATGCTATTTCTACAGGCAGTTGGGGACCACAGATCACTGGACAAACAGTTACTGACTGGACTGGTTCTGACAACCCACTTACCGCCGATCCTGATGATCTTGCAAATTTCTTACAAACAGGAACGAACTTTACTAATTCCATTGATGTTACCGGCGGAACAGAAAAGGCAACGTTTAGGTTAGGTTATACTAATTTAGATTCTAAAGGACTTATTCCGAATAGTACTTTGAAGAGAAATATGATCACGTTGAGGTCTACTGCAAAACTTACTGAAAGGTTTAAGGCGGATGCTAAGATTAGCTACAATAATGAGAAGGTAGTGAACCGCCCAGAGACATCCGGAAGTATTAATAATATCTTTTCGCGGTACCAGACGCGCCCTAGAAATGTCCAGTTTAATCATTTAGATCCTTGGATGGCGGCTGATGGTACGATGATTCTATGGAGTCCAATATCATTTAATGGGCTTAGAAATCCTTATTGGATTACAAATGAGGATTCAAATGAGGATAATACTGATCGTATCTTTAGTATGGTTAAGTTAGATTATATATTTGCCCCATGGTTAAAGGCCTTTGCAAGATACGGTTCGGATTTTCGAAGTGCACAAAGAGAGGACACCAAGGCATATGGCGTGTTTGATCCAGGGTCTGGATCTCGAAATAATGGTTCAAACTATTTTGCTCAAAATACCAGATCAACTGAAACAAATATTGATTTCTTGGTGACTGCCTCAAAAACATTTGGTGATCTAAATATTGCTTTCAATATTGGAGGAAACAGTCGTCATAATACATTCTTTCAAACCCTTGGTAATACAGGCCTATTAGATTTACCTGGTGTTTACAACTTAAGTTATGGAAGTTTTAATAGACCGGCAAGTATTAAATCAGAGAGTAGAGTACGGTCATTATACGGATTTGCTAATTTTGGATTTAAGGATTACTTATTTTTGGATTTGACCTATAGAAATGACTGGTCGAGTAATTTGAATGAGGATGTGTGGTCTTTCTCTTATCCATCAGCAAGTTTATCTTTCGTGCTCTCAGAGGCTGTATCGCTTCCAAACATTATTTCTTTTGCTAAGGTTCGTGGAGCTACTAGTCAAGGAGCTTCAGATTTAGATCCTTACCAATTATCGCCAACATATGCAATCAGTCGAGGTTTTTTGAATGTCATATCAACAACAGGGCCTTCTATTTTGTTTGACCCAAAGATTAGACCTGAGTTTGTTACATCGAATGAATTTGGATTTGATTTGAAATTATTAAATAATCGTATAGGGATTGAATGGGCTGCCTACACCAAGAATATTACGGATCAGATTTTAGATTTGCCAGTTCCTGGAGCGACAGGATATGCCTTTAAGAAGGTAAATGCGGGTGAAGTGGAGAGTAAGGGTTTTGAACTTATGATTTCGGGTTCGCCAGTGCAAACATCAGAATTTCAATGGAATATAATGATTAATTATGCGACGAATGAAACGAAGTTGATTGAGTTAGTTCCCGGAGTAGAGCGTCTTCTTTTACAGTCGGATGAAAGTTCTCGAGCTATTAGAATTGTTGCTGATGAAGGGGAGCTTTTAGGTAATATTTATGGTCGCGACTATCAACGAGATGATAATGGTAGTATTGTAGTTGATGCAGCCGGAATACCTCTGAAAGCTGGAGATAAAAATACTTTAATGGGAAATACGCAACAAGATTTTAATATGGGCTTTATCAATGATTTTACTTATCGTGGTATTAATTTCGGGTTTTTAATTGATTGGAAGCAAGGAGGACAATTCTATTCTCAATCAATGGCCTTTATGCACAGTAATGGTACAGCCCAGGGAACGGTTTCTTATCGAGAAGGTGGACTCTTGGTTGAGGGTGTAACTGAAGATGGAGCGACTAACACTAATACAATCAATGCTCAGCAATATTGGAATGCAGTTGCAGGTGCTGAACCTATAGTCTCTGAATTTATGTATGATGCCACTAGTATAAGATTAAGAGAGGCTTATATCAGTTACACACTGCCTCAAAGCCTAGTTTCTGGAACACCATTTAATAATGTTTCGGTGGGAATTACGGCTAGAAACTTATGGCTTATAAAAAGCGAAGTACCAGGAGTTGATCCTGAAACGAGTTTTTCTATTTCTAATGCTCGTGGTTGGGAAAATGGAGCATTTCCTTCAACCAAAGTTTATGGCTTTAATATTAATTTAGGATTTTAAAATTTTATAGAATGAAAATACAGATGAAAAATACAATAGTTGCACTGGTTTGTCTAATGACATTTACGTTTTCTTGTACTGATGATTTTATAGATCTCCAGAAGAATCCAAATGCATTCACACCAGAAAATGTTACGCCAAGTTTCTTGTTAGCAGATGTTATTAGTGCGTCGGTTTTAGATCCGGGTATGCATGAGAGGATCACCCAATTAATCAATGATGTATTTGCCCAGTACTATGCTAATGAAGGTTTCAGTACTCAGACGGGTGTCACTAACGATGAATGGATTAGTAGCTATTATGCAAGTTATCATAGTCGATTCATTGCGAATTTAAGTGAGGGGATCCGTTTGGGTCGTGCAAGTGCGGCTGCTGGAAAACCACTTAATGAAACGCAAATTGCTAGAATATGGAAAGTTTGGGTTTTTAGTAGGGCAACAGATATGTGGGGTGATATTCCTTACTTCGGTGCTGCCGATGGTTCCGGTGAGAATCCAATTTATGATGATCAGCAGGATATTTATACCGACATGCTGAAGGAATTAAGAGAAGCAGTTGATTCTTTATCCACAGATAATCCAGCGCAGATCAATGGTCAAGATTATGTCTATTTCGATGACATTGACAAATGGAAAAAGTTTGGTAATTCATTAAGATTGCGATTGGCGATGAGGATAAGCGAAGCTGATCCAGTACTTGCTAAATCTGAGGCTGAGAGTGCGATAGCCGCTGGTGTGATTGCTTCCGCTGACGATAATTGTAATATAACGCGTACTGCAAGTTTTGGATGGGGTTTTGCATATCCCTACACATTTTATTACGGATGGGGGGCCTTACACATGAGTCGGTCTATGGAAAATTTATTAACTGGACTAGGAGGCCAGGATATTGCTGTTGATACTACTGGAATGATTGTAGACGATGCCGGATTCGATTTACCGGCAATAGAACATATACTTGATCCAAAGGCAAATAAATTTCGGTTAGGAGTTCCATCTGTGGTAGATCCAAGAGGACCAATTTATTTTTCTCCGGCGGTTGGAGCCGAGGAGGTTAAAGTTGCAACTGCTGCTGGTGATACTGTTATAGTTGATACCCGTAACCGATGGATTGGTGTACCAGCAGGATTAAGCACGGGTTCTGCTTCTTTAGCTGAGCATGTTTACACAAATGTCTCTATTATGGGCCCTAGTATGTCTGCGGACCCTGAACGTGCTTTAGAAATTTTAACCTATCATGAACTTTGCTTCTTAATGGCTGAAGCCGCCCAACGTGGATGGAATGCTGGAGGTACTGCTAAAGATTGGTATGAAGCTGGAATCACTGCATCTATGACTCATCACGGAGTTGACGCGGCTACAACAGCAGCTTACATAGCATCTTCTGAAGGGAATACTTATGGCACTACCGTGGCTTTTGATAATGATTCTGGTGACTTTCACGATGGTGCTGCCGTCGATGATAAGATGAGTAAAATAATTACTCAAAAGTATCTGGCATTATTTCCTGATGGTGGTTGGGAAGCTTGGGCAGATCACAGAAGATTACATTTGCCTATCTTAATTCCAATGGCACAACCTGATGGTCGTTACACTGATAGAACTGGAGGGCCTGATGCCTTTGTGAAAAGGGTAACTTATCCCTCAACTGAGGAGATCAATAACAGCGAGTTTTACAATGCTGCAGTCTCAAGTCAAGGACCAGATTTGGAAACGACCAATGTTTGGTGGGATACTAATAATTAAATATCACAGTTAAATTTAAGAGGTCCTTTTTTTATTCAAGGGCCTCTTTTATTTTAATTAAATTAGAATAATTTCTCTATTTCAAGCACACTCATGTCAGATTTTGAGTGAAAACATCACTATTTCTAAGAAATTTAATATGAATAAAAGAACATTAATGCGCTGCGTTATTGGGTTGTTGCTAGGAGTCATTTTATTGGGCTGTAACCAGTCAAATAAGAAAAAGTTTTATAAATTGGATAGTGATGATACCGGGATATTTTTCAATAATGTCAATGCTGAAAATGAACAAATAAATATTTTCACTTACGAATACCTATATAACGGAGGGGGTGTCGCTATTGGTGACATTAATAACGATGGATTGTCTGATATCTATTTCAGTTCTAATAATCTTGAGAATAGATTATATTTAAATAAAGGAAATTTTAAATTCGAAGACATCACAAGCCTTTCTGGTGCGGGTTGCCAGAAGGGTTGGAAGACAGGGGTTTCTATGGTTGATGTCAATGCTGATGGTTGGCTCGATATCTACGTCTGCCGTTCTGCAGACGGAGATCCAAATAATCGAAAAAATTCGCTACTCATAAATAATGGAGATTTAACTTTCACGGATAGAGCCAGTGATTATGGATTAGATGATGAATCTTATTCTACGCAATCTGTTTTCTTCGATTACGACAGGGACGGTGATTTAGATGCCTTTTTGTTAAACCACTCATTGCTACAGATTTCAAATTCATTTAATATCAAGGCCATTAATAGGGTAGATCGTTATCCCCATGTTGGTAATAAGCTTTTGAGAAACGATAATGGTCAATTTGTTGATGTAAGCGATTCATCTGGAATTTATGGTCCAGCTTCCAATTACGGACTAGGAGTAGGCGTATCAGATTTTAACAATGACGGATGGCCTGATTTGTATATTTCCAATGATTACGTCGATAGTGATAAATTATTGATCAATGATCAGCAAGGTAAGTTTATTATGGCCACGGACAGTATGCTGAGCCAAATATCACAGTTCTCAATGGGTTTAGATATTGCAGACTTAAATAGGGATGGAAATATGGATATTATGACCCTAGATATGCTGCCAGAGGATAATAAGCGTCAAAAATTATTATTTGGTCCAGAGCACTACTACGTGTACTCGATGATGCAAAAAAATGGTTATTCAAATCAATGTATGAGAAATATGCTCCATTTAAATAATGGAAACGGTTCATTCAGTGAGATCGGACAAATTGCAGGTATATCAAATACCGATTGGAGTTGGTCAGCATTATTTGCAGACTTTGATAATGATGGATTCCAAGATCTATTTGTCAGCAATGGTTACAAAAGAGATTTTACTAATCATGACTTTTTAAACTATAAAGCCGATCAAGAAATAAAGATTATTCAAAAGAAGGAGGGGATTTATACCGAAATGATTAAAAAAATACCCTCAAGTAAGCCAACAAATTACCTATTTAAAAATTCTGGTGGGTATCAGTTTAATGATGTTAGTGCTGAATGGGGATTTGATGAAGGAGGGTTGACTCACGGGGCAGCGTATGCAGATCTTGACAACGATGGGGATTTGGATATGATTTTAAATAATATGGATGAAACTGCAGGTATCTATCGAAATAATATTGGAGATCAACTTAAGAATAATTATTTAAAAATTAAGCTTTCAGGAAAGGATCACAATCGCTTTGCAATTGGAGCGCGGGTCATTGTCTTTGCCAAGGGTGAGCTAATTATTCGTGAACAATACCCTGTCAGAGGATTCCAGTCATCGATAGATCCCATTCTGCATTTCGGACTTGATTCCGTGACTTATGTAGATTCTGTCCATGTTTATTGGCCCAAAGGAAACTTACAGATAATCAAAGGGACAAGTGTTAATCAAGTCCTGACAATTAAGGAAGCTGATACTACTAATCCAATCACTCCCGTGAAGTCTATTTCAAATCCACTATTTGAAGAAATTAAGATGACACAAATAAATCATATAGAAAATGAATTTGTTGATTTCCTCATACAACCCTTACTACCTCGAATGTATTCTACTAAAGGGCCTGCGATGATTATCGGAGATGTTAACGGAGATGAACTTAGTGATTTGTTTATTGGGGGAGGAAAAGGTCACAAAGGGGCTATCTATTTAAAAAATGAGGGAGGGGATTATAGTTTGTCGGAACAAAATTTTGATAGTAATCCCGAGGATGTAGATGCTTCTTTTTTCGATGCTGACGGCGATGGCGATCAAGACTTATATGTAGTGAGTGGTGGTTATGAATTTTCATCAAATGAAAAAGGTTTACAAGACCGGTTATATATCAATAAGGGCGATGGGAAATTTGAAAAATCCGAAAATAGATTGCCTTTTTTCTTGTCCAGCGGATCCTGCGTACGGCCTTTTGATTATGACGGGGACAATGATCTAGACCTTTTCGTGGGTGGAAGTATTGTCCCAGGAGAATATCCAAAAATACCCACAAGCTACCTCCTAGAAAACGATGGTGGGGGATTCTTCAAAATAGTAACTTCAACAGTAGCCCCAGAGTTACAAAAAATAGGTATGGTTTCCGATGCAAAATGGGCAGATTTTAATGGAGATGGTTTAGAGGATATTGTTGTAGTTGGCGAATGGATGGGTATAAAAATATTAATTAATGAAAATGGAAAATTTTCTGATAAGTCTGATGAATTTCTTGATGATGCCTATAAAGGTTGGTGGAATACTATAGATGTAAATGATCTTGATGGAGATGGAGATATGGATTTTATAGCTGGAAATTTGGGGATGAATAACCAAATGAAACCCTCAGTCGAATCACCTGTAACTTTGCAGTATGCAGATTATGATGGCAATGGTTCTGTAGATCCAATACTTTTTTATCATATCCAAGGGAAGAGTTTTCCGTATGCAAGCAGAGATGAGTTAATCGCACAATTACCTATGTTAAAAAAGCGTTTCGTGGATTATGAATCCTATTCATCAGCCGTCTACAATACGATATTTACTGAAAAGGAACAAAAATTATCGAAGGAATTAGTAGCTACTACTTTTGAAACCTCAGTATTTATTAATGATATACACAAGAGGTTTTCAAGAATACCTCTTCCCATTCAAGCTCAATTTGCGCCTGTTTTTTCCATAGCGGCTGTAGACGTGAATGGAGACGATATTTTAGACATTGTCTTAGGTGGAAACCTTGAAAAAACAAGGGTTCGCACAGGGAAGTATACTGGTAATAATGGGTTTGTTTTTACAGGAACTGCTGATGGCAGTTATCATTATTTAAATCAATCTAATTCGGGTCTGAATGTTTCAGGTGATGTAAGAAAAATCATTGTTGATGAGAATCGTCTGCTATTTGGTAGAAATAATTCTTATGTCATGGCCTATGAGATCAAGAGGAAATTTTGAAACTCCTTGAGTTTAAAAGCAACACATTTTATGAACACAGCAGTATTATGT
>Ga0209816_1003311_pt1 | contig 11106 bp, 6 predicted proteins | sample CoawatmetaG01DNA_FD_187509 | JGI IMG/M metagenome (GOLD analysis project Ga0209816, IMG submission 187509) | Marine microbial communities from the West Antarctic Peninsula - Coastal water metaG017-DNA (SPAdes) (version 2) | ecosystem: Environmental > Aquatic > Marine > Coastal ... | reverse complement strand
GTTTGGGCATTGCTACACTCGCTCTGGTCCTTGTTTTTTTTACAAACAGAGCACCGCCATGTGGGCGGCGCGCTCTCCGCCATGTCGGGCACATCACATGCCCGCGACATGGAAACACGATGGCGGTGTTGTGGAGCAAAAGGACACGCGCGGTGAAGCGTGGGGGCAGTCTTGTATGAAAACACACCATCATGACAATCAAAGCAAATTTTGTCTCGTGTCTCTCACGGCATCGTCTTGCCTACGGGTGAATAAGTACGTGCGGAAGGCCTTCGCGGCGTAGTAGACTGCCGGTGGGACGGCCAGCGCTGCGACGGCGATGCCGGCGATGGTTCCGGGCGCCATGGAGTCGTCGGCCGCGCTGGTTGGGGCCGCGCCTAACCCTAACCCTAACCCTAACCCTGCGATGGTCGTCTGTTGGGCGGTGGTGGCTGTGGTGGGCAAGCACACCGTGTCGGAGGTGCCCGTGCACCCGCTCTTGGCCGTGCCCGACCCGCAGGTGGCGCACGTGTTGCACTTGTAGCCGTTGGTGGTTTTGGAGCATGAGCCGCTGCGGTATTGCCCACTGGGGCAGTTGCGGTGGGAGCACGGGGTGCACTGGTAGCCGTTGGTGCTCCCGGAGCATGAGCCGCTGCGGTGTTTCCCATTGGGGCAGTTGCTGTTGGAGCACGTGGCGCACACCGTGTCGGCGGTGCCCGAGCACCCGACGCTCTCGTACTTGCCCGCCCCGCAGGTGGTGCACGTGTTGCACGGGTCATTGTTGGTCCCGTTTTTGTACGACGGGACGGTGCATGCCTTGCACGCGTTTGTCAGCTGCGCGCTGGTGTTGACAGAGGTCGGCCCCGTGCGCTCGTAACCCGGCGGGCAGGTGCCGGGAATTTCTAAGCACTCGTAGCCCGTGCCTGTCGTCGACGAACAACTCGTGCCCACGCGCGCCTCATAAACGCCGCACACGATGCATTTTGTGCAAGTTCTGTGTGTGTGTTGCCCGCCGCTGATGAAGGTGTCTTTCCCGCACGGCGTACATTCGGAATTGCTGGTGCTCTGGCCGCACGTGCCGGAGAGCCTGTACCCTGCTTCACATGTGGCCGACGGGTGGCTGGTGCACGATTTGCACGTGTAGCCAGTGCCCGTCGCTTTGTCGCAGCTGGTCCCTTCCATGTATTCGGTGGAGTTACAAGTGTCACCGAAGTTCGGGCACACTTCGCACACGCGGCTTCTGTGCTTGGCGCCCGCCGAGAGCACTCCTAGCCACTCATCGTCGTCGCAGGCGAGGCAATTGAGGTCATCGCTGTCGTGGCCGCACTGCCCATGTAGCCGGTGACCCGCGTCGCAGATGTCAAAGATGCACGGGGTGCACGTGCCGCCCGTGAATTGGTTGGTGGGTTGGTACTCGTTGGTGCCGCACGCCTCGCATTTTGTGCTGACGAGCTTGAAGCCCGCTTTGCACGAGCCACACTGGTCGTCTGCCGTGCGCGAGGCCAAGGATGTGATGAGGTGTCCGTCTGCGCAAGTTCCGCCCCACTGAACCGTGCACACTTTGTTGTCCAACATGTAGCCAGCCTCGCAGGAACCACAATGGTTTCGTTGCGTGCGCTGGTTCTGCTCGATCAGTGTGCCCTTCTCGCAGTGGCCGGCGAACGGCGTGCATGAAAGGTGGTCTGCGTCCGCGTAGTGGCCCTCCGCGCACGGCGTGCACTTTTTGTTGGCGTACCCGTAATTTGCGTTGCAGTCTTTACACTGGCCGTCCGCAAAGCGCTTGGCTTCGTCGACCGGGGTGCCGTTTTCGCAACTGTCGTCATAGGGCACGCATGTGATGCCGTTGCCGTCCCTTTGCACTGCATGGGGTGGCCGGACAACAACACAAATGCTCAGGCAGCAGCATCCACGACGTGAAGGCACACACACACACACACAGTGCTCACGCACGCGCAGCGGCGAGCGTGCACGTTAGTTTGTGGCTTACCGGTGCATGTGCCTTGGGGCTTTTTGTAAGTGCCGCAGTTCTGGTTGTCGCATGTTTTGCAGATGGGGTTGTTGGTGGCGGTGCAGTTTCCATCTAGGTACTCTACGCCGTCCGCACAGTCAGTTGGGTCCCTGCATGTGGTGCACCCCGTGTCTTGTGTAGGTGTGCACTCGCTGCTTTCGTACTCGCCGTCGGGGCAAGGCGTGCACACTTCGCACTGGAGAAACGCCCAATCCCGTTCTCTTTGTGTTCCCGCGCCACACTGTTGGCACTCACCGTCGACCGGTTCGTACCCTTTGTCGCACACGATGCCGACCACACCCGCCGTGCACACGAAACACAGGAGGCATGTCAGCAGCGTGCGCGCGCCGACCATCCGCGTCATGGTCGTGTGAGTTTTACAGCGTGCCCGAAATACGATCACGTGTTTGTCACGTGCCTCGCTGCTGTTAATCGTCGTCACTTTCCGACGACATGCCGTGATGGGACTCTGCGTGCGACCCGAGAACATGGCCACGTTTGGTGTTGCCTGTGCCCAGAAAGTCGCCCCACCCCTGCCACCCTGTGTGCTCGTAGGTTCTGTTCGGGTTGGAGGGCACGTTGGCGGGGCGGTTTCCACTCCTGGACCACGCATTCCACTTTCCCCTGGTGGCCAGCCCGAGGGACCGCCCCACATCCCGGGCATCTTCGAACGGCAGGAATTGCTCTGTACCCGTCTTGACGTTCCCGCGGCGTAGTAGACTGCCGGTGCCGTGACGGGTCTGGCCATTAATTTCATTGGATGATCAGACAAAGTCTGCGCCGCGCAGGAAGCAGCACACGGCGAGCCAGATCTCTTCTGGCATGCAAGGCAGCGGGGCGTCGGCTACCTCGTCACCTAAACCGTCGAGGCGCTGGCGGACGAGGAGCAGGGTCGACACTGCCTGTTTCGTTGCCCAGCTGTGCCTGCCGTGGACCTTGCGCTGCCAGTAGTCGACGCCGGACATGAAAACCTTGACCACGCCCTTGTGGTGCGCCGCAAGGCCGAGTGGCGTGGTGCCGTCGTCGTCGAGTTGGAAGCGGCAGCCGCCCGCGAGGAGGAGCAACTCGGCGATGTGGGCTTGCTGTGCCTCGCACGCGTCGTGCAGCGCGGACTTGTGGCGGGCTCGCGGGTCAAGATCGCGACCACCACGCTTTCAAACTCGTTGGCGATCCACACGGTGTTGCGCCCGTTGGGGGTGCACAAGATTTGACCGAACACGGTGTCCTCTGGCGTAACTGTCCGTTCAGGCGCCATCCTTGCAACACACAAGGTGGCTGCGTTGATGACTGTCTGTCTCCTGATGAAAACAGGAGGTTGCTCGGCGTTCTCGGCGACCAGCCTCCACGATCAGCCGAGAAATCCGGAAGTTGGTTTGGTTGAAGGCAGCACTGACCACAAGGGTGTCGGTGCCAACGGTCATGCGTGTGCGACCACGATTGTCAACTAAAGCCCACCGCCGAGCAAGCTGTTTTGAAGAGCCACCATGCTCGGGGCAAAGGACTTGTGGCGTTTGCTGAAGTGGACGTCAATCGCCGCACTCGGAGGAGCAGCCCATGCAGTGTTGTGGAACTCGCCCACCATTGGGTGGCTCGTGTGATTACGAGGCGCAAGAATGTTCAACAAAGACGGCGGCGCGAGTGCACCAAACAGAATCTCGTCGTAGGAGGCGTCTGGGGTGTGTGACCGAACCCCCTCCGCCGACAGACCCCACACGGACGGCAGTGGGGAGTAGGCGCGCTGGATCATGTCCCAGCCGTACACGTCTGACAGATTGGTCGGCACAATTGACGCAAACGCCGCGGCTGTGCCTACCAGGTAACATGTTCGAAACCGTGGCGTACGCGCAAACGCAATCTGATTCCTCGCCGACCATCGTGTTACGTTTTGGTGTCGACCCCTTTCATGAAGGGCGCGGAGAGCAGGATACGCGTAATCGACCGTGACCTTTGCTGGCCAGCGCGCGGCTTCCTTCGTCAACCGGTTCATGTAAGCCCGCATTGGGCTGAGTGGCACCAGATCCACGTCGGAGAGAACGACAAGGCCGGCGGCCTGCGTGCGTGCGGCGGCAACGTACCGCGACACACCCGCAAGGGACGGGGCGGATCGTGCAGAGCTGTGCATGTACTCCATGGTCACAACGGTGGGAAACGACCCTGAAAACAAAATAGCTTCACATGCCACGCACTCGTCGACGACGACAACGTGTACATTGTAGCCAAGGCGCGTCCATTGCGTGCAGAACAGCGCCAGCAGCCTGGCAACGCGCCCGTGAGCGCTCACGCTGGTCACGACCGTGGCCTGCATGGTTCTGGTCGACAGGCGTCTGGGCATATATGCAGGTCGTGGCTCCGGACGGGCCATGGCAAACCACGAGAGCTCGTCGGAGTCGTCCGATGTGTCGTCCGAAGAGGACGACGACGACGTGCTCCGAGGGCTTCATGTCAAGGCGCTACAGCGAAATGTTAGACGCATCCTCACGATTTACCGTCGGAAATAAAGTTGGCATGCGGGTGAAGACGCAATGCAGTCACATAAAGCACACAACATAACAATGAGACGCCATGGCGATGTTTCCCCGCCTGATCGCAGTGGTGTTGTCTGCGTGGCGGCCGGGCACCGTAACTGAAGCATGCATTTCTGCTGCCCTTGATGATCCTTCCATCAAAGAGGTCCACGTGTGGGGCTACGACCCAACCGGCCGGGCTCGTGTCCATGCACTCAAGCCCACGCTGTACCACCAAGCACTCGATCGCTACATTAGCAACACCACCGGAGACGTTCTTGCCAGGGGGGACAAATTCAAACATTCATTTCACGACGACAAAAAACGAGTCAAATGGCGGGCCGGGCTAGCCCTTGACATGTGGCTTGTCATGTCCGAGGCCCGGTCCCTGTTGCCGCACGCCACCTTGCTTTATCTTGAGAACGACGCCATCCTGAAGCCGCGGCGGATTGGCACCGCGTTTGCTGCACTGCTGAAAACTGGCGGTGACGCGGCGGCCTGCTACCGCTCGGGCTCACGCGCGTACGGTGGCTCCGGCAACCTCTGTTTTCTTCTGACGCCCCGCGCCGACCCGGCCCCCCACCTCCTGGGGTACCACCTGGTGCAGCCGGCCGACTGGATTATAAGCGACTACTCGCGGGGGAAATGGCCCGCGTACGACTGCGTCTCCCACGGCGTCCCCAGCGCGGAGCACGTCTCGACCAGGCTCCTCGGCTCGCTGTCCACGAAGCAGGTCTACAAGCACGTGTGCTACAAGGCCGACGGCGACGCGGCCGGGGTCGTGGTCATCGAGCCCCACGAGCACAAACCCCGGGGGCCCTGGATCTGCCGGCGTGATCTCAAGCACGGCACGACCAACGAGGCGCAGTGCTTGACCGAGGCTGACCCGCGCCCGCTGGACTGCGTCGGCCACGCCGTTGATGACTGACGCCAGGGCGGGAAAATGCGTTCACAACCCCTCCGGTACAATGAGATCCGCGTAAATGCTTGTTCATTCATTAGGACATATGCTATCTTTCAAGTGCCGTCTCGCGGCAAAATGAGAGGGGGGTACTTTATTAAATAATGCTTAAATTAAACCCACGTGTTTTTACGGCGCTAAGAAATGAGACTACGCAGAGACTCGCATCCGGTCATCATTTAGGTGTAATCGCCGTCATTTGGTGTAACCGTGAACGCACTTTCATGATCGGCGCCACAAATGCATGAGCATTCATCGACCACACCTACCATTCATTAAGACGTAAGGTACCTTTCAAGTACCGTCTCGCGGCAAAATGAGAGGGGGGTACTTAATTAAATAATGCCTAAATTAAACCCATGTGTTTTTACGGCGCTAAGAAACGAGACTATGCAGAGACTCGCGTCCGGTTGTTGTTTGGGTGTAATCGCCGTCATTTGGTGTAACCTCGAACGCACTTTCATGATCGGCGCCATGAATGCATGAACATTCATCGACCACACCTACCATTCATTAAGACGTATGATACCTTTCAAGTGCCGTCTCGCGGCAAAATGAGAGGGGGGTACTTTATTAAATAATGCCTAAATTAAACCCATGTGTTTTTACGGCGCTAATAAACAAGACTATGCAGAGACTCCAATATGAGAATGTTTTAACCTCGTGGCGTTGTCGTCTGTAATGACCTGGACTGGCCCGAGTCTCTGCATAGAGTGGAAAATTATATATGTACATATACGTGGGTTTAATTAAATCAATATATAATTAACTATGTACCTGTTCAGCTTTTTGAGCATGATCGGAAGAATCATGATCGGCTGCTTTTCATGATCGTTACCCGTAACATCGTCCCCTATTTAGTAGGCGGCCATTATTACTGTCTTGAGTTGGTTACCGCTTTGACGGCCACGGTCAGGCACAGGTCTGTGGTCTGCATTATCCAAGACGGGGACATACGAATTTGTTACCAGCTTCGTTGAGGAAAGAAAGACGAGCCGGCCTGGCCAGGCCTGGCTTGTCACCCTAACCCTAACCCTAATGCGGGCGGGCTGCTGAGCCTAACTCTCTGTCCCGAAGACGGTTGAACGTTAAACTTTAATAGGGGTTCAGAAGCGCAAGTGTGAGGCTAATGAGGCAAGAACCCTAAGATGTGCATCCACATCTCAGACGGGAGATGAGGGAGCGCGGGCGGTCGGCGGGGAGGTTGCCACGAACGTAGGGCATTGTGCAACCGTTCGATGCGGACCGCGGCAGCAAGGACGGTTTTGATTCTCTCATGAGTAGCATCCGTGCACCACCAGTGCATGGTTTTATGCCAGTAGCGGCGTCGTGGGAGTTTGACCTTCGAGTAGGGGGTCAGCTTCAGGGACGTGTGGCAGCCCCGAAAGATTTCCTTTACGGTTAAGTCTCCGCCCTTAGAGCCATCCGTCCAAGGATCGAAGGCCTTGCTTGCATCCGCGAAGGTGCCATTGACCAGATCGTCGGGAGCGAGCACATTTGCTAGATTCTCGCAGTAATCGAAGGCCCTGTTGGCTCGAACGGTTCGCGTGCCTGTGCCAGTGGTCTCGACCACGTCTCGTTTGAGCCAAACGAGGTGATTGGGCAGGACAACAGCGTGGATCCTGAGCCCCGAGAAGGCAAAGCTGCCGATGATGGTGACTGAGTCCGGGATGATCAGCTCCTCGACCTTTTTGCAACCTCGGAAGGCATGGCGTTGGATGTGTTCGAGCCCGTCGTTGAGATGCAGGGTGTCGAGGCTCTCGCAGTTAAAAAACGCATATTCCTCGATGTTTAGCATGCTCGCCGGGAAGCTCACACTGCGGAGGCGGAAACAGTTCATGAAGGCGGCTTTGCCCACCTCGACCAGCTTGTCCGGCAAGTTCACTTCCAGGAGGTTGGTGCAGCCGTCAAACGCGTAAGGCTTGATGATTCTAACGCTTTCAGGAAGGCAGACGTTGCGGAGCCTGGTATTGCCGGCGAACATGTTCTTCGGGACTTCAAAGACGCCTTCCATCATGATGTAATCAATCCACCCGTCGAAAAACGGGTGGGCGAGGATGTCGCGAGGGAGGATGCGATCGGTGGGGCACATCTGGAGGCATTGCCGGACGAGGTCAATCAACTGCCCATCCTTACACAGCATGCACGATCCTTCGCTGAGGAAGCAGCACTGCTTCTTCCAGATTTTTTTGTGTCTGGTGAGGGCCTGCTCCAGCGTGCGGAATCTACGAAACCGTGATGACGATTTGAAGTTGTCTTTCGTGTTCCGCATGTTGCCCATACCGTCGACAAAGTTGGAACTGCGTTTGCCCTCGTCAAGCATGTCTTGCGGGATTTTGCCGCAGAGGCGCTCTTGGAGAAGGAGGAACTCGTGATCGTTCTTGCCGCAGAAGAGAATGTCGCCCGTGAAGACCTCGGCGAGGAGGCAGCCAAAGCTCCACACGTCAACGGCCTCGCCCCACACGCCCTCGAGGAAGACCTCTGGGCCGCGGTAGTTGCGCGTCGTGATCTTCCGTGTCCCCAACACTTGTTTGGTCGCGGCGCCAAAGTCTATCAGCACATTGGTCGCATAGTCGTCTTTCATGATCATACAGTTGTCCAGCTTGATGTCGGTGTGGATGACATGGGCTGCCTGCATGATGACGAGCGCTTCAGCGATTGGTTTGCAGCTTTTAAAGATTTTATCGCAGCTGAAGCGACCGTCTTCTGAATCCTTTAGCGCTTCGATCAGACTGCGCTTCCCGAGCGGAAACGTAAAGCAGTGGTGGTCGCGGAAGACAAAGCACTCCTTCATGTGAATGAACTGAGGGGTGTCTTGGAACATGGTAAGAATGTCTAACTCCTTCTCTGCAAGCCTCGTAGACGACTTGGTGTTGGCGATGATCTTGATAGCGACATACTCCAAGCGTAGGTGGTCCCATGCTTGATATACGTCCCCAAACGTGCCGAAGCCCAATTTCTTTGTCAACTGGTACCGGTATGCAATGTGCATGTTATGCACGAATTTAAGGCGGCCATGCGAAGTGTCGTAGTTAAAGTTGTTGTCCGTGCTTTCTGCGTCGTAGTTGGCGGACCGCATTTTGTCGAAGTAGAAGATTTTCTTGTGCTGCATGAGCTCTTTCACCTCGCGGGCGGACACCAAGCGCCTGTACTTCCTGCGGACAACTTCGGGGCCGAGATGTGAACTATCCTGGTGCTTGTCGACTTCTTGCGTGAGATACTTGACGCACAAGTCATTTCCGGTGGCTGCAGCGTCGGCATCGGCGGCTGTAGTTGCAGCGATGGTGTCCTTGGCAGGCTGGGGGGCAGCTTCGGGGGTAGAGAAGGGCTGCTGCTGCTGGACGGCTGCTGTGGTGGTCGAGGACGGCTTCAAGGGCTGCTGCTGCTGGACGGCTGCTGTGGTGGTCGAGGACGGCTTCTGTTGCCGCAATGTGTTCCTGTTTCCTGGGTAACGACGAGATCTTGTATGTTTTTTTTGGTTAAACGGCCTTTGACTTTGCCTCCGGCGCTTCCCAGGCTGGACTGGCCGCGTCGTGACGACGTCGTTGTCTCCGTCGCGCAGTTCTGCATTGACCCATTTGTAGGGTTTCCCGAGTCCCTCGTACTCCTCGCCGCCAAACCATAGCACCACGTTGCTGTTGTCTTTGCGCTCGTACAACGCGGCATTTCTCCACGTTGCTCCGTCCGGTTCAAGCACGTCGAGGTCCGGACGGGGGTAGTAATCTTCCTCCTCAAACTTCTCAGCGCCGCCCTTGGCCGATTTTGGCCTCGCCTTGGTCTTTCTGTTAATCCTTCGTTCTTTGCGTTCTTTGTCAAACTGGCTGATGTTTTGGTCCACACATTTGCTGAGCTGAGCCCTCATAGCTTCGATTTCTTTCTCAATACTTTGCCGTGCCTTTCGGTTGATGGTGGTGGCCATCTTGACTTGAAGCTCCTGGATGGCGCTTTCCGTTTTTTGCCGGTGTCGATATCGGAGTTCCTTTGCGGTAGATTGTGGCGTTGCATTTGCGCTGCAGCCGTCGTCGCTGCTGCACTGTTCAATGTATGGTTTGTGGCCCGCACCCGCCGGCACGGCGGTGTCGTCCGCCGTTGCCTCCAGCGGTGACTGCAGTGGCCTAATTTTTACAATTACGTTGCATTGCCTGAGTACCTTGTTTGTGTAGGTAAAGTCGGTGTAGTTGTCCATCTCCGTGCTGTTGTCGAACACCACGACAATTGGCTTTGTTTGCCCTTTTGTTCCTGTGTTTTTCCTGAAGATGTGGATTTTTTTCCAGCCGCCGGTTGCGCTCCAGAGTTCGAGGCTCGTGACTATCGAGTACTTGGCCGCTCTCATTCTGGTCTTGGTGTCGTCGAGATCGTTGTTGTTAGTCTCGGCTGGTGCTGCGTCTTTTTTGGAGGGCTGCGGTTGGCCGAACACACGGTCCTCCTCGACAGAGTCGTCCGAGTCCAAATGGTTGGGAGTAGACGCTTGGCCGGTGCTGGACTCCTCATCCGAGTCCGAGTTTGAGTCCAACCTTTCGTCATCGGCTTTTTGGCCGAACACACGGTCCTCCTCGACAGAGTCGTCCGAGTCCAAATGGTTGGGAGTAGACGCTTGGCCGGTGCTGGACTCCTCATCCGAGTCCGAGTTTGAGTCCAACCTTTCGTCATCGGCTTCGCCGGCTGGAGTGATCATCAAGACGGACTCGTTGTGGTCAGAACAAGCATCGGACGTTGTTGTCGTGGAAGTCCTGGTTGACTTTATTTTCTCCGTGTCGTGGTCATGCGCGAGTGGCGAAGTGGCGACGGCCTTGATGTCCTTGGCAGGCTGGAAGACAGCTTCCGGGACGGCAGGCTGGGAGGCAGCTTCCGGGGTAGCGTCGGAGCCAGCGACCGCGGCGTTGGTGGTAGCGGTAGCGATGGAGCCAGCGCCAGAGCCAGCGACCGCGGCGTTGGTGGTAGCGGTAGCGACAGAGCCAGCGCCAGAGCCAGCGACCGCGGCGTTGGTGGTGGCGGCATCGACAGAGCCAGCGCCAGAGCCAGCGACCGCGGCGTTGGTGGTAGCGGTAGCGACAGGGCCAGCGCCAGAGCCAGCGACCGCGGCGTTGGTGGTGGCGGTAGCGACAGAGCCAGCGCCAGAGCCAGCGTCCGCGGCGTTGGTGGTAGCGGTAGCGACAGAGCCAGCGCCAGAGCCAGCGACCGCGGCGTTGGTGGTAGCGGTAGCGACAGAGCCAGCGCCAGAGCCAGCGTCCGCGGCGTTGGTGGTAGCGGTAGCGATGGAGCCAGCGCCAGAGCCAGCGTCCGCGGCGTTGGTGGTGGCGGTAGCGATAGAGCCAGCGCCAGAGCCAGCGTCCGCGGCGTTGGTGGTAGCGGTAGCGATAGAGCCAGCGCCAGAGCCAGCGTCCGCGGCTGATGGTGATGCTGCCGCAGTGCTGGTGATGGCGTCGGAGCCAGCGACCGCGGCGTTGGTGGTAGCGGTAGCGACAGAGCCAGCGCCAGAGCCAGCGACCGCGGCGTTGGTGGTGGCGGTAGCGACAGAGCCAGCGCCAGAGCCAGCGTCCGCGGCGTTGGTGGTAGCGGTAGCGACAGAGCCAGCGCCAGAGCCAGCGTCCGCGGCGTTGGTGGTAGCGGTAGCGACAGAGCCAGCGCCAGAGCCAGCGCCCGCGGCGTTGGTG
>Ga0209816_1003309_pt1 | contig 11111 bp, 12 predicted proteins | sample CoawatmetaG01DNA_FD_187509 | JGI IMG/M metagenome (GOLD analysis project Ga0209816, IMG submission 187509) | Marine microbial communities from the West Antarctic Peninsula - Coastal water metaG017-DNA (SPAdes) (version 2) | ecosystem: Environmental > Aquatic > Marine > Coastal ... | reverse complement strand
TGGTAAAATACGACCAAACACTAAACGATAAGCTTGTATAGCAAAGCTATTAAAGCCATTTGGTGAAAATGTTTTTGTTTCTATCATGATAAATAAGTAAGCCAAAAAAAGGAATCTGTTCTAATAATAGCTTACAAATCTATAAGGTAAGCTATATTTATATCGTTACAAAAAAATTATTCAGGAGAATAGCAAGATGGAATACGCAGAATACTATGACCTTTTTAAAAAATATCCTGAGTGGGAAATTGAGCATGAAGATCACAAAGAGGGATTTGAGGGCAAAGGAAACGATGACCTAGAGAAAGCAATCCAAGAGATAGTTGCAAAGGATGACACTTTATTTTTATACAAGGAAAAGGATTTTCACTTTTCTATGTTGCTGCTGAACAAGCAATACGCTGATGTAGATTTCTGGGTATGCACCACTCATGCATTGCATGATGTTACCGAGCATAAGCAAGGTTTGTTAGATGATGGTGACTATCGTCTGTATTTTCCTGATGCCGAAGATCCAATGGGAGACGAGCAAGACGAAGAGGGCTACTTGTGTGACCTACCTTTAACTGTCAAAGATACTCACTACAACATTCATGAATTTGAACAGATATTAGATGAGATTTTAACTTTTGAAGGCGCTGCAGATGAAAGCTATTACGTAGAAGAGCTAATCGACAATGGCAGAACTTACACAGAAGATGGGGAAACTTTTAATGTCCTAGACTGCTCTCACAACAACTAATAATTATGTCTTTATTTGTCAGCAAAAAAAGAATGTTGTTTCTTAAGATATTTATAGTGGGATTCCTTTTAACTGCCTTGCCTCTAACGGCTAACAAATCCCTAAACGTTACTGCCCCTCTAAATACAGATCTCGAATCAGTCATGTTTATTGGCAACAGTTTTTTTTATTACAACAACAGCTTGCATAATCATCTTGGTAGCTTGATAAAAAATGACAATTTAGTGGGTCCGCTAAAAAGAAGATCAATCACCATCAATGGATCCGCTTTATCTTGGCATGATGTTGAGGGCTATCTCTCAAATCAAAACATTGGAAATTTTAGAATCGATTCTAGCAATGACAACGCTTACATAGAATCTTCAGATACCTCGGTTGATGCAGTTATTTTCATGGATTGCAGCCTTTGCCCTATTCACCCAGATACCCAAGAAAACTTCCATTCATATGTCGCTAAACACTCAAAGACAATTCGAGCGAGCAATGCAGAGCCGATGCTGTTCATGTCTTGGCCATACAAAAACAAACCAAATATGATTGAAGATTTAAGAAGGGAGTTTATAAAAGCAGCAAATGAAAACGATATTTTATTAATACCTGCTGGAGAAGCTTTCTATCAATTCTCTCAAGACCATCCTGAGATTAACCTTTATACCAGCGATTTAAGGCATCCCTCTAAAGAAGGGACTTATTTAGCAGCAGCAGTAGTGTTCTCAACTTTGTATGGAAGGGGCACGTCTGGAAATCTTGGGATCATGAACTTAGATCCAGGTATTGCTCTAAAAATTCAAAAGTCTGTTGATGCAACAGTTCAGAATTTCCTTAACCTAACTTTTTAGATACTTTACAAGTTACTTGCAAACTTGTGATTGGCCTCGCTGTGATGTTGCTCATCTGCCCGAACACATCGTATTAAATCTGAAAGCTTTGCATCAGTGCCTAGCTTGTAATATTGAATGGCTAAATGGGGAGCAGGGGTATTTTCAACTTTTCCAGATTCAACCATTTCTAAGTATTCTGTGTAACTTCGAACAGCTTCGTCTTCAAAGTAACCGATCATCCTGTGAGCAGTTCTAGTAAAAAATACATACATAAATAAATAAAATAAACCAAATATTATTTGCGCAGAAAGAACTAAAAATCTTTCTACGATGTTGGGCTTAGCAATTTCGATAAAAAACATTAAGTGCATTCTTTCATTTTCTGCTTCTGCCAACATTTCCCTTATTTGCTCTCCATAACCAGCTTTCATTGCTCTTAAGCTTTTAAAATGCATCCAAACACCAGCAACCATTCCAGGAACGCCTGCAACAGTTTCTAGAACCACAGCTCTATGCCCATATCTCTTTGAAAAAAAGCTGTCTGCAATAAACCTGAAGAATTTGGTCATTGAATAGGCAAAAGCATCCGAAATGCTTGCAGTTTTTGTTTTATCTAAAGTTTGCATAATATATTTATATTCTATAATGTATTATACATATAATTTATATAATGGCAAAGCATTTACCATTAAATATTAGCCATCAAAGTATTGATTTATATTGAAGAAGGAGTCTTGGACCAGGCTCCATGCAATAAAGCAAACCAAAAGCCGTTAATAACAGGTTCAATTATTGCATCCGCTGCAGCTAAATTTAAAGGCGCCCCTGTGATAAAGTACGTGCAGTTCATCGCTATAAAAATATGCCCTATGGTGTAAGTAACACTTAATCCAAATGTGCTCATATTCTTTAATCTGTTTAAAATAACCATTTTTTTCCTCTTATTTCTTAACGATAATAATTCTCATTCTCATTTGCAAATATAACATTGCTTACATGCAATACAAGCAATTTCGTTATAACAAATTATTATTGGTATATAACTATTTATAGTCTCTAAATATTTTCTTCACAACATGCATCGTGGTAAATTAGCGACATGCAAATTGGTGTTCCAAAAGAAATTAAAAACAACGAGTTCAGGGTTGGGTTAACGCCTGCTTCAGCAGCTGAATTAATTGCTAACAATCATTGCGTTTTTGTTGAGCACAATGCTGGCAAAGAAATTGGTTTCTCTGATGAGGATTATTCCTCAGCGGGAGCGAGTATTCTTGAAACTGCTGCAGAAGTCTTCAATGCTGCCGAGCTTATTATTAAGGTTAAGGAGCCCATGCCAGAAGAGTTGCAATATCTTACCAATCAGCACACTCTTTTTACTTACCTGCATTTAGCCGGCAATAAGAACCATGCAGCTGATCTCACTAAAACTGGTGTTACCGGAATTGCTTATGAAACTGTTACTTCGGCTACCGGCTCTCTTCCATTGCTTGCACCAATGAGTGCAATCGCTGGTCAGCTCAGCATAGTGGTTGGCTCTTATCATTTGTTAAAACCAAACAAAGGCAGAGGAACTCTCATCGGATCCTTTGGAGAAATTGATCCAAGAATTGTTACTGTTATTGGGGCAGGGGTTGCTGGTACCGAAGCCATTGAAAAAGCAATTGCAAACAATGCTCACGTCAAGATCATTGATCTATCTACAGAGAGATTGGCTGAGCTAAAAGCAATTCATGGAACTGATCACATTGAATACATTGAATCAAACGACGTGGCGATTGCCGAAGCTTTATCTCAATCTGACCTGGTTGTTGGTGCTGTTTATGTTGTTGGCAAACAAGCTCCAAAAATCGTTACAGAGAAAATGCTTGCCAATATGACCCCAGGAAGTGTGATGGTTGATATTTCAATTGATCAAGGCGGATGCTTTGAGACAAGCCGACCAACCAATCACGATGAGCCTACTTTCATCAAAGATGGAGTCGTGCATTATTGCGTTACGAACATGCCCGGGGCAGTTCCTTTAACGGCAACTCACGCTCTTAACAAAGCAACGCTGCCTTTTGTGCTAGACCTAGCAAACAAAGGAATAGAGGGAGCATTAAAAGACGATGAGCATCTTTTAAATGGATTGAATATTCAAAAAGGAGAAGTGGTTCATCCCGCAGTAAAAGAAGCTTTGCTAGGCTAAATTATCAAGAGCTAACACTGCATTTCGTGCATCAGCAATAGCCCCATGAATATACCCCACCGATGTGCAATCTCCGATTGGTGTCACGGCAATATTTTTATCTTTCAGCGCATTTGTTAGTTCTAAATTAGGGTTGGCTCCCATGGCGATAATGACTTGATCTGCTTTAGCTAAATGAGTTTCTTCGCCATGCCCATAAAGAACTCCATCCTTAGAGATTTCGTTAACCGTTGCATTGGTTAAAAGAGTTGCTCCATTTTCTTTTAGTAGATGCACCACTCTGGATCTTCTAACAATGCTTAAATTTGGACCTAATGAGGCAGATGGCTCCAAAACTGTAACTTTTCTACCGCGTTCAATTAAGAATTCTGCCAGCTCCAGCCCAACCAAGTCGCCACCTATAATAATAATATTCTTGCTTATGGGCATCCATATCTTGCTGAGCATGGTTAAGGCTTTAACGTTTCTTAGCAGCTGACTCGCTCTCCCAATTTTCAGAACGAGCTGCTGAAAAATAGAGAGTTTTTTGATTGCTGAAAGATCTGAGCCAAACAGGAGGCCTCGCAATTGCTCGCCATCAAATACATGGTCGAGATCCTTGCCTGGAATTAAAGGTGCATCACGATTAGCCCCAACAGCCATGAGAACATGATCAGCCTGAAATGATTGAATGTTTTCAATCGTTGCAAGTGTGCCTCGTTTTATCTTGACACCAAGCTCTTTAAGAGAGTTATCCAAGTAAGTTATCAGTTGTCCGTTTGGCTCATAAGCAAGGGTGGCGATCCTTACTGTTCCGCCAAGGTCCTTGTCCTTTTCCCAAACTTCTACATGATGACCTTGCATTGCCAAAAGCCTTGCAGCTTCCATGCCACTTGGGCCAGCCCCAACAACTAAAATATTTTTTTGCCTCGCTGTGCTGTAGATAATTTTTTCATTTCGATGCTCGTTGCCCAGCTGAGAATTCACAGCGCACATCATAGGTTTGTTAATAAATATTTGACTAACGCACACATAGCAGTAAATACATGGCCTAATTAAATGCTCTTGTCCCGATGAAATTTTATTTGGAAGACCTGGATCGGCAAGCAATTTTCTTCCCATGGCAACAAAATCAAAATCATTATTCTTTAAACCATTTTCTGCAACATTCAACTCAATTCTGCCAACCGCAATTATTGGGATGGAGACTTTATCTTTTGCCATGCGTGCAAACTTTAAGAATCCTCCAGGCTCATGAACCAATGGCGCTTCGGTAAATGCAATTCCTTTGCTTGTATTTCCATATGAACTCACATCTAACGCATCTGCACCAGCTTTCTCTGCAAGCATCGAGGTTATGAGAAAATCCTTGGGAGTAATGCCGCCCTCAATTCTGTATTCGTTTGCATCTAATCGAACAAGCACCGGAAAGTCATCAGATACTTCTCGTTTGATTGCCTCAATAACTTCAACTAAAAATCGGGCTCTTTTTTCAGTGGTGCCCCCATACGCATCTGTCCTTTTATTTACAGCGGGTGAGAGGAAGCTTGAAATGAGATAACCGTGTCCAGCATGAACTTCCACAGCATCAAAATTTGCCATTTTTGCTCGTTTAGCAGCTTTTGCAAAGTTCTCAATTTCCTCTTTTATCTCATCAACGGTCATCTCATGATAGCGAGGGCCTTTGCCATCAGGGCCGCCAGCTTTAATAAAATTCATAATCTCATCTTGAGTTAGCAATCCAAACATATCACTTGGTTCAGATTTTGGAATAGATGGCACAGGAATTGGTCGTCCGGCAATGGTATCCTCTTGAGCAATTTTCCCACTGTGATTTAATTGAGCAGCAATTTTTGCACCGTGTTGATGAACTCTTTGAGTTAAAGATTTTAAATCTGAAACAAACTCGTCGTTCGAAAAACCAATCATGTAGGGCATTGAGGCGCCAGCTGGCCACGTTATAGCTGAGGTTTCAAGAATGATTAACCCAACTCCACCTTTGGCTCTTTCCTCGTAATAAGATTCAAGCTGCTCGGTCGTATGTCCATCCTCCCCAGCAAAATTAGAGCCCATTGGAGCCATGATAATTTTATTTTTGAGCTCCATTCTCCCTATAAATCCAGGAGAAGTAAGGAGAGGGTGTTTAACTTCAAGATTCATTTATCTTATTACCATTAGTTTAATTTTTAACTTATATTAACTTTGTATCTTAAATTAACAGGTTATTAGTATGAGTGAAATAGATAGTAAAATTCAAGAAATCCTTGATAAAGAATCAATAAGAGAATTGGTATGCACCTATTGTCGTGCCGCAGATCGACATGATAATGCTCTTATGAGATCGCTTTATCATGAAGATGCATATGACGATCACGGCTCATTTTTTAAAGGAAAAGCGATGGATTTTATTGACCAGCTCCCTGAAATACAGAAATCGATGGGTATTTTACATCACAATGTCACCACTCATAATATTAAACTTAATGGCAAAATAGCAGAGGGAGAAACATACATTATTGCCTTTCATCAAGTGCTTACTGAAGAAGGAAATTATGACGTATTAATTGGCGGGAGATATTTTGATCAATATGAAAAAAGGCATGATGTTTGGAAATTTTCTAGTAGGGCAGTGGACGCTGATTGGGTTTATGTTAATGACCCATCACAAGTGAACCTGACGCACCCAATGATTGAGGGTGCAGATATTGGGAGCCCTAATACAGAAGACCCGTCCTACAAACGCTTAAAATTATTCAAAAGAGGCATTCGCTAACTAAATTAATTGAGCTAAAACTTGCTCATTGTATGGAGAAATTTCGTTTAATCTTCCCTCACGCATTTTTATTACCCAGTCTGGGTCTGCGAGCAGAGCTCTTCCAACTGCCACCATGTCATATTTTTTTTCACTTACATCAGAGATAGCTTGATCAATATTAACTGGTTGAGCATGGGTACTCATATTAACAAAACTCTCTCCCTTGGATTCAAGGCCAACGCTTCCAACAGCAATCGAAGGAAGACCTGAAATTTTTTGAGCCCAATAGGCTAAATTATTTTCTGATTCTTTGAACTCTTTCTCCCAATATCTGCGATTGCTGGCATGAAGATAGTCTAGGCCTGAATTAACTATCGGCATAAGGAGCTGCGTCAACTCATCAGGGCTACTTACCAACCTAGCTTCAAAATCTTGTTGTTTCCATTGAGAAAATCGCATGCCTACTATGAAATTAGTACTAACATGAGATCTCACCGACTCAGTTATTTCTTTTGCAAATTGGGATCTTTTGGAAATAGAGCCCCCATATTCGTCTTCTCTTTCGTTTAAAGTAGCCCAAAAAAAATTATCAATTAAGTATCCGTGCGCGCCATGTATTTCCACCCCATCAAAGCCTATTTCTTCGCACCATTTTGCATCTTGCCCAAAGACACCTGCTATATCTTTTATATCCATAGGCGTTACCGCATGAGCATTTTTGTTATTTTTACTTGAAAGACCTGATGGTGTGTATGCTGGAATGCTGGAATCAGGACCCATGCCAGCTTCTCGCATTGCACCGCTATGCCATAGTTGAGCTATTACAGATCCACCAGCTTCTTTAATTTTACTTACGACCAATTTCCAACCATCTCTTGCTTTTTCACTATCAAGCCTAGGCACATTAGGATAGCTGCTTGACGCCACATGACTCACTTCAATGCCTTCTGTAATAATAAGTCCCACTTCACCTATTGCCCTTCTTTCATAATATTCAGCTACATCTAACCCAGGAATATTATTAGGAGACATGCATCTAGTCATTGGAGCCATTACGATTCTGTTTCTAAGCTCTAAATTTTTTAATTTGTACTTGTCAAAAAGCATATTTTTTTTTCGTATTATTAAGTTTAATATAGTAATGCTAATGAATTTTGATAAGCAAGAAATAAATATATGAGATTAAAAAATAAAGTAATTTTAATAACAGGTGCAGGCTCAGGAATTGGAAGAGCAACTGCAATACTTTTTTCAAAAGAAGGCGCTAAGCTAATTTTAAATGATATTAATCAGGAAGATCTTAAAATTACTCTTGCAGCGCTAGATGGAGATGAGCATCAGATACATTGTGGAGATATTTCAGATAGCTCAATAGTCCAAGAGTTATTTAAATCAATTGCTTCATCCTTTAAAAGAATTGATGGTGTTATCAATAACGCAGGGATAGGAAGATTTCCAGGGGATGGTGAGAATGGAGAAATTCATGAAACTAACGATGAATCCTGGAGAGCAGTCATTGGCGTAAATCTTGACGGCACCTTTCATGTTAGCAGGGAGGCAGTGAGGTTAATGCTTGCAAAAGACATTCAAGGCTCCATTGTTAACATCTCTAGTACCTCAGCATTTACCGGAGAAGGACCTTTGGCTTATTGCACTTCAAAAGGTGCTCTTTTAGGATTTACCAGAGCTTTGGCTATAGATTTAAGTACCAAAAAGATTAGGGTAAATGCAATTTGTCCTGGCCCAACTGCAACTAGGATGTTAGAAAGCATTCCACAAGAATGGCAAGACTCGTTAGCTGCCAGGATTCCCTTAGGAAGACTGGCTGAACCAAATGATGTAGCAAAAACAAGCCTTTTTCTTATTTCAGATGATTCAAGCTTTTATACAGGGCAGACATTGTCTCCAAGCGGAGGGTCTTATATGATTTAAGGGAAAGTTATTGTTAGAGAGGTGAGAGCCTCACTAAATTAATCTGGTTAACTCACGGAAATGTTTCCTGCAATAAACTTTATAAGAATCATTCCCACCAATTTTAATTTGATCGCCATCGGTTACCACTTTTCCTTCTTCATCAAGTCTCACCACCATAATAGCCTTTCTTCCGCAATCGCAAACTGTTTTCAGCTCCATTAAATTATCTGCAAGCGCCAAAAGCTCTGCACTCCCCTCAAACAAAGCTCCTTGGAAATCAGTGCGGATCCCATAACACATTGCAGGAATATTTAGCTCATCGCTAATCTTGCAAACCTCTCTAACCTGTTTTTTTGTAAGGAATTGAACTTCATCAATCAAGATGCAGCTAATTGGTTTTTTCATTTGTTCTTGGGAGACAAAGCTATAGAAATTAAATTCAGAGTCAACTGAGTGCGCATTTGCTTTTAAGCCTATCCTCGAATGAATCATGCCATCATTAATGTCTGCATCAACTTTAGGAAGAAACAGCAAGGTATCCATGCCGCGCTCTTGATAGTTATAATTAGATTGTAATAGCGCGGTAGACTTTCCCGCATTCATGGTCGAATAAAAAAAGTGTACTTTTGCCAACTATCTTGCTTGCAGCGGATCTGAATAAAACTGACCCACCCATTTTCTAAATTTATTAATCGGTCCGTCACCATCGCATAAAATAGGCTGTGCAACGTAACTTTTATGATCCCAAATTGGCATGTCATCCAAGACTCCATTTGCAATTCCATCAATGATCGCCATTCCTAACTCATCTTCAATATCTTTTGTTACTCTCATTGACCAACGGAGTATTGAGTTCTTATTGTCCACAGGGCAAGAAGCATTAATCATAATGAATTCACCACCAAATGTAGTTTCATCTATAGGTAAATTAACCATATGCAAACCTACACATCCAAGGCCCCATGATTCTCTGGTAAAAGTAGTAGTGAACATTGAAGGATCTGCCACATGAAATTCCTCAGAGACACTATCATTATTTGGATTCATGAGAGTTTCTGCAATTGTTTTTCTGTAGATCCCATCAATAATTGCCTCTGTTTCTGGCAAGCTTGGCGAGCCATGCACTTTTGGGAAATGAGCTTGATCAACATCGTTCTCTGCAATTTCTTGGAGCACTGTATTGATGTGATATTCGTAATGATGCTCTTTACCCCACTTAGAGTCCTCTGCATTAAAACCATCAATCGCAGGAATTTCAAAGTAAGGCTCTTCTTTAAGCAAATGATGCCATGCCCATATAAATCCATTGAGTTCCTGGCAAGGATAGCTAAAAGTTGTAACCTCCATAGCTTCTTTGGGAACCCCAGAATCTTTACCGATTTCAGCGCAAGAACCATCTATGTTCCACTTAATACCATTCCTTGGAGAGTTGATAGTCTCTCCATCAACTTTGCCACTTATGGCTAAGTTGATTCCGGAATAACCGCAATAAGCATCAAGGACAGAAACTTTGCCAGATTCAGTTCTAAAGGCTACCACTTCTTTTTCACAGAACGTAAAAGGCTTGCTTTCTCCATTTTGGATGTCACCAACTCTGGTAACGCAGAACCAACCGTTTGGCATTGGGAATGGAAATTCTTGTTTTGGCATAATTTTTACCTTCTATCGCAACTGTGAATATTTAATACACTTAATATTAATATATTTAATCTCTCATGATTTCATTATTAATAATTTGAATCAACTTATTTTTTCATAAAAGACGATCTGAAAATTACGAGTTATATAATTGTTAATTGTATTTTATAAAATGTATCATTGGTAGATAGTCAAAAACAATGGGGAAAAAATGTCTGATTTAAGATTTGTAAAAACTCAAGAGCAGTTAATTGAGGCTGCTGAAAATAATTTAGAATTCTTTGATGCAAAAATGCATGCAATAAAGGCTTGGTATAAAACTGAACCAGGTTTAATAGAAAAACTAATTCCAGCTCCCTTGACCATTCATGAGAATCCAATGGTTCGAATTGTAATCTCTAGAGTATTTGTTGATCTAATGGGTGGCATGGAGTTTGGAGCAGCAACATTTGGTGTGAATTGTATGTACCAAGGCAAAGAAGGTATTTACGAAATTACAATGCCAATGGAGGGTGAGGGCGTTGTTGTTGGCGGAAGAGAAACATACGGAGAGCCAAAAAAAATAGCTGATGTAAATGCTTCAAAAGACGGAGATGACTGTATTGCAACAGTTACTCGTCATGGCATTACCTATCTTGAGCTTAAAGGCAAAACAACAGAAACACTCGAAACCTCATCGTTTACCGATGACGTTTACTGTTTTAAAGTCTTTCCATCTTGCGAGCAAAACAAGCCAGTGGATCAAAATCCTTTATTGGTAAGAATTAATATGCATAGAACTCAAAGTGTTCACACTAAACTAGATGGCGAGATTATTTTACGTGAATCTCCTATGGATCCAGTGGTTGATCTTCCTGTAAAAGAGATGGTTTCTCTTGTTTGGGAAGAGGGAACTTCATCATCAAATGCATCTGTTGTAGAGGAAGTAGATATTATGTCTTATGTCCCATTCATGCATTCTCGTTACGATTCAGTATAGTTTTTACAAGGATTAAACATGGAAAATTTTACGGGTAAGTTGGCTGTAATTACTGGAGGAGCCTCCGGTGTTGGTTTTGCAATTGGAGAAGCTTT
>Ga0209816_1003306_pt1 | contig 11116 bp, 14 predicted proteins | sample CoawatmetaG01DNA_FD_187509 | JGI IMG/M metagenome (GOLD analysis project Ga0209816, IMG submission 187509) | Marine microbial communities from the West Antarctic Peninsula - Coastal water metaG017-DNA (SPAdes) (version 2) | ecosystem: Environmental > Aquatic > Marine > Coastal ... | reverse complement strand
TAATTTAATTATTCTGGCGGCTGGGGGCAAACACAATAATAATTATAACTAATTATAATGACTTAAATAATTCCTGATAAATATATGTCCTAATTCTTTTTTCTATCTACCTGCAACCAAACCGTTCCCAAGAAGAATGCGGCAGTTTTCCAGTCGCCACCGTGTGCCGACCAAAACTTAAAATATTGTTCTGGGTGTCTCACATCGGTGTTAAGGTATGGCTTCTTGCCGCACATCTCAAAGACCAGCATTGTGTGAGGTGCTTTCTGCAATCCAAACTCTTTTTTAATATGCTTAATGCATAATGTATTGCTACGCACAATTTCTATAAACTCCCTCCCGCCTCGGTTGGGGTCGTTCGCTGACGCATAAATCATTTTTTTTGATTGGTTGGATTTTCCCGTCTCACGAAACACTATCGTGATAGGGAGCTCACCGTCCATCACCATGCCCTCACGATAAACTTCTTTAAATATTAAATCAAGAAGTTCATCAGGCAGGAGACCCAGATAGGTCTCGTTAAGAAATCCACTCTTCCTCGCCACACGGCATTGCAGTATCTCCATAGTATTGCGTCCCTTGTATCCCCAGTAATCCTCGTTCATCGCAGGGCTAACCATCGTCGTAATCGTCGTCATTGTGCTTACTGGGGTGTAGCAGAAAAGCATTTCAATTTTTTTTAAAGCCGAAAATTAAATGCGAGGTTTGCCCTGTACCCCTCCCCAGCCGCATTATCCTCTCATTTAAAAAAAAATTGAAATGGATTTCTGCTCCATCCCAGTAAGCACAATAATGACTACACAGGCATACACCACCGCAACCAAGGGCATCAACGAGATGGTTATTGCATACCGCCACAGTATCGGCATGATCGCCGACAGCCACTTCAACCGAGGTGCAACGAACGAGGAGGTGAGGAAGGGGATTAAGCGGATACAAAAACGCCATTATAGAGGGGTTAAGGATGCCATCAAGGACTGGCAGCCCCAACTGTGGGATCTGAAAAAGGAGGTTAAGCGAGGGATAGGCGGGGAATGGCGGGAGTTTAGTCAGTTCTGCTCCTTCAAGATGAAATTTGTTGATTGTCTCTTGCAGGTTCATGCATATCTTTATAACCGAAAGCACTCCGATGATGAGACCATAAAGAAATTTAAAGAACTATTCCTCCTGCAAGATCTCATTACGACGGCAAACCGTATATTAAGTCCCCAATTTGACGACCCAAATCCATTCATGGAAATGATGAGCGACTTGATGCAGCAGTGCTGTATGTATTATAGGGATATTATTATCTCAAATGGAGAAGTTGAGGTGAGTGAGGACGAAGAGTGTGTGGAGGTGTCATGCAGGTTGTTTCGTTTCCCATAAATTTAGATTAAAAAATTGAAAGTAGAGAGAAAAGATTAATATAATCCCTCTATTTTCTATTACGGGGGGTGTCGCCATTATCGCCCTTATTAAAAAAAATTGAAATGCTTTTCCAGCACCACCAGTAAGCACAATAATGAACCACCAAGTCCCCAAGATGACCGAATGCATGGTGTGCTGTGTGGAACAGGTGTGCCAACCGTGCGGGGCGGCTAATAATTGCAGTGCTTATATATGCAAGGACTGCGAAGATCAAATAAGCATTACGAGCAAGCAGCAGGGGAATGGGTTGGATTTTCGGTGTCCTGTTTGCACCTGCCATCAGGGGAAGAAGCAGGTGCTTTTTGAGCTTTGGTTGGAGACGGAGGAGGTGGAGGAGTGGGAGGAGGGAGATGATGAGCCATGGATTGATTAAAAATTTAGATTAGAAAATAGAAAGTAGAGAGAAAAGATTAATAAAATATATTAAATATATTCTCTCTATTTTTCTATCAATGAATAACATAAAAAAAATATACAAGGACATAGAAATGTTTAATATGGATTGGGCGAAGCAACGGGCTATCATGCATATTCATCCTCGCTTTGTAGAGCAGTTCTATTATATGTATGATATTAATTTAGTAGGTTCTGGAAGTGATGGTAGAGAGAACTTGGAATTATATTCAAATTTAATGCAGAGGTTAGATATAACGAGCTTGCGATTTCAATATGTTAAAATAAGGAATTTCAAGGGCATTCAGTCTCTATATATGTGTATTTATTCACAAAAGGGTGATTTATATATTCATTACAGAACCGAAGGGACAGAAAAAAAGATATGGTTGAGCCAGTGGATACAATATAATTCGGTATTGCATAAAGAGACGGTTGTGGTAGATGTGGATTGGGTATAAAACCTTGCATTTAAACCTCGCATTTAACATAAAATTGAAATGGTTTTTAATGTGAATATAATATACACAATGGCGACACAGAACAGGGCATGGACTACTAATGACGACTGGATGACACCTAAATCGGCGTGGGAAGACATCAAAGAATATATCCCAAAGGATAAATGGATTTGGGAGGCATTTTATGGCGATGGTAATAGTGGTAAGTATTTAACCGAACTGGGATTTGATACTACCCACAACGAAAATGAAGATTTCTTTGAGTGGGATCGTGGGGATTGTGTTGTATCAAATCCTCCATTCACTCTCATCCCAAAAGTATTGGAAAGACTTGTTGAAATAAATAAACCATTTATTTTAATCATGCCAGCATCAAAGATGCATACGCAATATTTTAGAAAGTTGTTTGCCACCGATCACAACGACTGGGACGCCGAACCGATACAGATAATTATTCCCAAGAAAAGAATACAGTTTTTGAAGATGGTAGATGGTGTCGTTGATCCAAAGCAGAAGAAGGCTTGTGCCTTTGATTGTAATTATTATTGCTGGAAAATGAACCTGCCCCGAGATATTGTTTGGTTGTAATAAAATTGAAATGTTTTATTCATAAATAAATATATCATAATGCCGAAGACAAAGGAGGAGAAGGCTGCTTATATGAAGCAGTATAATATTGATAATAGGGAGAGGGCAAAGCAGTGGGAGAAGGACAATGCTGCAAAGAGGGCAGCGGGAAAGAAGCAATGGCGAGTTGATAATGCAGATAAGTGCAAAGAACATGATACGCAGTATAGGGTTGATAATGCCGAGAAGATAAAGCAGTATAAGATTGATAATGCCGAGAAGATAAAGCAGTATAGGGTTGATAATGCCGAAGGAAAGAAGGAATATGATAAACAGTATAAGATTGAAAATAGAGAGAAGCGTGCTACTGATGCGAAGCAGTATTATATTGATAATGCAGAGATGATGAAAGAAAAAAAAACACAGTATCAAATAGACAACCCCGAAAAATGTAAAAAAATCCGAGTTATCTCGGGTTGGAAGCGGATTGGCATCATTGGCGATTTATCATTTATATATGATAACGATTACTTGCCTGCGACGAATTGCTGGGTATGTAATAAGGTGTTTGAAAATTCGTTTGATAAATGCTGCGACCACGACCACAGCATAACAGATGGTGATAATGTTCGGCAGATAGTGTGTAGGTCGTGCAACAGCATGGATAGTTGGAAGAACCATAGCGAATGGGTTTAGTAAGAAAAAGGCGTTTAATTTAGCATAATTAAATATATGAATTTATTAATAATGGTTCAAACAAAAGAAGACAAGTCGGCGAAGAATAAAATATGGAGGGAAAAAAACCCAGATTATCAAAAAGCTTGGAAGGCTAAACAGGACGACTGGAAGGCTTTGAAATCTGCATATAATAAAAAATATTACGAGAGTGAGAGCGGGCATAAAGTGGCGATTATCGCAGGGTGGAAAAGGAGTGGATTAATTCACAATAATTATAAGTCCCTTTATAACATATACATTAATACCACAGAATGCATGGTCTGTAATACTCCATTTAAAAGTCGGCAAGACAGACATTTGGATCATAACCATTCACCTCCATATAATTACCGCAATATCCTATGCCACCATTGCAACTGCATGGATAACTGGAAGAAGGTTCTAATTCCGTAGTAATTTCTTATTTTTATATATAAAAAAATTGATATAAAAATATAATAGTTAGTTATATACAATGACCGACAAAGAAGAAACCGTCCAATCCGTGGAAACCGAATTCACAAAGTTTAGCAAGTCTATCGTAGATAAATCTACGAATACCCAAAAGAACTACGCCTCGCAATATAAAAAATTGCAGATGCTAATGTGGTTCAAAAGGGGGCGAAACCAGGGGGAAGATGTAATATTTCACGGAAAAGATATCGGGGATATGCTTGATACTGATATTATCAAGAAGATTAAAACATTGCCTAATGTGAATAGCCAGCAGGCTCTACTTAATATTGCTATTGCTCTACAAAGAATGGCAGGAAAAGAGCAGGATAAGGATAGTCCATTGATTAAAGCAAGGGAAGACAACAAAGGAGGCATTAAAGAGATTATTAAGGATACTAATCTTAAACTCCAACAAAAGCTTCCATCGTACCAACAGGTGGTAGATTATATAGACAATCTTTTTGAGATCGGCAATTTTAAAGATTTTATTATCAATTGGCTCATCTTGCATTATCAAGTCAGGAATGCTGATTTAAATTTTGATATTGTTATGCGAAAGAAGGATGCTACTGACAAAGATAAGAATTATATATGGCTCGCTCCTAACAAGGTGGTATATATCCGCAATGTTTATAAAACAGCATGGAAATATGGCACAAAAACCTATACGATTACTGACGCACGAATGATTGTCGCCTTAAAGCGAATGAGAGCATTTCAAAAGCACGGTGAGGCTGCTGGCACATTTATTCCTAACGAAAATCAAGTTGGGCGATATGTCATGAACGCAACGCTGGATAAAATGGGGGAGGGGAATATGTTTAAAATTGTCGTTAATCACTTCTCGCATGACCTGCAAAAGATACACGAAATGTCCCAACACAGAGGGACATCAACTGATACTATTGCGGAACACTACGATGTTGCAAATCTGTAAGCATCTATAACTAATTATAAGTTATATTAAAAAAATTGATTTAAAAGTTTTTTTAATATGTATATATATAAATGGCGACCTTGATTGAAAAAGTTAATTTAGACAGAGTAAATTATCTTATAGATACTCATACCCTCAAAGACTTTAAGGCTAACTGCCCTGCTGACATGAATGACAATGATTGCAAAAAAGAGTATAATAAAACGATGAAGTATCTACACATAAAGGCAGGAGGACAAGAGGAGAGTAAATATGATTTTCTACGAGGCAGAAAAGATGGGCGAATGTTCGGGGATAATTCTATTCAAAATGTTAGGGGAACGGCACGGGGATTTCTCTGCGAGGGCATCTCTACTGATGTAGATCAATGCAACGCACACCCTATCGTCTTAAAAAATATATGTGATAAACATGATATTCTATGTCCTTGTCTGCATCAATATATTACTGACAGAGAGCCAATATTGGCTAAAATTATGCAAGATGATACCATTGATAGAGATGAAGCCAAGTGCTTGATGTTGAAGGCGATGAACTCGTCCCACAAAAAACCTTCTAACAATCCATTCTTCCTTGCATTTCATAAAGAAATGAAGTCAATCCAAAGCAAACTGCTTCTTATAGACGAATATACATATCTACATAAATTCGCCAAGAAAGAAAAGGGTAATATGGCGGGGAGCTTTTTAAACCATTGCCTCTGTGTTGGCGAAAATATTATTTTGCAATTAATGAAGGATTGCTTTGAAAAAAATGGTTATGAAACACAGGCTTTGATGTTTGACGGGATTATGATTTATGGTGATGTTAGTGAGGGGTTTTTGCAAACTGTGGAAAATTATATTGCAGATAATTGCGAATATACAGGGATTAAACTCGCAATTAAAGAACACTCAAATTTCTTCAAACTTCCTGCTGATTACAAGCCAAGGTTTAAACAATCGTATAAACAGGTCAAAGACGAGTTTGAAAAATATAATGCCAAAGTAGCCACCCAGTTTGTATATGATAAATACGATGTGAATATTTATAGCCAAACGGAATTCCAAGTATTGAATAGGTCAAAGAAATATTATGATTTTAAAAAGCACGAGGACAAACCATTTATTAATGAGTGGCTGGACGATGACGAGAAGAGGGAGTATGAAAAGTTTGACAGTTATCCAAAAGATTGCCTTATCCCAAGAGATCCAGCGACAAATGCACCGATCAATATTTATAATTTATTCAAAGAATTCCCAGTTGTAAAAGTGCCTGAATTAACCCCCAAAGAAAAACACACAAAAGCATTGTCTTATTTTATAAACCATATTAAAGTTCTTACTAATCACGAGGATAAAGTATTTGACTTTGTTATGATGTGGATAGCACAGATGTTCCAGTATCCAGAACATAAATCTATTGAGTTGATATTTATCTCTGCCGAGGGTGCTGGTAAAGGTATGTTGTTGGAATTCTTTAAGACCATAATGGGTTCTAAAAAAGTGTGGGAATGTGTTGATCCATTAAGAGATATATTCGGTTCATTTAATGATAATATGAAAGATAGTATGCTGGTATGTTTTAACGAGGCTAACAAGTCATCATTCTTTAATTGCAACGATAAAAAAAAGTCCCTTATTACAGAACCTATCATTAGTATTAATCAAAAGGGCAAGCCTATGATGACTATACCATCTTATCACAGGTTTATAACATTCACAAATAATGCCTGTCCCGCTGTTCCTAATAAAAGAAGGGATTGTATCATTAGGTCAAGTGATGAAAAAATTGGCGATCAAGACTATTTTAATGAGGGATTTCAGTACGCCCATGATATTGAATGTTGCAAATTTATTTATAACTATTTTATGCTATTTATCACCAAGCCCAAGATAAATTCTATTGATATTCCTATCACAGAGCATCACCAGATTATGATAGAGGAACATAAAAACCCTATGCGTGGCTGGTTAGAACAACAAGCCCAACGATGGAATGACGACGGGGTTGAGGGATTGAAATCTACACCAGACGACTTGTTTTATTTATATAAACAATATTGTGATGAGGAGGGTGTTGAGGCTAAAAAGAAACGGTCGTTTGCGACTTCGTTATCGTTTGAAAAACTTGATTTAAAAAGCGAGAAGCAATGGGATGCAGACATGAAGAAGTCGGTTAGAAAATATGATATTAATGTAGCCGATTTAATGGTGAAGCTGAAACTGAATTAACTATGATTTTATTTCAATTAAAATAAAATTGAAATGAAAAATTGATAAGTATATGTATTAATAATGGGACGAGGAACTAAAACAGAAGGTGGAGGGGGAGGTTTCGGGTGTGTGGAGGGAAAGAGGACAGCAATGGGGGATGTGTTCGTAGGTGGTGTTCCACCCCGTTTTAAAACAGAAAGGCAGAAGCAGATGTGGTTGCGATTGAAGGCGAAGGCAGACGCTAAAAATAAAACGGATTAAATTGACGGCTGGGTGGCTGACTTATAGATACTACTACTACTACTACTATTTTATTACTATATTTTTCTTCAACTTCCAACTACCAACTTCCAACCTAAAAAAAATAGATAGAAGAAAGTGATAAAATAATAGATAAATAGAGAGAGTATAAATATGTATAAGGATATGAGAGTTTTTTTTGGGTTGGAAGTGGGAGGTAGGAAGTCAGCCATCCATGCCGTCAATTAAACAACATTATCAAAAACTCTCACACGCTGTCTGGGCTGACTTTGTCCCGCTGGGAGAAAAGTTCCCTCACTTGGTATAATATTATTCCTGATTGGTGCAGGACGGGGTGCAACTGGTTCAACGAATGATACAACAGGTTTAACGGGAGCATCGGGTTCTGCCATAGCAGATACATTAGAAACCACTTCATCATCTCCTTGTACTACCTCATCATTATTTTCTTTCAAATCATATGCTATTTTCTGCTCTTTTATTCGCTGTTTTTTAGCGATCTTGGCATCTTCTTTTAGTTTAGCCGCTTCCTGTTTCCTTTCCAAAGCCATGACACTCCGTTTAGCACGACCTGCCTGTAATGCCTTAATCTGGGCTTCGCTTCTGGTTTTTTTCACTTTTTGTTTAGGTGTAGCCAATTCTATGAGTTTCTGCTCCATCATTTCAAATTTTTGCATCAAAAGGCTATTAACATCGTTTCCAGCCATATCCATTACTGGGTCTGGGACAGGAGAAGCAACAGGCTCATCCACAATCATTTCTTCATCGGTTTTAGGAGTTTCGTCCATATATATATCAGCATATATTTTATTTTTTAAGTATTTGTTAAGAATTCCTCCAATAAAACATAAATAAAAGGTTTTTTTTGCAAGAATGTTAAGCAACTCAATATCAATACTGCTACATATTCATTTTGGCTGGCAGGGAATTGCGATATTTTAGGCAATTAAATGGATATAAATATAATTAATATCTAATTGTATATCATAGCCATGGAAAATCTCATGCAAGTTGCCCCTCGTGAATTGAATTTTGACGACCCCAGCAAAGCCCCTCTGTCCTCATTTAAGATTGTTTCCATAAAGCCTACCACAGGCACATCGGTAGGTTCTTCTACCAATTCTGCCTCCTCCACCGATAGTATCCAGTTTAAATTGCCCTCGGCAGGAATTTTGAAGACTGGTTCAATGTATTTAAAATATGACATTGCAATCCAGACCACTGCTGGCTCATCGGGTGGTGTTGCTTGCGCTGGTGGTGTTCTCGGCGACGAGCACAGTCCCGACAGTGCCCCATTTAGCCGTATGAAGGTTTTTTCTTCCGATGGCACTTCTGTGAGTGATACTCCTAATTATTCGGCTGTTTGCAGTATTAACAACAGATTGACGCAGGACAAGAGCGAACAGTCTTCTCGTGGATCTATTCTGCACGGTCATGGGCTGGCTGATGGTGAAGCTTTGGATGACAGTGTCTTCAAGGTTAATTCCAGCCAGTATGAAAATGCTGCCGTCGCTGGTGATGCTGTCATCGGTGCTAATGCCCTTGGTGTAAAACGCTCTGGTGGTGGTGCAAGGAATTACCGCATTCTTTCTGGAATGAAGGGACAGAACGGTGCTGGTGGCGACAACAAGACCACGACTGTATGCCATCAAATACAGACGGGATTGCTGGATCACAAAGTCGGACATTATCTTCCCACATTTGCAATGGGATCTGGATATCAGCTTGAAATGCAGATGGCAGATGTAAAAGATGCTGTTAAACTCGTAGCCGCTAATGCCACAGGCGTTCAGGGTGGTCTTGATGTCGTCCATACTGATGCGACTGCAATCTATTACCTTAAAAACATTTCTCTTGTTTGTGAGCTTGTCTTTATGGATGCCCCCGCCCTTTCTTCTATTAATAATCTTCTCTGCCAAGGTATCAAATTCCGTGTTCCCCGTGTCAAGACGCAGGTAAATAGCATTACGAGCCAGACCTCCACCATTCAGATCGCCGAGCACGGACGCTCTATTAATTCTGCCATTTTCGGTTTGAGGAATACGACACAGAAGTCCAAGCTCCAAAACTTTTCTAATGATTACCAGTATAAGGTTGATGGAACTAACTTCCCAAAAAATTTCCAGTGTCAGGTGGGCTCGGAGGTAGTGCCCTCAATCCCAGTAGAGATTAATGCCAATTCTTACCTTGAATTGGAGCGCTGCCTTGCCAACGGGGTAAATGGCTATCGTCTCGGCAACTCTATTAATGCCGAAAGTTATTTTAAGACTGCCAAGCAGTCGGGTGCTGGTGCTAACGAGCAGGTTTCGGGTGATTGCCTTTTTGGCTGTTCTTTCCAGAGTTTTAGTGATAAACCCGCTCTTATGTCTGGCAAGTCAAGTTCTGCTGGTTCAATTCCTTTGTCTGTCAGTCTTGAAATGAATGCTGATCCCGCAAATACGGAACTGTTTTCCATGGTGGAAAGTTCGTCTATTGTTGAGGTTTTACATGATGGATCTTGTATCGTCAGCCGTTAAATTAAAATGTTGTTGTATATAAAATGCCACCGAAAAAGTGTAGCAGTTGCGATAAAGTTGCCTCCTCATACGGCAGTAAATTAGGATCTAATCCAAAGCCCACCAATAAGAAACGAGCATTAACCGCAGCAGAAAATGATTTATTTAAAAAACACAGCGGACATTCTGCAAAACATGTAGCATATATGAAGACCTTTCTCCGTGCGGGTCGTGGCTGCTTCGCAGATAGCCACATTGCCGCTACAAAAGCAGTAGGTAAATAGAGATTTAATAATAATTATAATATAAACTATTATTAAACATGTGGTGGCTTGACAGCAGTGATATGGTATTAGTTTTAGGGGCAATTGGTGGATGCACTTCTGCATTGCTCTTGGTTTTCTGCCAAAATATGAGAAAGTCCAGATGCACCGAGACGAATTTATGTTGTGGTTGTATAAAATGTGTGAGGGAGGTAGAAAGTGATGCCTTGGTCTTGGGTGAAGAAATGCTGGAAAGCAAGAGAGCACCAGAACCACCTCGTCCTCGGTCGGCTTCTGTTGATGAAGAAATCCCAGACAGGGGACAAATTTAACAAAATTCTTTAAGTAGTTTTAGGTATAGTTATTTTCTTCCAGTTATCACAATTGTTGCAAGCCCTACACAGCACATTTCTAAATTCCCCACTGTCATGATTATGATCGCAGCACCTATCATGAGTATCTTTAAAAGCAGTCTTGCAGACCCAACAGTGTGTAGCCGTTATATAGGCACAATCATAAATAAATGATAAATCGCCGATTATACCCCTGCTCGCCCAGCATCGCATTCTTTCGTTTTTTAGGACAGTAGGATTATTAATTCTCCACTGCTTCATATACTCTTTATACCTCTCGGGATTATCATTTTTCCACTTCATCGCCCTCTCATATCCTCCATTCTCATAGTGCTGCTTTCTGGTTTCCTTATCCCTCTCGGCATTATCAATCAAATACTGCTTTCTATAAGCGGCGACCCTCTCGGCATTATCAATATCCCATTGCTTCTTATCGGCAGCGAGCTTCTCTCTATTATCAATCCTCCACTGCTTCATATAAGCAGCCTTCTTCGCCTTCTGTTCTGCGTTCAACGGCATTTCATATATTTATTATCAATAATATTATATCAATTTTATTAATAATAATTACTCGTACTGTGCGCCTGACTGAACCTGTCTCCACGACC
>Ga0209816_1003305_pt1 | contig 11120 bp, 16 predicted proteins | sample CoawatmetaG01DNA_FD_187509 | JGI IMG/M metagenome (GOLD analysis project Ga0209816, IMG submission 187509) | Marine microbial communities from the West Antarctic Peninsula - Coastal water metaG017-DNA (SPAdes) (version 2) | ecosystem: Environmental > Aquatic > Marine > Coastal ... | reverse complement strand
GCATTTGAAGCCGAGGTTGAAATCGTACTGCTCAGTATTGACAGCCCTGCCCCGTCATTGCCTGGGAATGATACCTTGCCGGTGTTGTCACCTTTAATCCAAGTTGTGGTTGTTGAACCATCATGTCCAGCAATTTTTAATTGTCTTGCATCAGTGGCACTATCAGCATCTACACTTCCAATCATTACGTTACCAGAACCATTTGTAATATTTGAACCAGAACTTCTGCCTAGAGTAAGATTGTAATCAGCATTGACTATATTTGCACCAGAATTTGTACCTATTGCTGTATTATAATTTCCAGCATTTTGATTATCTATTAAAGCACCTTTACCTACAGCAACATTTTGATAAGAAGTTGAAACTTTACCAGCTTCAAAACCTATATAGGTGCTTTCTCTTAAATTTCCACTTGCCGCATCAACACTTGCCGCACCAGCACCAACTATTACATTTTTGTTACCAGTAGTTAATAATGTTCCAGCATCAAAACCTATAACAGTATTACTATCTCCAGTAGTTATAGCGTCCATGGCATTGATACCAACGGCAGTATTTCCATCTGCAGAACTTAAAGTTCCAGTTGTTGAATGACCAATTAATAAACTGTTTGCAAAATTAGTTCCTGCAAGTTTTCCCGGTATGACCTCACCCGTCACCGAGTTGGTTGATACTTGGCTGATCACCACTGATCCTGTTCCATGTGGTGTTAAAGTTATGTCGGCATTTGATGCCGCGGTTGAAATCGTACTGCTCAGTATTGACAGTCCTGCCCCGTCATTGCCTGGGAATGATACCTTACCTGTGTTGTCACCTTGTATCCATGTGACTGTACCATCAACTCCATCAGCGATTTTTAATTGTTTATCTGCTGTGGCACTGTCGGCGTCTGCACTACCAATAATTACATTTCCATCACCACTGCTGATATTACCTCCAGCACCAAAACCAATTGCAATATTATTTGCACCAGTAACAGTTTGTAAAGCATAAGCACCTACTGCCGTGTTTTTATCAGAAGTTGAACTTGCAATTAAAGAATTAAAACCAACAGCAGTATTACTTTGTCCAGTTGTTATTGAATCACCAGATTTACTTCCTATAAGAGTATTTCTAAAACCAGTATTTACAAGGACTCCAGTATTTGAACCAAGAGCAGTATTATCATCTCCAGAAGTTAAAGAAGATAAAGCACCTATACCAACACCAGTATTATCTTCAGCTGAACTCAAAGTTCCAGTAGTTGAATGACCGATCAACAAACTGTCTGTGAAATTTGTTCCTTCTATCTTGCCCGGTATGGCCTGTCCACCTGACATTGTGACTGTGCCATTGAATGTTGCGGCACCAGCCTCACTCATATCTAAAATTAATCCTGTAATAAAAGAACCACCATCATTACCTCTTAATAAAACATCTCCATCAGAAGTATTACAAGTTATGCTAATACCACTAGAATTGCTTATAGAAGCAAAATGAGCACCATTTTTGTGTAATAAAGTTCCATTAATTGAATCAAGAATAACATTGTCAGCGGCGTCTAATTTTATATCGTTAGAACTTGCTATTGTTAAATCAGTTCCGTCACCTACAATGTTTTCTCCAGCATCTCCAAATTGTAGGATACCATTGTTGGGTAAGATAACATCATGATTGAAAGTGGCACTACCAGCCTCACTCATGTCCAGTGTCAGTGCTGTGATAACTGATCCACCATCATCACCTTTGAATATCATATCGCCATCTGAGGGATCAACACTTAAAATAGCACTAGTACTGCTTTTTGAAATTACAAAGAATTTTGTACCATCATCTTTGAAATTAATTAAACCACTACCAGCATCTAAATTAATTGAACTTGCGGCATCTATAATAGCATTACCACTTGAAGAAATAGTTAAGTTTGTACCATCACCTTCGATCTTCTCGCCATCATCACCGAACGTCATTCCTATGTTTGCTGGAACATTGATGTCAGCACCTGCTTCTAATATCAAATCTCCTGCAACATCAATTGTTAGATCACCTGAACTTACATCTATTTCTTGACCGTCAATTGTGATGTTATCTATTGTGACTCCGCCATCAAAATCTGCTGATGTTCCTGCTACTGCTCCACTGAATGTTACAGTTTGATCTGCGTTCACTGTAAGGGCCGTGGATCCACCAGTTGCGACTGTGATCACATCTGAACCTGAGAAAGTGATAGATGTGTTTGTGTCTCCATCGCCTGCTATTGAATCCAGCTGTAATGCTCCAACGTTTGTGAAGTTGGAATCACTGAGATCTAAGGTTCCTGTCACATCCAAGTTACCGTCAACGGTTAAGTTACCTGCGGCTGTTACATTTGCACCACTGAATGTTAATGCGGTTGTTGCACTATTTTTAATTGTTAAATTGCCACCGTTGTTTGTAAATGTAGCAAAAAGTGTACCTGAATCTTTTAATTTTACATCTCCGCCACCAGCGTCCAACACGATATCTGCTGAAGCGTTTGCCGTAAATGTGGTTGCATTTATTGTGTTAATAGTAGGACCTGATAAAGTCTTGTTGGTCAACGTCTGTGATCCTGCCAGCGTCGCCACCGTTGCGTCTATGTTCACGGTCACTGCCTGTCCTGTGGCAGTTGTTCCAATTCCTGTTCCGCCTGTTACTGTCAAACTCTGTGAGTCTAGATCTACCGCGGCTGTTCCTGAGTCCGATGCCACATCAAGATCCTGTAATGTAACTGTCGAGTCAACGTATGCCTTGATACTTTGTTGTGTCGCCAACTGTGTTGCACTGTTCGTGCCCATTGCATCTTCGTCCAAGATACCAGTCACTGTTGCACCTGTCGCCAGTGTTAAACTTGTTCCCAGTGTTGCCGCACCAGTCACTTCCAGTGCTTCCGCCACTGTGATCAGTGTGGAGTCTGCCGAGCTCAGTGTTGTGCCGTTGATCGTTAATGCTTCCACGATCACGTTACCCGTGCCGTTTCCTGCCAGGGTCACGTCGCCGTTTGTGACCAATGAAGTTATGCTGTCACTGGTGATCAGTAGTTGATCTATCTCCACGGTACCTGTGCCGTTGGGTTGAATTTTTATGTCACCGTTCGTGAGAACAGTCTTCAGCAATCCTTGGCTGAGACTCAACAATTCCGAATCGTACAATTCTGTGAAATTGGTGTTGACCTTGGTCATGGCAGTACGTAAAGTATCGCCTGTTGCCGGATTTCCCAGTGTTCCTGTGTCTACAATTAATTTTGCCATAATGTGTTGTACATATTTATTAAATACTAATATGTTCATAGAAATCCTCAGGACCATGAGACTGTACGAACGCCAGAGTAAGTTGGGGGTTTATCACACCTTCCATAGGAAAAACACCATATACGTATTCAAGTGTGACTCTTGCGGTAGCACTTTCCTAAGACCCAGGGCACAGGTGGATCCAGACAGGGCATCGAACGATTATAAACATGTTTGTTCCTATTGTGATACCAAAAAGTACGCACAGAAAGTTGGTGTAAAGATGAGGAAGATATACCAGCTGGACGCCAGTTCGACAATCAAGACCTTATAGTTTCATCCACGTTATATCATCACGTTGGCCGTCCACCCATCTGCGTAGATCAGCATAGATGCCGGTCCTGATGTTGGGTTGGTCGAAGTACCATCTCAGGAACGTGTTGCCCTCGATGTATTCCTTACGATTGATGAAATGGAAATTGGTGTTGGGGTGTTTCCTTATGATCTGTCTCAGCTGATACATCCACTCGTACTTGAGGTATGCTTTCATGCTGACACGTGATGGATAGTTTATGGTGTTCTTGTACATGTTGTTCTGTTCCCTGCTGGGTGTGTCCCTCTCCCACTGCCTTGAACCCAGTATGTCAAACGCCAGCATGACCACGTTCTTTATACCTGACTCCGCCGCCATCAGCACAGCACTCAATCCAGAACCTCGATTTAACGAGAAGTCTATTGTTCGTATTGCGGTGCCTTTCTTGATGTCACCACCCCGCCACATCCTGTACAGTTTGAGATTCTTCGGAGTGTCTGTTTCTTTGTCCCTATCACAGATGTAGTTCCATTTGCTGATGTCCTCCGGACCGTGTATTATTGAATTTGTTTTTGCAGTGTCGTGCCATGCCTTGAGTTCCTCGTACATGGGCTGATTTACTGCCACTATGTGATCACAAAGTTCCGGGTTGTCTCGGTATATGGCATTGCATCCATAAATTATACCCTTGCCTTTTAAATCTCGAATTGGGAATATTGGTCTGCTCTCACCGTTGCCTATTACAAATGCGGTGTCCATTAAACCCCGAATGATTCTCCACAACCACAAGATGCTTTTGAGTTGGGATTGGATATTTCAAACTGTGAACCAAATGTTTCTTCAACGAAGTCGATCTTTGTTCCTATAATATACATCATAGAAGTCTCGTCCACAACGAATCTACCTGTGTGCCAGTCTTCTGTATGATCGCCATCTCCCACAGCTTCTTTTGTGTCTGCAAAACCCCAGTCGTATTTGAATCCTGCACAGCCACCACCCAGCACCGCTAGGCTAACTGCATACTTGCCTGGGTTTTTCCCAAGCAATTTTTCTATCTGGTGTTTCGCTTCTTCTGTTATTTCAAATGGTTTCATACTGTTAATTATCTATCTCTGTTGCCCATGTTTGCCATTCCTATCGCAAGGAAGAATGCCATGGCTTCTTTGTTATCTTCAAAGCTCATGTAACTGTTCTGTTCCTCCCAGTTATGACGCAAGGGATCATAGAGGTCTGTCTGTTCAAACCACCAACCCCATTTGCTCTTGCAATGAGTCTGGCACCACTCGATGCATTCACTTGCTATCCCGTTTGAATGCATGTCCACGTCATACTGGAATCTGCATTCATATCCGCAGTCGTTGGGTATGTCGTCCAGAGCGCCGTTCATGGACTTGACTTTAACATTTCCAAGTTTCTTTTCCATCATTTCCAGTTGTCCACCACAAATTGATCTGCACATTCCATTGGGTTGGGTTGTCCATGGAAAACTGCCACCCTGTTGTCATTTATTATTGTTGGTGGTTTCTTGAAGTACCACTTACCGTTCTTGTCTCTTAATTTTGTGTCCTTGAACCCCACCATTTCCCATTTATAACTTCTTATCCAGTCATCGGGCCAGTGTGTTATCTGTTCCTTGCCGGCCTTCATTATCCAGTCCTGGTCTCCCCAGTTCTGTTTCATTATCCTGGCATGGTCTTTCACGAAGTCGGTGTAAAGGTGGTTCATGGTTCCTGCCTCCCAACGCATACAGCTGGAGTTACTCTGTTTCCAGTCCTTGACCCTGCACCTGTTGAAATCTCTGATGATCATGAACTTACCTGGGTTGTGTGTGAACAGTGGATCTATGTTGTTAAAAATTATAACGTCTAAGTCAAAGAAAAGTATGTTGCCCTTCAGTGGCATGTCTGGACTGAACATCCATAACTTGCTCCACCATGTCTTGATCCATGGTTCGTTGGGGAACATTATTGTTTTGATGTGTGGATCCAGTCCTGTTTTGTCGTCTGTGATGCAGTGGAATTCAAAAGGTACAGTCGTGTGCCTCTTGACCATGTTGTACAGCACATTTGTGTAATTCGAAGGATACTTGACACCCCACTTAACGCATACTACGTGATTCATAACCCTGCCTCAAACTTTCCATTTGTATCTGTTGCCAATTGTCGCTGTCCAGCGTGTATGGATATGCACACTCAATGGTTCTACTTGACATAGACTTGATGTTAGTTATATTTAAATTCTTGCTCATGGTGTCGTATATTTCCTTGAAGGTTGCACTGGACCCAAATGTCCTCTGTAGGTCCACCTGCCCGATCTTGATGTAGCCCAATGACAGCTTGGGATCTTCCCAGTCATAGTTGTTTGATTTAAGCCATGCACGGTACTCGTCCATTTCCTGTTTCTTAAATTTGTGTGTATTTTCAGTTATCGTATCTCCCCATTCTATATCAAACTCTCCCGAGTAGTATTTCTGGTGATTAATCTCTGAACACAGGGCTTCGGTCATCTTGGGTGCGTGTTCGTCCCTGAACACTTCGTACAGCGTCTTGCCCACTTGTGACCAGTGTAGGTAAACACCTCCCAACTCCCTGTCGTACCTGTTCTGTTTGAACAGTTCAAAATCTTCCTCGTGTAGATCTATCCTCGGTGCATTTAGGAATGTTGTTATCTGTGCAGGTCTGATCCAGTCCGGATCCACTATGCTCTTCCTGTGTGATAAAATCCAACTCTCTATCTCATGGCATAGATTGTTCAGTTGTCTTATTGCATATTTTGTTTTTATATCTGCCTGTTTGTAGTATTTTGATATGTCCCACGCAGTGCCTTGCAGTTCTTCAAAATATCTATGCAATAGATTGCAAGACTCGTGCTTCAATCGTAGACCCGGTGTTTCCTCTTCTGGTCCTAGGCCGGTTTTCAACGTTGCCGAATATTGGAAGTCGTCTGCAACAAACAGATCCATATGTTGGAACGGAGGATCAAATTTGAATGAATTTATTTGCTTTATGCTTTTGTTTAATTCACGACATAAGAAATTTAGATCTCTGTTAGAATCTGCAAATCCAAGGAAACAGAAGTTCTTTTCTATTACTCTCTTTTGTATGAGATTATCCTTCAGTGCTTCTAACCATCTCTTGCCCAGGGGTGTGTCGTAGGTCTCTATGTAGTAGGCCCTGTCGTTGAGTCCTACTCTTACTAGTTCAAATAGGAATTTATTCTTTTGAATAGATGGCACTGTTGGCTCCGTGTTCTGCACATTCCACACTCTCCACCCAGCATCTCCCATCAGTCTTGACGGTTATTAGATTGTCTGCAAACCTAAAGGCGTGTTCGGCAAATTTCTCTGCACCTACCCCGTCAAATAATCTGATCTCTGCCAGGTCCAGTTTCTCAAGTTCTTTGAACTTCTCAAGATGTGGATCGTTCATGTCCAGTGCAAGTTTGTGATCGAAATGGTCTTCCAGCCATGCCTTCAACGGTTTGAGTCCGCCAAAGTCCACTGCCCAGTTTTTGTTGTCCAGCTTTTCACAACCAAATGTGAATTTGAATGCCAGCGAATATCCGTGTAGCAGATGGCAGTGCGAATGATCTGCATTGGGTTGTCTGAACACACAGGCCAAGCCTATGTTGTGTCCATATGTTTTTGTTGAGTAGTAAGTCATCGTTTCTCCTTTAATTGATGACTTGCAGAGTGTTTATAGAGGGATGAAAGTCGTTAAGTCCTCTCATTAGTTCAATCTCTTCTTGATGTCTTCGAGATCAAATCCTAATTCTTCCGATTTTTGTCTTAATGTGTCAGTGAGTTCGTTTGGTATATTTAACTCGCCGTCTATGATGCTCTTTAGAAAATGTATCAGTATAGTGAACTCGGGTCTCTGCGATAGAGCCTCGGGATCTATACCCTTTTCTTCCATGACATGTAGCATGGCCTCGGTCACATCGATAAGTGTCTCTATGCTCTTGCTGTGTTTCCCAAAGTGCGACATTATACGATAATCTTTGGCTTGTCAGGAATAACCACTTTGTTGAATACTTTCTTGTATTCATCTGATATCTTGTCGTTAACAACTGAGATGCACTGTATCTTGTCTTTTGCTAGTGAAATATCTTTTTCTTGATTAGCAGTAGAAAAGAATGTACCAAAAGCAAGTCCTTGTGGACCTTGCATCAATGTTAATGCTTTCTTGATTTCAAGTGTTGTTTCGGTTTGTGATTGCAGAGTGCCAATAACTTCCTCACCATGCATTAACTTTAGAGTGATAAGATCTCCATCTTTGTATTTTTCAAACATATTACTATTATAAACTATCCTATAAGTTTGTCAACATATTTTTTCAATTCCTTGTCTTGCACGTCGGGTGGTATATTGTCAAAGAAGAATATCTGATAACTGTCTGAGCCGTACTTGCCTATACCGTGCAGGTCACTGGCTTCCTTGCCATCCCACTCCAGGTACTGTTCGGTCATCTTCCTTATTCTTCTTGATCTTACTTCCCACATGCCCAACGGTTTCAGCATACGTTGTTGTGTCGCGAGTCTGCCCCTCAGGTATGCATCGGGGGTAGGATATCTTGCAAAAAGTTTTGGTAATATTATCTTGACGTGTTTCCTGTAGGTTAGGTTCAAGCACATCACGGCCACCATGTGTTTCCACTTCTTGTGTGGTCCACGTATCTGCTGTTGCACCATCAGGTCATCAACCATTGTTTTTATCATACTACAATTATATGTGTGATTTTTATTTTGTCAACTGCTTGTTAACGAACTTGGCAAGCCCTTCGTAGGTGTCTTGGAAAACATTCTTGTTGGCCTTCCATTCCTCAGGCATCTTCCAACCCTCTTCATTTACCACGATCCATCTACAGTCTGAATGTTCAAACAGCTTGTTGAATTGGTATATCCAATAACTGGGATCGACTGGACGTTTGATATATGTGTAACCTGTACTGCCCTTGTAGATGTTGTTGACACCATCAGGTCCTTTGTGATCACCTATGCCCCAAAGGTCCATGCCCACTAGGAATATTGCCTTGGGTTTGAAACTCATGCCAACCAGTGCGGCGAACTGTCCTGTGCCCCAGTGGAATGACTCGTCCTGCCTCTTGTCTCCTTGATATGGTAAGTCGGGTACACATTTAACATTGGGCCAAAAGGCAAACTGCTTGTACCATTTATCCCTGGTGTATATTGCTGTATTTTTACCAACTGTGTTTGCGGCCTCTTGACACATGTGCCTGTCAGCACACACAACATACTCTAGGTTATGATCCCTAAACATGGCATTACAGCCAATAACCGTTGTGACACTTTTCAGAGGGGTGATGTCAAATCCTCTCCTACTCTCGCCGTTACCTATTACACTCACAAACTTAGTCATAATGTCCTTTAAACACCCCTTTAGACTGCTTTAGAGCTATGTACACGCATGGTAAAAGCACCTCTGGAGTAGTTGTATATCCTATTTATTGCCCATGATCAGATGCCACACTGTCTTGTAGTGTTTCCATGCTTTACCAAGTGCAGGATATTTCCTCCTCATCTTGACGGCATGTTCGTCTATCATCTCGTCTTCATCCCTCAGTGTTTCTATGTCCTTTGCGTACTGTGTCTGTGACACCAATCTTCCACGTGTTCCGTCTTTCTTCTGCACGTACACGGTCTCCCCACCATCCGGTGATACGAATATTTCTTCTCTGTTTTTCTTCAATTTCTTCTCTGTTTTCATTTTAGTAATAATGGTTATGATCTGCACTTGGATGGGCGTATCTCATTCCGCCATGATGTTTGGCATCTCCCTCATGCCTGGGTATGAAATGTATGTGCGGCCACAAGATTGTCTGTCCTGCACACAAACCTGTGTTCATGCCAACATTGAATCCCATCATTTTTCCTTCCTTTACTTTTTTATTTCCGTACTCGTAGGCTAGTCCGTATGACTGTCCAACATATTCTGGTGTATCCTTCTTTGGTATGAAAAGTGTGTGTCCCGCGGTACAAGGATATTTGTCACGGAATACTCCTGTGTATTCTGTTTCTATGAATGGTGTATCGTTGCCCATCCATGTACTTTCCTCATAGTTGTCTATGGTCTCAAATGGCTTCTTGTAGATAGGTTTTTCTGATTGCATTTGTTTCTATTATTCCTATCTTAATATTACTAGAATTTGGTCTGTGTCGCAACCTGATTTTTTCCCAACGTTTGGTTTTTGTCACGCTCTTGTTGTGTTCGAAAACATTTAATAAATTGACCAATGCCTTACGCACTTTCTCTGCTCCGCCGTGCTTCTTACACGTGTCTGATCTGCCAACTTCCACTACGGTGTTGTTGATCCGGATCTTGTACACACAGGATAATCTTATCCATTTGGTTGCAGGATTCTTGCTGTGTTTGATCTTGTATTTGTCCATGGTGTATAGATCCTGTATGGAATACCAATTAATATCTGACATTTTAATACCAAATAAAGTTATAGAGAAAAATTATTGCAAGAAGCCATCCCATAAAGCCAAACCAGAAGTCATCCCAACTCCAGTGTCCTTTGCTCCATAAGTCTAGGGCTTCTTTCACAACTGTTGCTATGAGTCCCAGCCATACAAATTGTAGCCAGAATATCGCTAACATTGTTAGAAAGAAAGACCAGAAGAAATGTAGTTGTAGGTCAAATCTAAAACACTGTATCGTATAAGTGGCTATTCTCTTGTAAAGGGATTTAATACCTGTCATTCTTTATTTCCAACTGTTGGAATATCTGTTGCACTTTCCTTGCTTGGAAATAACAGTCATCCAGTGCGTTGTGTAGCCCAGTCCTCTTCTCGTTGGGATCACGAGGTACCAGACTGCCCAGTGTTCTCGAATCTCTGATCTGCCAGAAGTTCCACGGAACAGGCACATTCATCTGTGCGTAAAAATTTTGTAGTATTGCGTAATCAAACAGTGGACCTTGGCACCAGAATACATCAACGCCTACGCACCATTTGTTCAACTGCTTTATAAAATATTTTAAATCTATCCTGTCATCGTCGCCCAGTGCTTCTTCCCTGACATCTTCGGCCTGTTTGCCCCACCATTCCACAGTCTCCTCCATGACATCCCTGCCCATGGCAGTCTGTGAGTCCACATCGATCCTGTGGTATAAACCCTGTGATGGTTCCACCCTTGTGTAGGGATCAAACTTGACCCCACCTATGGTCAAAATAGTGGCGTTGGGTTTAGTGGAAAGTGTTTCCAGATCTATCATTGCGTGAACCATAGCACTATTATACTACGGAACAGATAAATGTCAACTAGATGTTGGTTGGTAATTCTTCTGGTTCGGGGTTAGTCAATTGGGGTTCGCCACCATCGTCGATGTATTCTTTAAAGATTGCTAAATCCTCTCCAGTCAGACAACGTATCTCACCTGATGAATCAGGGTACATTTCTGCCATGAAGCTTACGGAAGATCTTGATGATTCGTAACATTCTACATAGCTGGAAAACTTTGTGTCATCAAATATCGCCGTGCAGACTTCCACACTAAAACATATGATCATTACCATTGTGAAATTCATGCAAATATTTAATAGATTTTTAAAAGAAT
>Ga0209816_1003304_pt1 | contig 11120 bp, 8 predicted proteins | sample CoawatmetaG01DNA_FD_187509 | JGI IMG/M metagenome (GOLD analysis project Ga0209816, IMG submission 187509) | Marine microbial communities from the West Antarctic Peninsula - Coastal water metaG017-DNA (SPAdes) (version 2) | ecosystem: Environmental > Aquatic > Marine > Coastal ... | reverse complement strand
CTCACAAACTATGAGCCAAGAAGGTATGGCTAAAATCGTTGAAAAATTAGAAAAACGATTTGGATTTAAAGCTAAAGTAATTGATGATGCCTCTAGAAAGTGGGCCGGTAAATATGTTGCAGGAGTTCCTGTTATAAATGCTGCCTATGCTAGAAAAGATACAGCATTTCATGAATTTGCACATCCTTGGGTAGAGGCTATTTTTATAGAGAATAGAGAACTATTTAATAATTTAGTTCATGAATTAAAAACTACAAAGGAAGGAAGAGAAATCTTAGCTAAAGTAAAACGAAGGTATCCTAAATTAGGTGGTAATCAATTCTTAAAAGAAGCAGTTGTAACAGCTATTGGAGAGCATGCTGGTAATATGATTGATAAGAATGGTAAATTATATGATATAGTTAATGAAGTATTAAGGTATTTAGCTAATGTTATAAAAAGATTATTCAACTCTAGAGCAGAGATAACTCCTGCAGATCTGTCTGGAATGACTTTACAGCAATTAGCTGCGGTTATGGCTATAGGAGATTCTAAGCTTGCTGTATATACAAATGATTTTGTTAAAAGCGCTAGAAGAGTTACTACTGAAGGATTCTTACAAGATTTACAAAATAAAGGAATAATAAGTCCAGGACAAGTTGGAGGGTATTATGCTATTATGGATAATAAGGTTGGAGAAGCTAGGGGAGATAAAAAGATCTTTACAAGTAACTCTAAGAAAGTAGATAAGTTAGTAGAAGATTTTCCTGGATTAATAATCAGAACAGATAAAACTAATGTAAGGTTTAACTTTGATGTAAATGTAGAAGATTTTGATTCTAACGCTCAATATCAAATAATAGATAAGATAGGGGGTGGCCTGGGGAAAGTGAAAGACTATTTACTTACTACTGATAATGATTTTGAATCATCTGACGCTATAACTTCTGAATCTGATACTAAAGCTACTATAGAAAATATAGTAGAATCAGATACTATAGCTGAATTAGAAGAAGTTAAAAGAAGAGAAAGGCTTGTACTATCTCAAGATGAAACTCAATATGAAGGTAAGAGTGGTTCGTATGAAAGATTAACTCACTTTATAAAAACAGGAATATTAGGTCAAGCTAAAGATACTGTGGATTCAGAATTTGCAGCATCTAGACATTTTGCTAGAAATAAAAAGAATGAAGAAACTGATACCCTTTTATCTGAAGGAACTGAGTATACATATCAGGAGTTAGTAACTAAGTATCAAAAAAGAATAACTAACTCAACATCTAGAGGTAAAGCTGTTCATAAGATTATGGAATATGCTATTAATGGGGACGCTAGAGTGTTAGCAGAGTTAGAGGCAATTCAAAAGCAGAAGCCCGGCCAAGATGAGATCACTGACCAATCACTAGCTTGGGTTAGATCTGTATCTGAGGGGGCTTTACGTAGAATTGGTATTAAGTCATCTGATAAAATGAAAGCTGAGTTAATGATACACAGTGATATTATAGGTGTAGCTACTCAAATTGATGGTTTAGTGCAGCATGAAGACGGTACCTTAACTATGGTGGATTGGAAATCAGGTTCCCATTTCTTAAGTGATAGAGCTGCATCAGATATTATGAGGTATTCAGCAGGTAATATGTCAAATATAAATAATAGTAAAGTAAATAGGGCTATGCTTGAGCTAACTCTACGTGCTGTAATGGTTAAAGAACATACACCAGATGCTATATTTAGAAATGTATTTATACAACATTTAGATAGAAATAATCCGTTTAAAGCTCCTTTTGAAGTTGATATGACAGATTATCTTAATATAATTAGTAATTACTTACGCGCTGAGAAACCTGAAGCATTTGCTAAAGCTGAGGCACAAGGACTATTAAACGCAAATAATTATACTACTAGCAGTGTTAGAAATAGTGCTATTCTATCTAAGTATGATGATTTACCTATGAATCAGCAGATTGAAGCTTTAGAGAAAGAAATAGAAATAGTTAGAACAAGAGTTGCTACTGAAGGATTATCTAATAATTTACCAGAGGATAGAGAATTACTTGAGACTTTAACTACACATATGTTAGAGTTAACTAAAAGTTCTAAAGAAAAATTAACTTCAGAAAAAGATCTGGGCATGTTAAAAACATGGTCTAGTTCTATTTATAACATAGCAAGTCCTAGAATACAAGCTTTCAATAAGATCTTTATGAAGGCTAGTAATAAGATAAATAATAGGGTTGAAGAGGAAAAAAGAGAGGCAGAAGTGTTATTCAAGGCTGTGAGAGATGAGTATATGGATAAGAATCCTTTATCTAAGATTCAGGGGTTAGCTACATTAGGAGCGAGTTCAGGATTTACATATAAAGATATGTATAGATTTGCTTATGAGGAGAAAATAGATGGTGTACAAACTCCAGGAACATATATGATTAGTTTGAAAGATGCCGCTAAGAAACATGCCGCAGGAGAATTAACTGATGCTCAATATAACTTAATAAAACATCTTAGAAAAGGATGGACTACTGAGTGGAATTCTTTAATGAAAAAGAAGATGGAAGGAGATCAAGTGTACTCTCAGATAATGGGGATGCATAATGTAGACAATGCTGTAATAGAAGGAGAGTTACATGAGAACTTTATGCCTAGACTTCCAATGGAAACATGGGAGTCTTATGAAAGATATGAAAATGAAAATATTGTATCTAGGAATGTAAAAGGATTTGGAGCTCAGATGAAAATGTGGGCAGCTTCAACATTCACAATGTTTATAGAGCAAGATTACTATTCTCAAGGAGATGTTATTAATAATCATATTCCAGTAAGATTTATGGGGTCTCAAGGTATTATTGCAGATTCAGTGCATTCTTATAACTTAGAGAATATGCATTATCAGTTTATTGGTAACTTAATGCGTAAGCAAGAGATGGATTATGTTGTAGCTTTAGGAGATGGATTAAAGAGTTATTACACTACCATGAAAGGGTTAAGGCATAATGATGATAAGACTTGGAAAAACTATGAGAAATTCATGGAGAATTTTTTAATTAATGCTGTTATGCAGGAAAGAGCTGCGGGGAGAAGTAGTGATGGGCATTGGACTTCTACTCAGTGGACTATGAAAAATTTCATGGGGTACGATCCTTCTAGGCCTAAAAGTCAATTTAATAGAGAGTATATTGTATTAAGTCCTTTTAAAGTGATAATGGCTTTAAAGCATTTTACAACTGGTAAAGCATTATGGTTCAAAATAATTGGAGGTACATTTAATGGTGCGATTATAATGATGTATACTCTTATGAAAGCAGCACAAGGTAGTGTATCCAAAAGAATAGGCTTAGATGAGGGGTCTATTGATGTAACTATGTCGGATATAGGATTTGGATTCAAGGAAACTGCTAAGATGTTTGGCGCACAAATGAAACATGCTGTAGATAATAAACCTATTAATAATAAGCTGCATAATTTAATGAAGAGAACTAAGTATCTTCCAGATAATTATGATTATGCTGTGGGTAAATCGGACCAAATCAACGCTAGAAATCCTTTATTGACTACTGACAAGTTATTTTTCTTTCACGCTATTCATGAAGAGTGGGGTCATGCTGTGTACTTAGCTGCTCAAATGAAAAGGATTAAAATGCCGGATAAAAGCAGTCTTTATGATAATTATAATAATGATGGTACTTTTATGAAGTATAAGAATGGAACTAGAAATTTAAGAGGAGTTGTAACTGATCCTAGTGGTCAGCAAATACTAATTGATGAATTAACAGAGATGGAATTGACAAGAATGTTAAAAACATCTACAGATATTCACGGTGCCTATAGAAGCCATGAAAGATCGGTATTAGAAGGAACAGCTATAGGTGTGTGGTTCTTACAATTTAAGAAATACTTACCAGCACTACTAATGCAAGAGTGGGAATCTAGAAAAGACGACGTTAATTTAGGTCAATATGGAGCGTTAACAGATGAAGTTACTGGTAATCAGAAAAAAATTACTATCCAAGTTGAAGAGAATGGTAAAATGGTAGAAAAACAACTGGATGCCATGGATTGGAAGACTTGGCAGCATGAAGGTAGAGCTAAAGTTCTTATTAAAGCTATTGCGTCTATGATTGGTACCCAAGGTATGAAAAGAGAATACAAATCATACAACTATAGAAATCTAAATGATAGAGATAAAGGAGATATAATAGGAATTCTCGCTAAAATACTGACATATATAACAGTAGGTGCTATGGTAGCAGGTTTAGACGGTGATGATGACGATCCTTTATTCCAACGATTTAAGTTCTTACAAAAAGATGCGCTTCAAGGTTTAATGCCAGGGGAAATACTACGTACTATGAAAAATCCAATCGCAGTGATTAGTCATATGAATAATTTAATGCAAGATGTTCAAGGTAATGATCCACTTAGATCTATAAGGAAAGATTTACCATTTACAAGTGTAGCATATGAATTAGAGAAGTATAGCGCATTTGAAAGATAAAAAAAAGGGGAACCGTTAAGTTCCCCTTTATATTTATGATGGCCATATTACTATTAAGTCAGGCCAAATTACAACTATATTATTTTTCATTTCTCCATTGACATTTTTAATAATAACAGATACCCAATTAAATCATCGACTGTATCTTCTGTCTCATCATTAATTCCTCTATTACCTATTCTGGATAATTTATCATCTATCCTAGCACATATAGCTTCAGTAGAACTAAGCTTACTAAAAATATTAGTAGGATTTAGCGCAGTGTTGCCGTATGCTTTGTTTTTAGATTTTAATAATTTAGTAATTTGTTCAACTACTTTATCAAGATGCCATCCAAACTCTGCTTTTGCAGGAACTTTCCAGGGATCTCTATTTCGTTGAGTATCATAATATAATTCATTATGAGTAATGCTAGTCGTTTCTTTTTTCATTTTAAAAATATGTTTCTAAGTTAAGTTTTTCTTGTTCTTCATCCATTATACTATATAATTCAGACTCTTTAGGAATAACAGCGTCTAATTTTAATTCAAGCTCTTTGCGTCTTTCAGAAGATTTAAATAGGATTTGACCCATTCTTCCGTCTATATCATATCTATGAAAATCTAAGACATCAAGTTTGTAAGTATCATTTAACTCAGAGTATTTCCCTGCTTTAAACTTTTTAAAATTAGATCTATGTTTCCAAGGAATTGTGAATTTTATAACGTAACAATGTGAATTAGGTCCTTCTATAGACTCAAAAGTCTTAAGATGTTGTAATAATCCTATAAATTCTGTGAATACTTTCTTTTTAGATTTCCTATATAAAAGTACTATAAAGTCTTGTTTATCTCCTAGCTCTAAATAGGCATTGATAAATAGACTATCATAGAATAACAGTCTTCTATCTCCCCCTAACATAGGTAAGATAAATAAACTAGTTTTAGTTCTTTCTGCCATTATTAAATCATAGCAGGTTTCACCTTCTGGGCATCCAACTTCCTCTGACACTTCTTTTATAGTGTTTACTTTATAAGGAACAGATTTTATTTTAAAAGTTTCTCCTAGACAGACTTTTCTCTCGTCTATTATATCTAAAGAGATTAACTCCCCATCTTTAAAATGGGGAATTAAGTCTTTAGTACCTCCTATAACTCTAACCGCGTTAGCGTTAAGTGGTTGAAATGATATACTATTACCAGTCACTGCCATCTGTTTCATCTATTTTCTCTTCAACACTATTAAGTATAACTGCTTCGGGTATATTTTCTACCCCTACTCGTAATGCCTCCTCTGAAGACGTAATCAGATATACTAAGTTGAAGGTCTCCGCAAATTTAGTAATTCCTTCATGAATTCCAAACTTTTCCGTGTATTTTTCAAGTACCATCGTTAAAGAACAGTCTTCTGCTACCCATTTTTCTGCGGTTTTTGGCCCAACTTTAGGGATGCCAGGAATCCCATCTGTGGAATCCCCCATTAACACTTGTACACATAAGAAACTATAGGCATCGTCATGACTAGTCGTCACAAATTCCATCTTACCATAATTAAAATGCGTTCCAGGAAGCTGTTTTAGAACATCTTTATCAGGACTACATATTACTGTATCCTCTGTATGATAAATTGCAACTAAATCATCCGCCTCCAATCCTTTTACCCCATAAAATCCCCATCTTTGTTGAACATATTCTTTTAGAGCATAGAATATGGGAGGTTTACCTACTCCTCCTTTACGGTTGTACTTATAAGGTTTTGTTTTAGCTACATTATATCTAAAACATTTACTTAACGTGAGAAAACCCATATACTTAGTAGTGCCTGCAAAGTTTAATATTTGTTCTATTCTGCTATCTATACCTTCTATAGCTTCTTCTAACGTAGGTTTACCCATTTCATAATACAATAGACTATCTGCATCTATTAATGCTATTTTATCGCTCATAGTTCTTTCTTTCTAAGTGATGCTTTTGTTATTCTTGTTTTAGCTATTGATACCCACTTTTGAGGTCGGTGTGTACCTGGCTGTCCAAATCCAAACATCATTTGGAAACTTCCTGTATTTACAGGGTCATATAATACTTCTTTTTTCATAATTTTATTTTTATTAGGTTAAACATATTAGGGGGAGTTTGCCAAGGCTTACGAAGCTTCTTCTCCCCCCTCTATGCAATCAATTAAACACGGATGTAATCACACACCCTACACGGTGTCTTCCATATACTTTCTGTACTCCGGTTTAACTTGAACTTTGAACGTATACAATTCTCTATTGTGGATTTGTATTTGCTCCCTACATTTTACTTCTAAAGATTTAAAACATCTTGAGTCTAATTGTCCTATCTCTTCAAAGTATTTAATAGCTTCTTCAGCATTCAATCTAGCTAAACGATTAACTTTGTGTTTATCAAACCAATATTGAACATCTTTATTTCTATTAAACTTATAACTAGAATTATCTAACATACTAGCATAGTTATAAAGTAAGAAAGGTTCTCCTGTAGGGTCAATAGTTGGAATTATCTTTCCCGCCATTTCTATATCCTCATCAGTAGAACTGTAATTATCCACCATCTTTTTAATGTCTTCCATTAACTGCTCAGTTATAGGAATCCGGTTAGCTGATTGATTAAGGATAGTGTCAGTTGCAATAACTTGCATCTCTCCATTTTGAACTAAACTTGCTAATTCTAGAGACATCTTACTGAATATAAAAGAATCAAAAGGAGCGCTCTCATAGTTCATATTATGTTGATAAAGATTATTTTGACTTCTACTATCTATAATAACATCATTATTAGTAAAATCATAGTAATCCTGAGTTAAAGGCCTATGGTCATAACAGAAATAGCCATTAGACAATTTAAACATCATTTTAGTCTGAGGTATACTAGGAATATTACTATAGTCTTCATAAAAATTAGTATGAGGAATAACGAAATCAGCTTTCTCATAATCATTAGTAACAGTGATTTTATGTTCTTTAAGCGCTGCTTTAAGTCTATCAGTCGATACATTATGCATAGGTAATACAAAAGCTCTTTTAACTGTTGTTAAGTCAGAAGTTGTTTCTGTCTTTAAAAGATCTTTTATTATATCCCATTGACTTTTTGATTCCGATAGATACACATCTTCCACTTTGCTTGTTACAAATCCTACAGTAACTATGTCTGTAAATCCTAAATAATCTAAAGTCTCTGCGGTTATAGAACCGTCGTGCACATTCTTGCTAGCCATTACTTCACAGTCATTTTAATAATAGCTGGATGCATCATCATTTTATTAAACTTAGCTTTATTACCATTGAATATAGTCCTAACTACTAAGTACTTTAAGTCATCAGTTAAATAGTCTAAAGTGCACAGCTTAACAAGACGATCTTGCACTTTTGCAGTTACGCTGTCCGTTTTAGAGAAAGCAACGGCAAAATTAGCTACTCTGGTAGCTAAAAGGCTTGCTATGTCCGCTCTATAAGACTCGTTACTACCAATACATTCCTTTAATTCTAACAATACTTCGTCAGGACCGGTCACTAATTCACGTGGAGTTACTAACTTGTCAAGCTTGTTATTAATAAACGTCGTAAACATAGAAGCAAATTCATTACCCACTGAGCCTTCACCAATCATCTGCACTAACGGCAATTGGTCTTCAAACTTAGGTATACTTGAGATACTATTAAAGAACGTTGATATAGATCTTGCATTAGTTTCTTGAGTCACTAACTCAGGATGCATTAACAGGAAGTTGATACATCTAGTATCTAAGTTATTCTCTTCCGCCCAACGAGCCCATACATTTATATCAAACTTTAAATTAGCTGATATATAACGAGTCTTTTGTGCTGAATCTACAGAGTTTACCATATAGTCACCATTATCAGGATTAGCAGTTAATATAATATGCCAATCTTTAGGTAATGTCCAAGAGATATAAGTCTGTCTATCTACTAGCTCCATACATGCTTGGATAAATCTTGTGTCTGCACGATTCCAGTCATCAAGTAACAATACACCACCGGCTTTCTTATCCGCTATCCATTCAGGAGCTGAATAAGACATTCTACTCTTACCTGTTGTTTGAAAGCCTAGCTTGTGCTGCGCCTGTACAGCAACTTCATCTACCCATTTACCTATCTTTTTACCTTCTTTCTCAGTCCACATTTGGAACTGTTTAATAGGAAATCCTACTAAGTCACCTAATTCTTCGATCTGTGCTAAGTTTAACTTAACAAAGTCTAGACCGTGGCGCGCTGTCATGTCCATGATACTGGTAGTTTTACCAATACCTGACTCACCTACTACCTCAATTGCTACAGGCTTCTTACCCTGGGACTGTAAGTGACGATTGTTTGTGATGATGTGGTCTACAAAACCTTCCAATTCATCGATGTTTAAATTTACTTCATTCATAATTTTGATTTTTTGTTTAATTAATTTAATTGAATTTTTACACCAGGTAAGTCTTCGTTTATCTGGCATTTGCTGCTGTGTACCCATAAAGCATTATTTGGGCAATTTCGTGGAGTACCTGCCTCACCGTCTGTTAGACATATAAATCCTGAATACTTAGTCTTTGGGTCATTGTAGTGATCTACCACCGGCTGGAAATATGTCCCACCTCTACCTTTGATTTCCCAGTCTTTCTTAGGATCAAATAAAGAAATATCTGTTATCTCTGTGTCAAACTGAGCTACAGTGATTTGATTACCAGTTCTATGCATATGATTTATCTCGTGCATGAATTCTACAAGCTCTTCACTACTTACTGAGCCCGAAGTGTCAACACCTACTAACATGTGATTCTTATGTTTAATCTTAAGACCGGGATTACCAGAGTAACGTTTGTTATTCTTACGTCTAAGCTTTTTAGTGTAGATTGTAGTAGAGTTGTTAATAAACCTTTTAAGATAGGCTTTCCAGTTGAATTTAGGAGGCTCTATAGTAAATAGTCTTTGAATAAGCTCAGCTAGTTCACCAGGGATTGTACCACACTGCTTCTCTATAACTTCAGCTGTCTGTTTCATCTGATGCTCATATTGTTTTTGAACAAGCTTCTTCTCTGCTTCAGGTAAGTCACCAATCTCGGCCCATTCTTTATGGTCATACTGACTATTACCATCCATGTCTCCTAACAATTTCTGCAGTGCTTCATTGTCTGAGTTACCATCTTGATCGCAAGTATCATTAAGTAGGTCATAATATACTTTAGTACCTGCTTTTGGGTGCATATGTATTCCAGTACCAGGGAAAGAGTTTAAAGTTAATCCACCTTCTGGTAACATATGCTCAGCAATATATTGGTTGATTTCTATATCCGCCGCAATATTAAAAAGCTTCTTGTTATCGTATCTATCTGCTAGTATAATATGTCCAAAAGCTATATGTAATAGCTCATGTTTTAGCAAACCATGCTGATGGTTTTCACTAAGATCCATAAAGAAGTCTGGGTTAATAACTAACCTCATACCTATACCGTGTTTTCCTACACCTGCGGTAGCACAATCTTTAGTAAATTGCTTTTGCAATCCAATAAGGAAGATACCGTAGAAAGGCTCTGAAAATATCAATGTCTTTGATATTCTAGAGAGTTGATCTTGATTGTTTCTCATGTTTAATTGATTTAAAATATATACCTTATAGTGTTCCAAGGTATAATTGATTGATGTAATTGTTTAAATTCTTGTATATACTCAGACTTAAATCCAAGTTTGTATCGTACATTCTCTCCACCATACTGTGAAATCTTAGCTTCTTGTTTTTCAGGGACCCAAAGGTCTTCTTCTGTTGCCGGGTTAGCAAACATATTAGCTGTGTGTTTTTTAAAGTTGTGTGTTAAGAATATACATTCTGAAAGTACTATATCTTTATTTCTTACGTAAAGGTTAAGTAATTCAAATAAGTACTTGTAATCTTCTAGCCACCCATCATATACAATAATAGGACTAAAATTTACGTGTACGTCATAGCCTGCATCTATAAATCTATCTATAGCTTGTATTCTATCTAGTATAAGAGAAGTATTAGGTTCGTGAAGCGTTGATTTATGCTGTGGCATAAGACTGAATCTAATACGTATCTTACCTTCAGGGTTAAACTTAAGCAATTTCTTATTTACAAACTTTGTTGCAAATGAGCCCATTGCTATAGGATGATCTCTAAAGAACTCAAATATATCTTCCCATTGATGATACTTAGCATGAAGACAGAAATCCTCATTACAACTTATATCATATGTTGTAAAATCTGCATGAGTTTGATTAGGCTTCTCTACCGGGGTAAAGAAAGCGTGATTGTTTACAGCTGTTAGTATATCTCCTGTGTTAGTTGCTACAGTAAGACCTGTTGGTCTATGCCTTTTCATGTAACAATAAGAGCAGTCATACAAACAACCATAACCAAAGCTTGGTGTTATAAAGTCTGTGGATCTACCAGAAGGCCTTATAAGCATAGACTTTCGAGTGATCTTTTCTATCATCCTTCGTCTCTCTCTGCATCTGCTCTATCTTCTGCTTTAGAGTCTAACATTTGGTTAATATACTCATATTCAGCAATTGGTTCATCAAAGAATTCATCACATGTCCCGCACACGTAGCCTTCCTCAGGCTCTGCGTTATCTAAACAGTCTTTGTTTTGACATATACCATTTTCTATCGTTGCGTCTGTGACGC
>Ga0209816_1003302_pt1 | contig 11122 bp, 9 predicted proteins | sample CoawatmetaG01DNA_FD_187509 | JGI IMG/M metagenome (GOLD analysis project Ga0209816, IMG submission 187509) | Marine microbial communities from the West Antarctic Peninsula - Coastal water metaG017-DNA (SPAdes) (version 2) | ecosystem: Environmental > Aquatic > Marine > Coastal ... | reverse complement strand
TGCTTACAGATTTAGAAAAAGATAAGAATTCAGTTCTTTTTATTGATGAAATTCATACTTTAATTGGTGCAGGAAGTGTTTCAGGTGGCTCTTTAGATGCATCTAATCTTCTTAAACCAGCTCTGGCAGATGGGTCACTTAAGTGCATAGGATCTACAACATATGATGAATATCGTAAGATTTTTGAAAAAGATCATGCGCTCACAAGGCGTTTTCAAAAAGTGGATATTGAGGAACCTTCAGTTGAAGATACAATTAAAATTTTGCATGGTTTAAAAAAATATTATCAAGCGCATCACAAGGTTAAATATTCAGCTGCATCTTTGGTCTCTGCAGTTGAGCTAACACACAGGCATATTGGTGATAGACGCCTACCAGATAAGGCGATTGATGTTATAGATGAGGTCGGTGCTCTTCAGCAGATACTTCCTAAATCAAAGCGTAAAGTCAATATTGGTGTGCCTGATATCGAAAATATTGTTGCCAAGTTAGCCCGTATTCCTTCTCGCCAAGTTACTAGTGATGATAAATCTTTACTTAAAAGTTTAGAGAGTGATCTTAAACTCGGTGTATTTGGCCAAGATAATGCTGTTGAGTCTTTATCGACTGCCATAAAACTTTCTCGCTCTGGACTTTCTCCAGTTGAGCAGCCAATGGGCTCTTTTTTATTTGCAGGCCCTACAGGAGTTGGTAAAACTGAAATTTGTAAGCAGCTTTCAAGGATTATGGGCGTTAAATTATTGAGATTTGATATGTCTGAATATATGGAAAGGCATGCTATTTCTAAGCTTATAGGTTCTCCTCCAGGATATGTAGGTTATGATGAGGGAGGTTTGTTAACTGAGGCAGTAAATAGTAATCCTTATGCGGTTCTTTTGTTAGATGAGATTGAAAAAGCGCATCCGGATATTTTTAATATTTTATTACAAGTTATGGATCATGGTAAGCTTACTGATGCTAATGGCCGTGAAGTTGATTTTAGTAATGTGATACTTGTTATGACTTCTAATGTTGGAGCTCAGAATGTGCAAAGAGCCTCCATAGGATTTAATGAGCAGGATCATTCCCTTGATTATGAAGGTGAACTGAAAAAGATATTCACTCCAGAATTTAGAAACCGACTCTCAGAAATTATTTACTTTAATAAACTTAATGAAGAGGTCGTTGTATATGTTGTTAATAAATTTCTTTTTGAACTTGAAGATGTCCTTGAGAAAAAGAATGTTTCATTAATTGTTTCTGATGCAGCTCGAAAATGGTTTGCAGAAAATGGCTATGATTCTATGATGGGTGCTCGTCCAATGATGAGATTAATTGAAAGAGAGGTACGTAAACCTCTCGCTGACGAACTTCTTTTTGGTAAGTTAAGCTCTGGTGGAACTGTTAAAGTAGGTGTTAGTAAAGATAAAATTGCCTTAACGATTAGTTAATGAGAGTTCTTATAAGTAATGATGATGGCTACCAGGCCAAGGGCATCAAACAGCTTACAAAATCTCTGAGTGAAATTGCAGAAGTAATTGTTGTTGCTCCAAGTGAAAATAAGTCTGCAGCAAGCAGTTCATTAACTCTTGGAAGACCATTAAAGCCAATTCAAATTGAGAAAAATATTTATGCAATCGATGCAACTCCTTCAGATTGTGTTCATTTGGCATTGTGTGGCTTCATACAGGAATCAATTGATTTAGTAGTGACTGGTATTAATTTTGGGGCAAACCTAGGGGACGATACCATCTATTCTGGGACCGTTGCTGGGGCTATAGAGGGGCGATTTTTAGGGCTTCCATCAATTGCAATATCCCTGGCTAGTTGGGAGTGTAATTACTATGAGACAGCGGGAGAAATTGCGAAGAGATTAGTTACCCAAATTGATAAATCAGAACTATCTTACAATACCATTATTAATGTTAATGTTCCAGATATCCCTCTTAGCGAAATTAAAGGTATTAAGACTACTCGCCTAGGAAGCAGGCATAAATCTGAACCAAGTATTAAGGATAAAGAGGATACATCTCTTTATTGGATTGGTCAAAATGGAAGGGAAGCTGACAATTTAGAGGGTACAGATTTTCATGCAATTTCTAATAATTTTGTTTCAGTCACTCCTCTTCAGATTGATACAACTAAGTATTCTGAACTAAAACAAGTGGATGATTGGCTTCAAAAAATGGATTATTGATTCCAGGTATCTCTGAGACCAACTGTTTTATTAAATACTAGTCCTTCTGACTCACTATCTCTACAAAAGTAACCCTCTCGTTCAAACTGGTATGCTTTTTCAGCTTTTGCATTTGATAAATTTTGCTCTACAAATCCATCCTTTATCACAAGAGAGTTTGGATTAATCGAAGATGATAAATCATTAAATATCGATGGATTTGAGTCTAAAAAAAGGCGGTCATATATTCTAAATTCTGCACTAATAGCTTTACTGCATTCAACAAAATGAATAACGCCCTTAACTTTTCTTCCATCAGATGGATTTTTACCTAAAGTATCAGGGTCATAAGTACAATAGATAATTTTGATATTACCATCATTGTCACTATCAAAATGAGTTGCTTTTACAACGTAGGAATTTCTAAGACGTACTTCTTTATTTACTGCTAGACGTTTATATTTATTATTTGGTGCCACCTCTAAAAAGTCTTCTTTATCAATGTATATCTCCCTACTAAAGAAAATTTCTCTAGTCCCCATCTCTTCATTTTGAGGATGAATTGGAGCCCTAAGGGATTCAATCTTTCCTTCAGGATAATTTTCAATTACTAGCTTTATTGGATTAATCACCACCATTGACCTAGGAGCAGTTGCATTTAGATTATCTCTAATTGAAGATTCTAAAATTGAAACATCCGTTAAGCTATTAACTTTTGATACTCCAATACGCTCTACAAAGTCTCTTATTGAAGCTGGGGTGTATCCCCTTCTACGAAGTCCTGAAATAGTTGGCATTCTTGGATCATTCCAGCCAGAAACATGATTTTCATCAACTAAGAGTTTCAATTTTCTTTTGGATGTTGTTGCGTATTGAAGGTTCAAACGAGAAAATTCAAATTGGTGAGGACGATTATTTTTATTAAATTCATCTAAATGCTCTAATAACCAATCATAAATTCTACGATTATCTTGGAATTCTAAAGTACACAGTGAGTGTGTCACACCTTCAATAGCATCACCAAGGCAATGGGCAAAATCATACATTGGATAAATACACCAATCATCATTTGTCTGGTGATGTGTCTCAAAGCGAATACGATAAAGAGTTGGGTCACGCAGACACATAAAGCTAGAAGACATATCAATTTTGGCACGCAATACACACTCACCTTCTTTTAATTCACCAGCTTTCATTTTCTTAAAGAGAGCTTGATTTTGATCAATACCAGTATTGCGATAAGGACTATTTATACCAGGATTCTTTAGAGTTCCCCTATATTCACGAGTTTCATCAGGACTTAAAAAACAGACATATGCCAAACCCTTAGAAATAAGATCTTCAGCACATTTAAAAAAGATATTAAAGTAACTTGAGCTATATTTGACTTCACCATTCCAATCAAAGCCTAGCCATTGTATATCTTTTTTTATTGAGTTAACATACTCTATATCCTCTTTAGCAGGGTTTGTATCATCAAACCTTAAATTACAATAACCATCATAATCTTTTGCTGTTCCAAAGTTGAGGCATATTGATTTTGCATGGCCAATATGAAGGTAACCATTTGGCTCTGGGGGGAAGCGAGTGCAAACAGAGCTATGAAGCCCAGAATCTAAATCAAAATTAATTTGATTTCGAATAAAATTCGTAGGTTTGATTACTGGAATGGTGTCACTCATTGTTACATCTTTTACCTGTAAAATATAAGCAACATTATATCATTAAACATTAGCAGCCTATGTTAGAGCAATCAATAGGATAAAAGTGCTTTTAATAAGTAAATGTAATGTTTTTTATTTGTGGTGTAAAAAACGAAACACCCACTATAAAGATTGGTTTATTATGATATTCAATCTATTAATAAAAAAAATAAAAAAACTATATTTTTAATTGGAAAATAAATGCTTGAAAAGCCAAAAATTTATGTTGCTGGACACCGAGGTATGATTGGATCTGCAATAGTTAGAAGGCTGAAGAGTCTTGGTTACTCTAATATTCTGACACGAACACATGATGAGTTAGATTTAATAAATCAGGCCCAAGTAAAGAACTTTTTTGAAGCTGAGAAGCCAGATCAGGTTTATTTATGTGCAGCAAAAGTTGGTGGTATTTATGCTAATAATACTTTTCCTGCTGAATTTATATATGAGAACTTAATGATTGAGACCAATATTATCCAAAATGCTTGGAAGGTTGGGGTTAAAAAGCTTCTTTTCCTGGGGTCAAGCTGTATCTATCCAAAACTTCCTGATCAAATTATTAAGGAAAATGCAATGCTAAGCGGTCAGGTTGAAGAAACTAATGAACCTTATGCGATTGCAAAGATTGCAGGCATTAAATTGTGTGAAAGTTATAATCGTCAATACCGTGAAAGTCATGAGACAGATTATCGAAGTGTTATTCCTGCAAGTCTTTATGGACCTGGCGATAATTACCACTTGGAAAATAGTCATGTAATTCCAGCTTTAATTCGTAAAATCCATGATGCAAAGATTAATCAATTACCTGAAGTTATTGTTTGGGGTTCGGGACGCCCTCGTCGTGAGTTTGTGTATGTTGATGATATGGCAGGTGCAATTATTCATGTTATGAATCTTGATTTAGATGAATATAGAGCACGTACAGAGGATATGATGAGCCATATTAATATTGGTTTTGGTAGTGATGTGTCAATCCAAGAGCTTGCTAAAAAATTGGTAAAAATAGTTGGTTATGAAGGTCAAATAAATTTTGATTTAAATAAGCCTGATGGTGTTTTCCGTAAATTAATGGATAGCTCACTTATTGAATCACTTGGCTGGAAAGCCTCCGTTAGTTTGGAGGATGGACTTACCCTTACTTATACTGATTATTTACAAAATAAGAATGTATTGAGAGTAGATTAATTTTATAAAACTGGAGCTTATGAATAATAAAAAGAAAGTTGCATTAATCACTGGAATTACCGGGCAAGATGGTTCTTATTTGGCAGAGCTGCTTTTAGAAAAAGGGTATGAGGTTCATGGTATAAAACGCCGCTCAAGTTCATTCAATACTCAGCGTCTCGACCATATTTATCAGGACCCTCATGATGAGAATTTAAATTTAAAATTACATTATGGTGACTTGACAGATTCAAGTAACTTAATACGCATCATTCAAGAAGTAAAGCCAGACGAAATATACAATTTAGGTGCTCAGAGTCATGTTGCAGTTAGCTTTGATAGTCCTGAATATACAGCCGATGTAGATGCTTTGGGAGCACTTCGAATTTTGGAGGCAATTAGAATTCTAGGTCTTGAAAAAAAGACAAGATATTATCAAGCTTCAACTTCTGAGTTGTATGGTGAAGTTAAAGAATCCCCTCAAACAGAAAAAACACCTTTTAATCCTCGAAGCCCATATGCTGTCGCTAAACTGTATGCTTTTTGGATTGTTGTAAATTATAGAGAAGCATATGGAATCTATGCGTGTAATGGGATTCTTTTTAATCATGAAAGTCCTAGGAGAGGCGAGACTTTTGTGACAAGGAAAATAACTCGAGGGCTAACAAATATTGCAGTAGGATTAGAAAAATGCTTGTATATGGGTAATTTGAATGCACTTCGTGATTGGGGTCATGCGCGTGACTATGTTCGTATGCAATGGATGATGTTGCAGCAAAATTTGCCTGAAGACTTTGTCATTGCAACAGGCGTTCAATATAGTATTCGTGATTTTATAATTTGGTCAGCAAAAGAATTAGGATTGATGATAGAGTTTAAAGGGCAGGGTATTTATGAGTTAGGGGTTGTAACTAAAATTCAAGGTAATAAATGTCCATCTTTATCAGTAGGAGATGTAATTATTAAAGTTGATGTAAGATACTTTCGGCCTACTGAAGTTGAAACTTTACAGGGTGATCCTACAAAAGCAGAAAAGGTTCTTGGATGGAAGCCACAAGTTTCAGCTCAGGAGATGTGTGCTGAAATGGTAGCATCAGACCTTCAGTTAGCTCAAAAGACCTCTTTGTTATTAGAAAATGGTTTTTAGGGTAAATAAAAAGTTCATTACCACTTCAACGAGATAATTGATTAGTCTGTAAAATATAATTTTTTTAAATCACTAAAGAGCTGTACGCATGATTGAACGACCAATAGAGAAATACTATTCTCAAGTGGTGAATGTACTGATTTTTATTTTTCCTATTTTTATTAATTCAGTTCAAGTAGCTGGTGATATAATTTTATTTATCCTTGCAATGATGGGCATATTCATTGCTATTTGGCAAAAACTATCGCCATTTGCTATTAAAGAAATTAAAGTTTTTTCTTATTTGACTTGTGGATACTTCGTAGCTGTCTGCTTATCTGTAATTTTTTCAGGTCAGCCAGCAGAACTGGCTCACTTTATACCCAGAGATTTGTCTTTTTTCTTTGCGCCTTTTATTGCCCTTGCATTGTTTAAAGCAGAAGTTAACCTTAACTATTTATTACTGGGCTGTAAGGTTGCATTATTGTATCTAGGAACAATTGTTCTAGATCAATTCTTATTAGGAGTTACTAGGCCATCTGGAATAATGAACCCAGGTGTATTTGGTAATCTTTCAGTTTCAATATTTTTTGTTACTCTTGTTTTTTTACAATATGAAACATTCAAACATAAAGTATTGAGCTTATTATCATTATCGTCTGGTTTGTTTATTATAATAGCATCAGGTACTCGAGGTGCCTGGCTGTCATTTTTGTTATTATTAGGAGTTTATTTATACTTTTTCTATAAACAAAAAAATAAATTTACTGCAATTTTAAAAATTACTTCATTACTTATTATTGCCAGTATAGTTTCTGTTGTTTGTTTTAATGAGTCTGTAAGGGATAGAGCATATTCTTCATACTTGGATACTTCGAATTGGTTTGCTGGAGATAAAACACCAAGTGCTGTTGGCTTACGATTGGATATGTATGAGTTGGCGTTTGAAAAAATTGCAGATGTTCCTTTTTTTGGCCATGGATATCGCACATCAAATGTTGTTGTATTTGAAAATTCCACGACCCCAGCTGGCCGGCTTTCATACACATTTAATCATTTACATAATGCTTACTTAACACAATATTTCAATGGTGGTTTTGTTTTACTGGGAGCTCTATTGTTATTACTGTTTTTCCCGCTTAAATTATTTATAAAAGCAAATATTCAAAATCGTATAAACCCGGTATATATTTCTGGTGTATTACTAACCTTCGGATATGCGAGTTATGGTATGGTTAATATTTTATTTGGTGACACATATATGAATGGATTTTATGTATTCTTTTTAGCTATTTTTGTAATTCTAACTAACAAATCCATGAAAGTAATAGAATCTTGAATTACATGTCTTTATAAGCAGTTAATCTTTGTTAATTAGACAATGTTTTTTTTGCCAGAATAAAAGAAGGTAAATATTCTGAAGGGGAATAATATATTAATAAAATCAGAATCCTTTTTCAGCTTTCCTCTTAAATATATTGAGCTTGAAGATATTGTGTATTTATAGTTAATATATTATATTCACTGGAATTTTCTACCCCTTTTATGCATAAAAAGTTCATAGGTTAATTAATTCTTTTGATTGTTTTATTGAATCAGTAATAAATCTAGAGCTTGAACTAGATTCATTGATTAAATGACCATTTCGAACTAATATTGTGTTTGGAATCCCCGCAAGATTTGCTGCTTTAATATCTGTCTCTTTATCTCCAATCATCCATGAGTTTTCCATATCAATATTGTATTTATTTTTTGCTTCCAAGAACATGCCAGGTTTTGGTTTTCTACATTCACAAAGTAACTCAGGAACATGAGGACAATAAAATGTGTCAAGAATTTTAATATTATTTTTAATAAATTGTTTTAACATCCACTCAGTGAGAGCGTGGTAATCACTTTCATTATAATATCCTCTTCCAATTCCTGATTGATTCGAAATAATCATAATTTTAAACCCCAGATTATTAAAATAGAGGCAAGCATCAAAAACACCCTCAATAAATTCAAAGTCAGTTATTTTAAAAAGATATCCTATATCTTTATTTATTACTCCATCGCGGTCTAAAAAAATTGTTTTTATAGTCATATAGTAAGCTGAGCTTAATTAATTTACAAGCACTTACTATTTTAGATGAGTTATTTAGTTTCTGATGTAATCATTGTAAAAATTGACGGAGAGTTAGTGGAGTTAGCATTAAATCTATCGGTATTTAAAAGCGCAAACTATTATTGCAATTACTTGAAAACTAGGCTCATAAAATCTGGAGATCCAAATTTTCAGATGATAAATTAATATCTCCACTAAGCAATTATCCTGACAAATCATCCACAAGCTGATAATTTTGAGTATAAAAAAGTCAGAGTTTTTTTTCTTTCATCTGAAAGAATTACTGGAAAAATCGTGACCTTAGATATCGATTTTTAGTATAATTATTAAGTAAGGTAAATTGAAATACATATTAAAGGCTTTATCTGAAGAAAGTGCTTTATAACTAAATAAGTCCAAAGGTATTTGAATGATGTTTATAGTTTTAGTTCTCATCAATTCAGACTTATTTATCTTTCCCGCCCACTTATATAATGTGATTTAAGATTTTTAGAATAGCCTAAAAATAATATATGGAATATCAAATCAAATGAGTTTTTTTGAAAAAATTTACCAAATAGATTTTTTTCGAATAATGCCTTGCCGAAAATCTGGCTTAGAAAATACTCTTAATGGATTTGATTTAACAAATATACCTCTTGTTGCATATGATGATCGATGTTTTGTTGAAAAGACTGAGGTTTTTAGTCCTGCAGGTTTAGGAGATAATATAGGATCTTTTTACTTTATCCCAAAATTAGTTCAATTAACTGGGTTGAATTTAGAAATTGTAATACAACTTGTATATAGTGGGTTTGTATTTCTTGCATTTTTGAGCGCTGCTATTGCTATTTGTATCTTTTTCAAATCTTTACTAGGGAAGATAATAGGAACAATGGCGCTAGCTGCATTGTCTTTTATAATCGCCGTAATTGGGGATTATTATGTTTTAGCTGCAGCACTCCCAATGGCTAGTATTCCATGGCTGATTAATATTTTAAAGAAACCACCAAATAATATTAAATATTTATATTTATTTTTTTTCTTATTAGGGATTCTAACTAGTGTGGGTCATTTGTTTCGAAGTCATTCAGGAACTGATGTAGTCATTTTCATAATAATAGGTTTTGTTTTTTTTGCTAAACTTTATTCTTTCAAGCAAAAAACAATAATATTTTTACTTTTTGCTTTATCAATGGCATCAATATTTACCTGGTTTAATTCTATTGTGGACAAGAGAGTAGAATATTTAACTAGCATAGAGAGTAATTATGAATTGTCAGGAGAAAGAATAAAATGGCATAACATATATTATTCTCTGGGCTATTTACAAAATAGTTTTAGCCAAGTGGATGGCTATGATCAACATGAACCGAATGATACATATTCTGTAGAAAGGGCTCTTCAAATTAATCCAGATGTTCAGCTATGGTCATCTGAATATGAAGACATCCTAAGAAATGAAACTTTTAGATTTATTTCAGATCATAAGTTATTTTTCATAAAGTCAATTCTAGCAAAAATTAGTGTAATGTTTGTTTATATTGCTTTGTTCATGAATATAGGAATAGTGATGATATATTACTATAAAACTACTATAGACTTTCATTTACTATTTCTCTCTGGAATTGGCTTCAATATGGTATTTGGCGTAATAACAGCACCTGATTATAGATATCTTACTGGACTATTTTTATTTTCAGTGCTTTATTCAATTTATATAATTGATAGTGTTATCTTTAATGGTTTTGTAAAAAATAATAATATCAATAAATGAATAAGGTGATTAAATGAAAATTATTTTGCCAGGGGGTGCGGGTCTTGTTGGACAGAACCTAATAATACAATTAAAGCATAATGGCTATAAAGATATTACTGTTATTGACAAGCATCAATCAAATGTAGATATACTAAAAGGACTACATCCTGATATCAACATTATTACTGCAGATTTGGGAGAAAATGGTAAATGGAATGAGGCTTTTAAGGGTGCAGAAGTTGTAATAATGTTACAAGCGCAAATAGGCTCAAATCAATCAGATTTATTTTATCAAAATAACATTGAGTCTACACATAATGTTTTAAATTCAATGAAATCATATTCAGTTCCATATTTAGTTCATATAAGCTCATCTGTAGTTGAGACAATGTCAGAAGATGATTACACTAAAACTAAAAAAATTCAGGAAGAGATTGTTTTAAAAAGTGGAATTGATAGTGTTATTCTTCGCCCTTCATTAATGTTTGGTAGTTTTGATAGAAAGCATCTTGGCTGGCTGGCTAGATTTATGAAAAAAACCCCAGTTTTCCCAATTCCAGGTAATGGCAAATTTATGAGGCAACCTCTTTTTGTTAATGATTTTTGTAATATTATTATTTCCTGTATTAATAAAAAAATTGTAGATAAAACTTACAACATAACAGGTCTTCAAAAAATAGATTATATTGATATTATCCTTAATATTAAAAGTACGATAAATTCAAAAACTGTTCTAATAAAAATCCCATATAAGTTGTTTTATTGCTTACTTTGGCTCTGGGCTTTATTTGACAATAATCCTCCATTTACAACTAAACAATTAGCCTCACTTGTCAAGAATGATGAATTTGAAATTATTGATTGGCAAAATATTTTTAATGTTTCAGCTACTCCATTTATTGATGCAATTGAAGAAACTTTTATTGATTCAAAATATAGTAAGATTACTTTAGACTTTTAATTATGGCAAAAATAGCAGTATTAGGGGCTGGACCAATGGGCTTAGCAACAGCATATCAATTAGTTAAAGAGGGACATCAGCCAATAATTTTTGAGGCAAGTGATCGTATTGGTGGTATGACTGCTTCTTTTGATTTTGGTGGCCTAAATATTGAGCGTTATTACCATT
>Ga0209816_1003295_pt1 | contig 11129 bp, 4 predicted proteins | sample CoawatmetaG01DNA_FD_187509 | JGI IMG/M metagenome (GOLD analysis project Ga0209816, IMG submission 187509) | Marine microbial communities from the West Antarctic Peninsula - Coastal water metaG017-DNA (SPAdes) (version 2) | ecosystem: Environmental > Aquatic > Marine > Coastal ... | reverse complement strand
GACTTAAGCCAACCAATTCAAGAAGCTGCAGAGGAAGAAGTGGTTGAGCCTGTAGCTGAAGAAGTTACAGAAGAAATAGAAACACCAGTTCTTGAAGAAATAACTGAAGAAGAAGTAGAAGAGGTTGTAGAGCAAGTTGAAGAAGCTGTTGCTGAAGCCGAAGCTACTGGTAAGCCTCTACCTGAAAATATTCAAAAGTTAGTTGACTTCATAGAAGAAACTGGCGGTGACATTAATGACTACGCTAGGTTAAACCAAGACTATAGTCAAATGGATAATACTCAGGCTCTAGAAGAATACTACAGGTTAACTAAGCCTCACTTAGACGCAGAAGAAAGATCATTTTTAATGGATGAAAACTTTTCTTTTGATGAGGACATAGATGACGAAAGAGATATTAGAAAAAAGAAAATCGCTTTGAAAGAGCAAGTTGCTGAAGCGAAAGCCTACTTAGACGGGCAAAAGTCTAAATATTACGAAGAGATCAAAGCTGGATCAAAGCTCACTGGTGAGCAACAAAAAGCTGTAGATTTTTTCAACCGATACAACAAGGAATCGGAAGTTAATGAAAACAGAATTAAAAGCGAACAATCTACTTTCTTAAAAAAGACTGAATCAGTTTTTAACGACAAGTTCAAAGGTTTTGAATATAACGTCGGAGAGAAAAAGTATAGAGTGAACGTTAAAGAAGCTGGAAAAGTAAAAGATACTCAAAGCGACATTAACAACTTTGTCAAAAAGTTTTTGAACGAAGATGGAACAATGTCAGACGCTAAAGGTTATCATAAAGCTTTATACTCAGCTATGAATTCTGATTCTATTGCTAACCACTTTTACGAACAAGGTAAGGCTGACGCGTTGAAAAACAGCGTTGCTAAAGCTAAGAACGTAGACATGGCACCAAGACAATCTCACAAAGAGTTTGAAGCTGGTGGTATGAAATACAAAGTATTAGGCAGTGACTCTTCTGATTTTAAGTTTAAAATTAAAAACAAAAAATAATTTAACAATTTAAAACAAATTAATTATGGCAATTACTGCAGGAGGTAGTTTAAATAGTGTTGCAGCTTCACAGCAACAAACACTATCTACAAACTACATCGATTTTACGTCCGCTGCTACAGCAGGTTGGGCACAACAATATTTACCAGACCTTATGGAGAAAGAGGCTGAGATTTTTGGAAACAGAACTATCTCAGGATTTTTATCTCAAGTAGGTGCTGAAGAGGCAATGACAGCTGATCAAGTTGTATGGTCTGAGCAATCAAGATTACATTTATCTTACGTTTGTACAGTAGATGCGGATGGTGATACTAACGGTACACTAACAATTACTACTGACATTGACGGAAACGCGTTAACTACTACTCACGGTATTAGAACTAACGATGTTGTATTAATAGCGCAAGCTGGCGTTGTAGTTAAAGCACTAGTTGTTGAAACTCCAGACTCTGCTGTTGTTACAGTTGAGCCTTATGCTACAGCTGCTTTATCAACTCTATCTGACGGTACAGCTACTGTATTAGTTATTGGTTCTGAGTACGGTAAAGGGCAAAAATACACTGACAAGACTGGTACATTTGAATCTGACAAAAGAACAGCTTTAACTCCTACTTTCAAGTCGTTTACTAACAAGCCAATTATAATGAAGGACTACTACGAGATCTCTGGATCTGATGCGTCTCAAGTTGGTTGGGTTGAAGTTTCTGGTGAAGAAGGACAAAATGGTTACCTATGGTACCTAAAGGCTGAAGGCGATACTAGAGCTCGTTTTACTGACTACCTAGAAATGTCTATGTTAGAAGCTGAGAAATCTGCTGCTGCATCAGTTATTGGTTTCGGTGATGACGGTCAAATTAGAGGTGCTGCTGATTCTGCTGCTGGCGGTTCTGGTACTGAAGGTTTATTTGCTGCTATTGAGTCTAGAGGTAATGTTACTTCTGGTGTTACTGGTGTTAACGCTGCTACTGATTTAGCTGAGTTTGACGCTATTCTAGCAGAGTTTGACAAGCAAGGTGCTATTGAAGAAAACATGATGTTTGTAAACAGAGCTACTAGCTTAGCAATGGATGACATGTTAGCTTCTATGAATTCTTACGGTGCTGGTGGTACTTCTTACGGAGTATTCGACAACTCTGAAGATATGGCATTAAACTTAGGTTTTTCTGGATTCCGTAGAGGATCTTACGACTTCTATAAGTCTGACATGAAATACTTAAACGACAAGTCTACAAGAGGTGGTATTAACGACAGAGCAGGTAGCGCAGCTATCCGTGGAGTTATTGTACCAGCTGGTGTATCTTCAGTTTACGATCAAGCTTTAGGAAAGAACCTTAAACGTCCTTTCTTACACGTTCGTTTCCGTGCTTCACAAACTGACAACAGAAAAATGAAAACTTGGGTTACAGGATCTGTGGGAGCTACAACTTCTGCTTTGGATGCAATGCAAATTCACTATTTATCTGAAAGATGTTTAGTTACACAAGGTGCTAACAACTTCATGTTAATGAAGTAAGCATATTTATCAAGGTCGAGGGCTTAGGTCCTCGATCTTTTTTTTATTAATTTTTATTATATTATATCATGGCTAAAAAGCAAACAGCAGCAAAAGCTGCACCAAAACAAGAGGTAGAACCTCAAATGCAAGCAACTAATGAAATGACAGAAGTTGTTATTGAAAAACCAAAAAGAAAAGAAAAAGAGTACAAAACTCTAGAAGACGGTTGGGAAATTAAAGATAGAATCTACAGGTTGAAAGGTAATAAAAAGCCTTTATCAAGGTCTATCAAATCTGCAAACATACACTGGTTTGACGAAGATGCAGGTTACGAAAGAGAACTTAAGTACTGCCAAAATCAAAGAACTGTTTTTGTTGACGAAATGAAAGGTGACCAAAGACTAGAGCACGTTATTTTTAGAAACGGAATGTTAATTGTTGAAAGAGAAAAAACAATTTTACAAAAACTACTTTCTTTATATCATCCAGATAGAGACGTAATGTTTTACGAAGAAAAGCCAGTTGCAAACGCAATAGGTGAGATTGCTTGGTTAGAAATGGAAATAGAAGCTTTAAACGCAGCACAATCTATTGACATTGACATGGCTGAAGCTATCATGAGAGTAGAAATTGGATCTAAAGTATCTGACATGAGTTCTAAAGAACTTAGAAGAGATTTACTATTATATGCTAAGAGAAACCCAGAGTTGTTCTTAGAGTTAGTGAATGACGAAAACGTAGTTCTTAGAAACTTCGGTATTAGAGCTACTGAAATGGGTATATTAAAATTATCTTCAGATCAAAGAACTTTTAACTGGGGTTCTAACGATAGAAAGTTAATGACAGTACCATTTGACGAACACCCTTACTCAGCGTTAGCCGCTTGGTTTAAAACTGATGAAGGTATGGAGGTTTACTCCAACATAGAAAAGCGTTTTAACGCGTAATCATCTTATAGTAGAGCAGCCACTCTTCGGGGTGGTTGCTTAACTATTAAAAAAACATATAATGGCAGTAAGTGTAGACACAGTATATCAAACAGTTTTAGCGCTAGCTAATAAAGAACAAAGAGGTTATATTACTCCACAAGAGTTTAACTTATTTGCCAACCAAGCTCAGATGGAAATATTTGAGCAATACTTTTATGACTTAAGTCAATTCAAAAGAGTTCTAAGTAACGATGATCCAATATCAGATGTAGAGTCTATTTTACAGGAAAAAATAGATTTATTTGAAGCTAGCCAAACGCTAGACGATCAAAATCCTCAGCAGCCAGATACGCATGATTCTCTATATCCTGCAGATCACTACAGAACTATAGCTATGTTCGCTAGATCGGACGGCGGCGGTAATGCTGGAATACAAAAGCTTACTAGAAAAGAATATCAACTTGTAGCTAATTCTCCTTTACTTAAACCTAACGTAGATACTCCTGTTTACACAAGCGATTGGCAAAACAATAGATTTATAGTTTTTCCAAATTTAAAAACAACAAATAGTACCGTATCTACAGTTGCTCTTTATTACGTTAGAAAGCCAAAAGCTCCAAAATGGACTTATGTAGTTGTTGAAGCGGTAGCGCTTTGGAATCCTGACGCAGACGACAAGCAAGATTTTGAATTGCATTCGTCGGAGCAAACAACTTTAGTTATTAAAATATTAAAACTAGCAGGAGTTTCTATAAAAGACTATAATCTTGCATCAGCTGCAGGTCAAGAAGACATAAAAATTATTCAACAAAAAAAATCATAATTAAATGGGTTTACTAAACGGTACAGATAATAGTTATTACAATACTTCAAGCGAGCATGGTGAGTATCAGTTTACATCTTTGGAAGACATAGTAAATCAATTCATGTTCGTGTACGTTGGAGAAGACAAAGTTATAACTAAAGTAAACAAGTTGGAAGTAGGTTTTCATGCTCAGCGTGCTTTAGCTGAAATGTCATTTGATGTTTTTAAATCAATAAAAGCACAGCAAATAGAAATTCCTCCTAGCTTAACAATGATATTGCCTAGAGACTACGTAAATTACACTAAGTTAAGTTGGGTTGATAGCGCTGGAATAAAGCACCGCTTGTATCCTACTAGTGATAATTCAAATCCTTTTCAAGTATTACAAAACGACGATGGATCATACGAGTTTCCTAGTAACGAAAATTTATTTGCAAACTCAGATTTTACTAGTGGACTAGACGAGTGGACAATCAGCGCTCAAACTGTAAACCCAGCAGCTAAGGGTGGCGTGCTGACTAGCATTAAAGTAAACAGTTTAGCCGCAAATCCTGCTGTTAATTTTCAAACTCATGCTTACCATGAAGACTTTGGCGCTTACGGATTTTGCACATACATATACCAACAAGTAGATGCTTCTGAACTAGAAAATGTTTCTTTCAAAGCAAACGCTACAACAACAGCTAGCTCAAGCATAACTATTACCGCAGGTGAAGCGGCGGCTTCAATAAATTCAAACCACTCTCAAGCCGGTACTTTTACAAAGCCAGGTAGTACTGTAAGAGTTGGACTTTCTTCGCAAGCACCGTCAGAAGAAATATCCATGAACGATTACACTGCCAACGGTATAACGCATTATACTGCAACTACCAACGCTAATCCTAGCTATTTTGACTTAGGCTATATAGAGTGGACTCAAGGAGAAACTGGTGAAAAAACTTATGACCAAGGTTTTGTAGATTTATCTAATATTGATGGACCAATATACTTAGTAGCAATGAGTATTATTGATCACGTGGACTCAGGTGTTACTGGTTACGGTAACAGTCTTTTGTTTGACACCGCTACTGTAGACGATATATCTATTTTTAGCTCAACAACTAAAAAGAGTTTGTCAGAAGTAAATCCTGGTTTATCTTCAACTTTTTCAAGCTATAACGCTGGTAGTCCTTCGGAAAACAACAACGTTAATGACTATGAAAATAACATCTATTGGCCAAACCAAGGCGAAAGATATGGTCTTGATCCACAAAGAGCTCAGGTAAATGGATCTTTCTACATTGACGATAGGCAAGGAAAAATAAATTTTAGCTCTAATATTTCAGGAAAAACTGTAATACTAGACTACATAAGCGATAGCCTTGGAACTGACGGTGAAATGCAAGTTCATAAATTTGCGGAAGAAGCAATGTACAAAGCAATTACTTACGGTGTATTATCAACTAAATCTAATATTCCTGAAATGATTGTTAGAAGAGCTAAAAAAGAAAAATTTGCTTCAACTAGACAAGCTAAGCTAAGGTTATCAAGTATTAAGTTAGGAGAGATTACTCAGATATTAAGAGGTAAGTCGAAACAAATAAAACACTAGTATATGCCAGAAATTAAAAATAATTTCGCGCAAGGTAAAATGAATAAAGACCTTGACGAAAGATTAATACCTAATGGACAATATAGACACGCGTTAAACGTAGAGGTTTCAACGTCTGAATCTTCTAACTCTGGAACAATACAAAACATACTAGGTAATGCTGTTGCTGGACAACTTGCTATTGGAGAAGGCTACACGTGCGTTGGAAGTTTGTCTGACGAAAAAAACAACAAAATATACTGGTTAGTAAAAGGTGACACAAGAGATTTAATATTAGAATACAATCACGAAACAAAAACTTCACAATGTATTCTTGTAGATATATTTACAGCACCAAGTGTAGAGCCATTTTTAAAGTTCACAGGCAAAAAAATAACAGGTATTAATATTGTTGACAGTTTTTTGTACTGGACTGATGGTGACAACGAGCCTAAGAAAGTAAATATTAAAACAGCTCCAAATCAATTTCATCCGGCTGACAGTGTTAGTCATCAATCAAAACTATACGTAAATAATGTTGAATTAGGCAACTTAATAGAAGAGCATATTACTGTCATTAAAAGAGCGCCTAGATACGCGCCTTTACTCAAAATAAATACAGTGACTGGTTCTGACGCACCAATATTTGAAAAAACTTTTCCTAGGTTTTGTATTAGATATAAATATAGAGATGGAGAATACTCTCCTTTTGGTCCTTTTACAGACGTTGTTTTTAATACATCTGGCAACAATGCTAATACAGCGTACAACACAAAAGATTCTTACAATACGGCTATGTCTAACAATATTAGTAGCATAGATGTAATTGGTTTTGTGAGAGATGACATACCTAAAGACGTTGTTGAAATAGATATACTGTACAAGCAAGAGGATTCTACTGTCATATACTCTGTGGCTAGTATAAAGAAAACAGATGATGAGTGGAACACTATAAGTAATAGTATTGGTATTCAAAACCAAACAACTAGTGGCAATGTTGAAAACGAAATGAAGGTTAGGGGTAGTTATAAAATATCTACAGAAAACGTAAAATCTGCGCTTCCTTCAAATCAATTTTTAAGGCCTTGGGATAATGTTCCAAGAAAAGCTTTATCACAAGAAATAACAGGAAATAGATTAGTATATGGTAACTACACTCAAGGTTACGATTTTACAAACAAGCCTAAGGTTTATGGTGGTTTTGAATCAAGAAACATCTTGAAAAAAGGGCCTTTGCCTTCTTTAAAGTCTCAAAGAGATTATCAACTAGGTGTTGTTTACGGTGATAAATACGGAAGAGAAACTCCTGTATTTACCTCTTCATCAGCAAGCGTAAGCCTTGGATGGTCATCGGTACAAGCTGGCGGTGAACACGCTAGTAATCCAACTTCACTTACTGCTGCGTTGCAGGGTTTTAGTGGTTTTCCTGATTGGGTTAACTACTATAAGTTTTACGTAAAACAAACGTCCGGAGAGTATTACAATGTACTTATGGACAGTGCTTATACGCCGGCTAAGACTGATACTTTTAAAAACGAAGAAAATCATGTATGGATTTCTTTACCGTCTTCAGATAGAAACAAAATAGAAGATCAAGACTACATTATTATGAAAAGGGCTATAAATGGAGATAGCGTAGGGCAAGTAATAACTGAAAACAAATATAAAGTATTAGGTATTTCAAATGAAGCTCCAGATTCTATATCTTATGCGTTTCACAGCTTAGGTAGTATAGCTAATACTTCAAACTTATTAAATGACATATTTGATGCGGATCCATCACAAGCAGCAAACCAAAGAATAGATATTGCTGGGCAAACGGTTATCACAATAGACAAACAAGAGTGGACTGACCCTTCTAACAACGGAACTATATTAAGTAGCCATTTTAATCATGAAAACAGAGACTTGCACATGTCTTGGAAGTTAATTAATGGAGACAGTTCTAGTAGATATTCAATTTCAAGCATAACAGAAGCATCAGGTATCTATACTTTAACTTTAGCAAATACAATAAGTGAAATAGATGCTAATATAGCGCATATAAATAATAATTCTTTAACTGGAGCAGATCCACAAGCAAACCTTAAAGATAATTTAATATTTAATATTGAAAGAAAAGACAAGGTAGATGGAGAAAATTTTTCTGGAAAATTCTTTGTTAAAATACTATCAGATGATTTGTTGCAGCAATATGTTCTTTCAGAAACTTTAAATATAGATTTTCAAGATTACATTTTAGCTTCTGCTTCAACCTTCTACATGGCGGACAAGTTAAATTCAAATACTAATTCAGGTATTAGCAATTCATCTAATGCTAACTTCATAGGTCAATACATAGGCAATAGTGATGTTACAGAGCCACACGAAATAAACGGACTTAATTTAACTTCAACCGCTGCTGCGTGGGAAGGTTTAACGTATCAAGCTTTAGATATTGATCGAGGGTTTTTTATTGATGCTATGTATATGGCTGCTAGCAATCCTAGTTCAAGTAGTTACGCTAAAGAAGCTGGTGTAGGTTGGGTTGGTGAAAGTGCTAATGTAAATTATCCAGAGGTGGTTTGGTCACATAGCTCAGGAAATACTAGCGTTGGATTCGGCCTTGCAGCTGGTCAGTGGGGCTGGAGATTGCTAGACACTCCAATCAGTCAATTTAGTGTTGACGCCTTGGACATTGAATTATACGACGTATCTGGAACATCAAACCATCCTACTGTTGATGATGGCGAAGCTGATACCATAGTTGTTAATGGATTAGAAGGTATAATAGAAGCTAATAACGTGCATGTTATCGATAGGCAATGGGCGCAAGATTCAATATACGGAACTAGACAAGGAGATGATACATATCAACTAGGCGGATTTTACGTGCATCTGTCTTACTTAAGTCCAGGAGCTGACTTACACAACGGTAATATACCTAATGATGTAACTATAAACGGAGAAAATGGAATAGCTAAATACTTACAGGGTATATGGGGAGGCGGTGTGTTCTCTAATTTAGATGGATCAAGTTTAGGAGCTAGTACTATTCAGTTTGTAGAAATGGAGTCTAATCCTAATAGCGTGGGTGATAATAGTGAAGAAAGCAATCCAGGCACTCCTAGTCAGTACAATGGTTATGGTTACGATGAAAACTACTTCTCTCTGCACAATGGCCAATGGAAGCCTACTTACGTTAATCCTAGCAGTAGTATTGAAAGCTTTATAAATAACATGGCTCAAGGAAACAGTTTTAGATTTCTTGAAGACACTAGTGAAACTACATACGAAATAATATCTGAAGTAAAACAAAAGCACATATACAACCACACCTCTTGGAGGAACATGTATGGCTTTGATGGTAGTAGCATATTTTCAAAATCAGATATTTACCCAAGTCCTAATGATAGCCACAGTGTAGAACGAGCTGTTTTAGCCTGGGCTAATACTGCTGATGTAGATGGTGTCCCTAATAACAGTGGTAATGATTTTACAAGAATGAAGACCGCGTTGACAAACTTTGGTAGTTCAAGCAATAGAAGAACTTGCTACATAATGCAAGTAAACAACAATCCTACTGAGTCAACAACTTACAACCCTATGGAGGGTGGAGATACTAGTGTGACTTCTGGAGGTGCTCAGCTGCCAGATTCTATTACTCCAACTACCGTTCAATTTGTAAGCACTAACAACCAAGTTGCTACTGGAGAGATAACTAAAACTCCATTGATTTGGGAAGTAGAGCCAACAAATAATGTTGAATTAGATGTTTACTACGAAGCTGGAGATGCCATACCTGTTAGATTGACAGAAAAAAATCAAAACATATTTGCACCTGAGGGCTGTAGACTTGATGTTCCTTTTATTCCTAACACAGGTACTGAAAATGTATACCTTAGAAGATGGGTTGATGACCCTGGAACTTTTGAAGTAAGAGAGCAGGGTGGCGGTGAAACAGGTTTTTCTGCTGCTGCAAACTACGTTGGAGCAACAATAAGATTTTATAGAGAAAATGGAGGATATACTAGTGGTGTTATAACTGAAGCAACAGCATATATAAACACGCCAACCGTAATAGAGTTTTTAAAAATAGAAACAGAAATAGATCCAAGCAACCAAGTAGGCTTGAGCTGGTTTAACTGTTTTAACTTTAAAAACGGTATAGAGTCGAATAGAATTAGAGACGACTTCAATACCATGCAAATTACAAATGGTGCTAAAGCATCTGCCACACTAGAAGAACCTTATATAGAAGAGCAAAGAAAAAATGGATTAATATACTCTGGTATATACAACTCTAACTCTGCAACAAACAATCTTAACCAGTTTGTAATGGCTGAAAAGATCACTAAAGACTTAAATCCTACTTACGGTAGTATTCAAAAGTTGTTTTCTAGAAATACAGACTTAATTGCTTTTTGTGAAGATAGAATTATAAAAATAGTAGCAAACAAAGACGCGTTATTTAATGCTGATGGTAACCCTCAATTAATATCATCTTCGAATGTTCTTGGTCAAGCGGTTCCGTTTTCAGGAGACTATGGTATATCTAAAAATCCAGAGTCTTTTGCTTCTGAGTCATATAGAGCTTATTTTACAGACAAACAAAGAGGTGCTGTGCTAAGATTATCTATGGACGGTTTAACTCCTATATCTAACGCTGGAATGCACGATCATTTTAGGGATAGCTTGCAAGAACTTGACATAGATTGTATAGGTACTTACGATAGCTATAAAAAACAATACAACTTAACTTTATCTGAAACTTATAAATTAAACTTAATTAAAAATTCTTATGTACAATACGGTAGCGCCTTTGTAAGCGTTAATGAAGGTCAAGAGTTAGCTTTAAACACTGATCTAGGTGGAGGCATAAACTATTCGGTTGCTGAGCTTCCTCCATTTGATGCCTATGGGCATAATGACTACGGCGGGGATGATGCTATGCCTATATCGAACAGAAGCTTTAGTCATAAAGTAAAATTAAAACACCACCCTGCTATTAGCACTTATTACACAGGAGGAGATCCTCAGCTTGCTTGGGTTGAAGTAAAATACTATTATGAAAGTGGTTTAGAGTGGACAACTAACAATAGCACTGATACAAATTTATTTTGGGAAGCTGAACAGATTTATGGAATTCAAAACCCAGGTGAAGTTGGCGGTCAACTAGGTAGTGGTCAAAATTGGTATATAAATCCAGAAACAAATAACAGTAACGTATACGACTCTGCTATTGGTACTACCGCGCAAGGCGCTAATCCATCTGTTCCTGGCGAGTATTACGGTGAAGAAGAAATAAACTTTAACGGTAAAATTAAACTAGAAAAAATAGGACAAAAT
>Ga0209816_1003291_pt1 | contig 11140 bp, 6 predicted proteins | sample CoawatmetaG01DNA_FD_187509 | JGI IMG/M metagenome (GOLD analysis project Ga0209816, IMG submission 187509) | Marine microbial communities from the West Antarctic Peninsula - Coastal water metaG017-DNA (SPAdes) (version 2) | ecosystem: Environmental > Aquatic > Marine > Coastal ... | reverse complement strand
AAGTAATATCGACAAAAACAGTGAAAACACTAATAAACCTGAAAAAGTTGACCCGGCCGTTGAAAAAGAATTCGATGATATCTTGCGTGATACTGGGGTCGATGCTACAGATGCTGATGCTACTAAGGCTGCTACTGATGCCGCTGCTACAGGTGCCGCTACTGCAGATGCTACAGGTGCCGCTGCTACAGGTGCCGCTGCTACAGATACTGCTACTGCTGCTACTGCTGCTACAGGTGCCGCTGCTACAGATACTGCTACTGCTGCTACTGCTGCTACAGGTGCCGCTACTGCAGATGCTACAGGTGCTGCTAAGGCTACTGGTGCTACAGATACTGCTACTGCTGCTACTGCTGCTACTGCTGCTACAGATGCTGCTAAGGCTACTGGTGCTACAGATGCTGCTGCTACTGCTGCTACTGCTGCTACTGCTGCTACTGCAGATGCTAAGGCTACTGGTGCTACATATTCTGATGACTTATTATTCGGTAAAGATACAGATGCTGCTACTACAGCTACAGATGCTGCTGCCAATGATGACTTATTATCAGATACAGATTTTATGGCTCCAGATGCTGATAAGACTACAGATAAAATGGGTACAGACATGGGGTCTGAATCATTAACTGATTTAATGGATGACCCGGCGACAACACAAAGTGATAATTTAGATATGAATGAATCTTTACCAGATAATACATTAGAGGTCAAGGTTGTTCAGGATGAAACTGTCGTGGAAAGTGTACCTGCTCAAATGGAATCCGGTGTAGATATAAATCCGATTGTGGTTGAATATGAAGGATACATAATTGAAGAAATGAAAAAATATTTATTGAAAGAAGAGAATAAAGTTAAACTATGTGCTTATTTAGATATTGATTCGAATCAATCTAATGATGAGATAACAAGGCAGTATCTAGCTTACAATATATACAATAATATGAGTATATCAAATATTTTAATAGGATTATTCCAAAAATATAAAAATGATGATGAAGATAATAAAAAATTCTCTTCTTTTATTTCGATGGTTTATAGTATAATCCGCACAGATGGTATGGCACCTTTCGATGTTTTCAGCACTGAATTCTTATTAAGACCTGGCATTTTATTCAAACGACCTAAATATCTTAAAACGGAAGAAGAATTAGCATTGGCCGTCAAGGAGTTATATGAAAGCGGGTTAACTGACCACGCTTCACTTGTTCTTATTGTATTTTTAGCACTTATAGCTGAAAGTGTGAAAGATGACCCGAAATGCAATCCTAATCAAAGAGTCAGGTCTATCTTATACAAATTAGATGATAATATAGTAAGATTTTTGTTAGAAAACTTGTTCTCGGGGGAAATTAAATTACTTGGATATGCCAATAAGGCTTCGTTGAAAAATAGAGTATTTACACTATTCAAATCTGCACCAGAAAAACTGCGCGCCGCAACAAAGAGAGCTGATATATATCCATTCAATGATGCTGATGAAAATTGTAATCTGGATATTGTACCACCCACTACTAAACAAGTTCGTACGCCTAAAAATCAACCGAGACAAAGAAATCCGAGATGCATTGAAAAAGAGAAAGAACTCATGAATCGATTATACAACGGTGAAAATGTTGTATTCGATTCTATATTAATAAATTCATTGGAGAGATGCACTGATAGAAGTGATGATAATATTAATAGTACAAATATTATATACGATGAAGATATTGAAAAGAAAAATAATGATAATGAAATGAAAAAGAATGATAATGATAATGATAATGATAATGATTTACCATTAATATCAGTTGATGTTAACGGTGATATTAACACCTCAAGTGAGACTTCGGTTGATTCAACTATATCAAGTGAACCTGCTACTTTTGATGAAGGCATAGGTAATGAAGGCATAGGTGAAGGCATAGGTAATGAAGGCCTCGATTTAACTATGGATAGTGCTACTTTTGATGGAGGCATAGGTAATGAAGGCCTCGATTTAACTATGGATAGTGCTACTTTTGATGGAGGCATAGGTAACGAAGGTATTGGTAACGAAGGCATTGGTAATGAAGACCTCGATTTAACTATGGATAGTGCTACTTTTGATGGAGGCATAGGTAACGAAGGTATTGGCAATGATGACCTTAATTTTAATATGGATGAAGATTTGGCCGAGCCTGCCGAACCTGTCGAGCCTGCCCAGCCTGTCGAGCCTGCCGAACCTGTCGAGCCTGCCCAGCCTGTCGAGCCGGCCCAGCCTGCCCCAATTTAAAAAAAATATAAGAATAATATCTAACTATAACTAACTTTATTCGAAAGAGAATTTGAAATCATTATCAGCGCAATCGCCATCTTCTTCTTCGACATTTAATAATACATCTATATCATTTTCTTCTTCATCTATATCATAAACATCCTTGATTGTCGTTGATAATTTATTTTCATCAATGAATATATCACACAGTCCTGTTCCAGACTTGATTGTTTGACCCATCATGATATTACTAGATACACCCAGAAGATTATCCTTTTCTGAAAAGATACTTGCTTTAATTAATTGGTCTGTTGTATCTTCAAATGAACATTTTGCAAGTGGTCCTACATCACCCCTGTTAATACCTTGACGATTAATTGATGTTAGTTCACCTTTTGAAGTCATTGTATCACATAGGAGTTCAATATGTCGAAGGTTAATATATTCTCCAGCGTGGTCAATTACATCAACCATTTCCTCAATTAAAATATTTCGACCGGCTTCAATTCCCAGAATATTATTAATTTCAATAATGTCATTTGAGAATGTTTTGTATGGGTCAACATATTCACAATTCATAACTTTCATAAGATTGATACCATCTGAAATCAATATGTTAGTTTTAGATTCAGAAATGTCAAAATTAGACTTTGTATGAGGTTTCTTGACCTCATCATTTATTTTCTTTTCTGTAACTTCACTAATAATAATATCAGTGATATTCGGTATACCCTTTACAACAATGTTATTCATAATATCTTCATTAATATTCATTATAATTGATAAGATGTCACTTTGGTCTTGAATACCTGAAACTTCGGGTCCTTCTTCATATAAAATTGAAATTCTTCCAACAATATCTTTACTATTATCATCTGTATAAATAAACATTATTCTTTCTGGGTCATATTCAAGTAGTTTCATATGAATATCTTCCATTACAATTCCTTTCTCAAGCATTTTGTTTCGGTCGAATGTGAGTCGAATAATCCACGGATAAATACTGGATTCCTCTTCCAATTCTTCATCACCTTGACTACTTTCTATCTGTGAAAACTCCTTGTAAATAGATAATAGTTCTTTGTCTTGTTCAATATCTGTTTCGTATGTTGCACTATTTTTATCATAGTAGATGCTACTCGACAAGATAATATCTTTTAATAAGGTGAATTCAAGTGAATTTTTAACAAATGATATTTTCTGTTTATCCTGAAATTCAGGGAGAACAGATATTGTTGTTCCTGGTGATTTGATATTTTTGCTCACGTGAAGGAGTTCCTTCAACCTTGGAATACCTCGCGTAACATTAGATTTAGCACTGACTCCCGCAAAGTGGAAAGTATTAAGTGTCATTTGTGTAGCAGGTTCACCGATACTTTGAGCCGAAACACAACCAACCATTTCACCTGGGGCAATTTTTGAATGAATAAATTTATGCTTGATTGTCGCGCAGATTATTTTATATTCATCCCTGGTTATGTGATATTCTGTAATTAAAACCTTTGGGCTCATATGAATATCGATTAATATTCTAATAATCTTATCATTCCTGAACTTTTGACTGATATATAATGAATCCATCAAACGCTTGTTACCCTTAATAATATCGATGGGCAGCATATTGGATTTTTTAGATTTTTTGACTGTATTTTCAATAATACGTTGAATATGAACAGGATAATTAATATTGTTTTGTATGTTTCCATTGAAGACATTCGATATCAAGTATTCTCGATTGTCAAGAAGTCCCAAGAATATATTATCAAGAGATTCTTGTTTTATTTTCTTTGCTTTGTCAGCAATAGTTTTGTTGTAATATTTTGACCAGTTAATATCTTTTTCGAAACCATACTTAGACATAAGGTCATCATAAGATAATTTCGTGAGATAGAGTGGTTGAGATTCAACAAATGTAGCATCCATTCCATCATTTCCATAAATGAATTGAATAATTGAACCTGAACTACTTCTAACAGAATAATCATATGATACCATTAAATCTTCCATTGCCTTTACTAATTTACGCTGAACATAACCCGTTTGACTGGTTTTAACAGCTGTATCAATGAGTCCCTCGCGCCCCCCCATAGCATGGAAGAAGAATTCTTGTGGCGTCTGACCCGATATGAATGAATTTTGAACAAATCCACGTGCTTCAGAAGAATCATCATATTTATGATAATGTGGTAATGTTCTACCATCGAATCCATATGGAATTCGCTTACCATCTACATTTTGTTGTCCAAGACAAGCTACCATCTGAGCAATATTAGTTAACTTTCCCTTCGACCCAGAGTTAACCATATAAGTCGCACGATTTTTAGGGTCGAGATTTGCAAGTCCAATCTTTCCCGTTTCATTAATTGTTTTGTTGAGAATAGAATTTACCTTTGATTCAAAGTAATCTTTATTAGATTGTCCTGGAATACCTTCAAAGATATTCAAGTGAAACTCCTGCTTGATTTCCTCAATCTGTATTTTCCTTTCTTCAATAATATTCTTAATTTTAATATTAGTTTCTTTGTCAGCAATCATATCACTAATGCCAACACTAAAACCCTCAACAAGCAATACATATGTTATAATTTTCTGCAAATCATTAAGAAACTGATTCGTTCTATCTGGACCAAGGTCATTGAATATAGTATGAATCAGACCCTTTGATGTTTTTGAAAATATACCCTTATCAAACGTCCCCTTTTCAATCAAACCATTTACAATTTTAACAATATTTATTTTATCATTATTTTTCTTTAACAGTTCCTGTTTGACAGATGGATTATCCTGCTTCGAAGTAAAATTATCGTGTGTACCATTCTTCATCTCAAGATTAATATTATCAGGTAGAATATATGATAATATTCTCCTACCAGACCACATAGGTATCTGTTCACCATTTCTCTCAAAACTTAAGTCTGACTTTGGAGGGACACCATTAAATGTTGATAAATCGGAAACAATATTAATCATCTGTTTGAAATTATACATACAAGAATCAACACACTTATTTGTCGAACCTGTATCTTTGAGAGAATATATATTTGTATTATTTCCATAATTCATTTTAGAACCCGATTCATATTGTATAATTTCAGACTGTGTTAGTTTGTACATTCCCAGTAATGTATCTTGTACAATTGTAATAATAGGCTTGTTTTCTCGTGGAGAAATAATCTGATTATTTACAGAAGCAATATTAATAAGTTCTGATACAGCTTGAATACTCTGAGGGACGTGCATATTCATTTCATCTCCATCAAAATCAGCATTATATGGCGGTGTTACACTGACATTAAGTCGAAATGTATCACCCTTCATAACTTTAACCCTGTGACCCATCATACTCATTTTATGAAGTGATGGTTGACGGTTAAACAGTACCCAATCATTGTCTACAATGTGACGATTTACTTTATCACCTAATTCTAACTCCATCGTAGATTTATTAGATTCTGTGATGTTGAAGCGATTACCATTGCTTTTTTCAATACTCTTGGCACCAGGCCACACATCGGGTCCATTCAAGATATATTCTTTTAATTCATCAATATTGAATTTATTAACTATTTCTGGAAATGTTAAATTTGTGGCGATTCTGATTGGAACACCTAATTGGTCCAAGTCAATATTTGGGTCTGGTGTAATCACACTTCTTGCAGAAAAGTCAACTCGCTTACCCATTAAATTGGACCTTAATCGACCTTCTTTACCTTTCAACCGTTGTCTTATTGCCTTAAGAGGTCTACCCGAACGATGTGTTGCCTGGGAAATACCTGGTTGTTCATTATCAATAAAGGTAATTAAGTGATAAACAACCATATTGTACCAATCATCAATGATTTCTTTGCGAGCAAATGATTCCATCTTCTTCTTTAGAGAATTATTATATTTGACAATTTCAGCCAGTTTATGAGTCAGGTCATCATCCATCCGCTGAGAATTACCCTGTTTCACAGACGGTCTAACAGTGGGTGGGGGAACAGGTAGAGCAGAACATATTAACCATTCTGGTCGACACCAAACCGAACTAAATCCTAAAAGATTTGAATCTTCATCCGAAATTTTCTCAAAAAGCGATTTAACATATTCTGCCTCAAGATATTGTGTTTGGTCGGTTGTTAAATCTTTCCATTTTGCCTGAATGCCAGCAACTCCATCCAATTTGTATCTGGAAGGTTGAAGACATCCACAACCTTCCTCATTTTCTTGACCACACCTTGAAATCTTGGAAGATAGTTCATACAATTCGGCCCAACGAACTTTATTCGATTTATTCTTTATATCCATAATTTTTGCTGAATCTTTATTTACTCGCAATTTTCCACATCGAAAGCAGATACATTTGAGAATTTTAATGATAATATCCATAAAATGATAATTATATACAGGCTTAGCCAATTCAATGTGACCAAAATGACCTGGGCACCCCATATTATCTAAACCACAAGTGTGACATATCTTGCCCATATCAGTTGTACCCATACGAGAATCAAATAAACCCTTGATGACAGGTATATCTTTTTCATATGTTTCGTGTTTCGTGATTTCAACAACTGAATTCTTTCTTATTTCATCGGGTCCCATGATACTGAATTGTAGACCAGTGACATTTTTGGTTATTGGTTCGTGTTCTACCATTTTATATGATATTACTTATATAAATATATAATTATTTTTAAATCAAATTTTTATAATTTTCCTTACAAATTTGATTTAAATATAATTGACTAAAATTAACAAATAATAATAATGAAAAATCACTCAAAAGACAAACGCCCTCTTAATCCTGATATCAGTGATAGTGACAGTGATAGTTGCAGTGAAATAGATGAAAATGGAAATCTTTCAGGATTCATCGATTATGATTATCCCGAAGAAGATTTTGATACAGAAGAAATGAATAAACAATTGGAACGCCTATCAAGGCGTAAGATTAAGAAAAGAAGTAATCCTAGACATAGATTTAATCACAGAGTTAAGGACAGAGTTAATCATACAAAGATTAATGACTTGTTTGTCAAGTATATCATAAAAAGAGCGACACAAAAATTGAATAAAGGTGATATTCATCCAGTTGAAAAAGAGAATATTATATCAGGAGGAGATAAAGAATGGTCTCAAATGAATGCGAGTGAAAAGGGGGCAGTTCGACAACTTAATTGGACGCCTCAATCTTGGCAAGATGGTGACCAGGAACCATTTAATAGTAGTTGGATTGAATTAACTAAGAAACAGAAACAGGCGGCCAAAATTCTTGGATATACCAAATTAAACTTTTCTCCATCAAGTGATATTGTGAAACCTATGAAATCTATGAAACCTATGAAATCTATGAAACCTATGAAATCTATGAAACCTGTGAAATCTATGAAACCTATGAAAGTCCCCTCTATTATCGTTTCTCCCAAGAAATCTAAGTCGAAGATAAGAAAGAAAATTACAATCACTGTAATATCTGATTCTTCTGATAATGAAATTATTGACCTTGATGCACCAAGGGGCAATAAATCTCATAAGGGATTTATGGATTATATTAATTGTGCGAATGATAATACAACTGATAGCGAAGATTCGTCTTTCATTTATGAAAGTATAAGTGAATCTTCTAAAGATTCTTTCAACAGAGAAGATGTATTTAGCGATGAAATTGAAGAATCAGAAGAATCATACGAAGATTCAGAGGGTTCGGAAGAATATTCAGAATATTCAGAAACATCGAATGATATTTCAGGGTGTGATGAAGAAGGTGAAGATGAGGAAGAAGAGGAAGAAGAGGAAGAAGAGGGAGAGGAAGAAGAGGGAGAGGTAGATGAAGAAGAGGAAGAAGAGGAAGAGGAAGAAGAATATTCATTCACATATGATGATATGGATGAAAAATATGAAGAGTTAATTGATAAACAATCGATGTTAAATTCAGAAGAATCAAATATGGAATATTATCATTATCTCTCAAGTAAACAAAAAGAAATCTTTATGAAAAAGACAAAAGAAATTTATGAAATTAATGGTAAGAATATACCACTACGTTTCAAGATTATTGAATCCGAAATGGATATGAAGACAAAATCAATCGCAATCGAGAATATCGATAAGATGGCTGAAATGGATGTTTCAACAGGTGAACATAGTAAAATGGACCATTGGATTAATGGACTAATGAAAATACCATTCGGAAAATATACTGGTATACCAGTCAAACCCGATAGTTCCACCGAAGAAAAAAGAGATTATATTAAGAGTACATATGAAACATTGAATAATGCAATTTATGGTCATAAAGAAGCTAAAACTCATATTCTACAAGTCATTGGCAAATGGATGAAAAATCCTGATAGTGGTGGAAATGTATTGGCTATCCAGGGACCGATGGGAAATGGTAAAACAACACTCGTTAAAGAGGGTATTTCTAAGGTACTTAATCGTCCATTCGCCTTCATTGCCCTTGGTGGTGCGTCAGATTCGGCTTATTTTGATGGTCATTGTTTTACATATGAAGGTTCTCACTGGGGTCGAATTATTCAGATTCTCCAAGAATCTAAATGTATGAATCCTGTCATCTATTTTGATGAATTGGACAAAATTAGTGATACGGCCAAGGGTGAAGAAATTATACACATGTTAACTCATATTACAGACCCATCTCAAAATGGATTATTTCAAGATAATTATTTCCCTGGAGTAAATATTGATTTGTCAAAGGTGCTATTTATCTTTTCATATAATGATGAATCCAAGGTAAATAAAATTCTAAAAGACCGAATGTATGTAATTAATACTAAAGGATTCACTTGTGATGAAAAACTAAAAATTTGTCGTAAATTCCTTATACCAGAAATATACAAAACATTTGATTTTAATATCAGTGATATTTTATTCGCAGATGATATTATCAAAGATATTATTAAGGATTTTACAATGGGAGAAGAAGGTGTTCGGAATCTAAAAAGGTGTATTGAGACTATTGTCTCCAAAATTAATATCCACGTCTTATCTGATGGAGATGATGATTTATCATTTTCACTCAAGGATTTTAAAATACCCACATCACTTACAAAAGAACACGTAGATATTCTATTGAAAGATGGAAAATCTATCGATAGTCGACCCTTTGGTATGTACTCTTGAATTATGTACTCTTGAATTATGTACTCTTGAATTATGTAATCCAGGATTTATATAAAATAATTATATTGCTATTTATAAATGAAAAAGAATATATTAGGTAAAAATGCATTTCTTCAACTTTTTGCAGGGGTAATTGTTGCTGTTTTTGGCGTAGTTTCAGCATATATCGTAATCGGATTATATTCTGCGATATTAGTTTCAACAGGATATTATATCATAAAAAATAATAATAAACCCGATACTAAATTATTGGATGAATTACAGGGGGCCCAGTATGCAGGATTATTTATCGCCTTCTTGGGATTATTACCTTGGATTCAGTACTTTTTTATGAGTTTTATGGTTGAAGGTGGGTCTTATGCTTTCAATGAAATTATGAATGGATAATTTTATCTTCAACGCATCTTTTAACCCAGTCTTCATCGGGAGAATCTAATTCATAATATTTATATATTCCTAATACTGGAACAATATCGTGTCTTAAATCATTTTTTTTTAGATAATATTTATATCTTGTTGAGAATGCTAGTAATTCTTCAATGTTCTTGATATGAGGATTTTTTATAATAATTTTCTTTATGAAATCGACCATATGTATTTTTGTATACCAGAGAGAATGAGTCTGTAAAATGTAAAATATATATTGATTCATAATATCATAATTATCTTTGTTAAGTATATCTTTATTATGAACAGAACAATATCCACAATTCAATAAAGACGGGGGCTTTTTACACCTTGTACCATTCTTCGTTTTGTGTCGACACCTTTTTCCGTGAAAGCATAATTCTTTAAGATTTTGTTCGGGTTCTTTAATTGCTGGTTTTATATTATAATTCATTTCCCTACAAAGGGGGCAGTCTATAAACATATGATTATTTTTATAAGAATACCTCAAAAAGCATTCATAATGTAATTGATGATTACAAGATAATGTAAAAATTGTTTTCTTTCCATCTAGTTTTTCTAAACATATCGAACAATCTTGACAATTCATTTGTACCTTCACAGACTTTACATATTGAATATTTAAGTAATTTCATATACTTCTGAAACATATAAGTGTAAAGGTGTAAATAAGTATTAAAGTTTTCCTAAATTTTCAGCATACAAATATATCATAATAATCATTGCTATCAAATAAATAGTGGTAGAAATACATATTGTGAAACATAAACAAATTTTTATTTTATTACAGAATTCATCTTGTTCCCTTTCAAATCTGTTTTTTCGCAATATTTCTTCTTCAGACATTACTTGAACTCTCATTATTGGTTTCGTTTACCTGATTGGTTTCGTTTACCTGATTGGTTTCATTTACCTGATTGGTTTCATTTACCTGATTGGTATCAAATTTTATCATTGCTTTGTTATGCGACCTACAATAATCATAGCCCAGTAGACAATTTTTATTACAGGCATTACCTTTATTTTTTCCCCGTTTAAGTATGAATTTGCAGGGTGTATTTTCTAATATATGTACATCTTGAATTCTTTGACAATGAACTCCAACTGTCATTTTTTTAAGCCCATTTACAACTGGCATATAATCGACCTTAACTCGACAATAGGGACACGTGTTGCCCGTATTCTTGCCAAATTTATTGGGTTGAGACATAAAAGTTTTCACTAAACACTCATAATGAAATACATGATTACATTTTAATCGGTGAGTATATTTATCATCTAAATCAAGACCACATATAGAACATTCTTCAGACATTTGTTAATATCTGATGGGTTTTTATTTAAGTAATTATGAATTAATTAAACTAATTT
>Ga0209816_1003290_pt1 | contig 11144 bp, 10 predicted proteins | sample CoawatmetaG01DNA_FD_187509 | JGI IMG/M metagenome (GOLD analysis project Ga0209816, IMG submission 187509) | Marine microbial communities from the West Antarctic Peninsula - Coastal water metaG017-DNA (SPAdes) (version 2) | ecosystem: Environmental > Aquatic > Marine > Coastal ... | reverse complement strand
TAAATATAAGTTAGAGTTCATCGCATCTCCGACTTTCAATGCATTTGCTGGCGAGTTACAAAATGTAAATATGATGATAGGGTTAGAGCAGTTTCAACCAGTTAAATTTAAATTAAGAAATAAAGATGACTCTATTTTTAAGATTTTCACAGGTGCAGTTGAAGGCAGTGGAGAAAGTTATGCTACATTTGAGTCTGACGTTAAAGATAAGGTTTCTTTAACAATGAAAGGTGGAATTTATGACAAAACTAATCAAGTAATATTCTTCAATATAGATTAATCAATCAGTTACAGTGGAGTAGTTTTGAGTCTACATGTTTACCCATCCTAATACCCTGCCTAGAGTTCACTATTGAGATTCAATCTAACAGTCTCATGTATAACCCAAATAAAGAAATAAGAAATCGAGAATTTCTAATCAAGATAGGCAAGTTCTCAGTCAAATACTATACTTTTGAAGAACTTCAGAGGTAGAATTAACTTCATGTTCAAAAAAACTCTATTATGAAAATAAAATTTATAATATTTTTTACAATCTTTTTTTTCTCTGCAAATATTAACGCACTGATACCTCGTGAAAGTATTAGTAATGTTAAACAATTATCTTGGGATGAGATTGATAATAGATTTTCGGAAACATATCAATATGGTTTTCAGAGTGATGGCACAGGGATTAATGCAGATGATTCATATTTTTATTATCCCACTGATGAGAAGTATGGAAAACTGTCCAAAAATAAAGGGCAATACAAATTTAGGATACCTGAATATGAAGAAGATTATGAATATGTATTTTGGTCAATAGATAAGCAAAATAATAAAATCTGCTATGGTGAGGCAGATGATTTAATTGATGAATATACTTGTGTTTATCTATTTGAAGGTTTTGAAAATGATAAAAAGTATTTATATTATTCAGAAACTAAAAATGGAAATTTTTATTCGAGAATAGACCATATAGAAAAAATAAATAACAAACTAATATTTAACCAATGGTCTAATGTTGAAAAAATATTTTCAAAAGAAAATATACTAAACGTAAAAATATATAATGCAGTTAATTTTGGAGAACCAGTACCATCAGATTTAAAACAGCAACGAGCAGATTTAAAACAGCAAAGGATTAACATAGCATTAGAAGAAAAGAGAATAGAGGATTTAAAGGCAAAAAGTAGATTAAGTGCAAAAAATAACCCTGGTTTTAGAGAACTTAGACCAGGTTTGCATTACGAAGATGTGTTAAAAATTTGTCCTCTAGAAAAAGATTTTTTGGGGATTGATAGTTATTGGGTTAGATGTTATGGAATTAATAATATTAAATTTAAAGCGCATTACACTGATGACTTGTTAGATATATTGTTTCTTGATATGGGTCCAATAGTTGAGGAAGGTTTTGATTTAGATATTTTTGGAGAAGATGACTCAAATATTTATACAAAAATGAAAAAATCTTTAGGTAATAAATACACTCTTGAATATGAATATTCAGAGAGAGACAGGCAACTATTTAATGAGTCTGAAAAATCATCTTTATTTCATGTATATTCAAATGGTCAGGTCGCCTTAAATATTGCTCGTATGAAAAAAGATTACTCTAACGCTCTCTGGTTGTTCGTTGAATATAGAGATTCTTCTCAAGGAGAATGGTTTTTAGATGAAAATAAACCCATACTTGCATCTGAAGATGATTTTTAATTTAAGGGGTGAACAAACTTGTAGACGCAAAACTAATCAGTCACAGTGGAGTAGTTTTGCGTATACATGTTTACCAATCCTAATACCCTGCTTAGAGTTCACAATTGAGATAGAGTCTAACAGTCTCATGTATAACCCAAATAAAGTGATAAGAGACAAGGTTTTCCCTGTCAAGATAGGTAAGTTCTCAATTGAATACTATACTTTTGAAGAACTTCAGAGGTAGAATAAACTTCTAGTTCAAAAAAGACTTTGTTATGAAAAATAAAATAAATTAGATGGCACCTCCTTTAGCGTATACGACAGAAGAGTGGATTAAATAACCCTTTTAAAGTAAGCAGAAAAATTACTGGTTTAGTATAGCAAGGTAATCTTTGTTAACGATATCACTATTTCTAAAAAGAATAGAACATTTGTGTAACTTATCTTTTTTTAATTCGCAGCATTTTAAGGCGTTTTGAACTGCAATAACTCTAGCAGCATTTGTTTGATGAATGCAAAAACCACTAAAATCAGCACTTTTTATATCGTTTTCAGGGTAGGCAAATGCTATTACTCTGTTATAGTTGGCACGATAAAATTTTCCGTACCATTCATGCCAAGGAATAGCAAAACCTCGGTCGTGATCTGGGGGTATTGGGGCATCGTAGTTAATTAAATTAAATGTATTAAAGAAATTTCTCAGACTATCTTTATCAACGGTCTTAGAATACTCTGAAAGAGCGCTGGAGGAATAAAATATATGTGTCAAAAAAAATAATATAAATGCAATTTTTTTCATATATCCACCTGTTAATTAAGATTTAAATTTAGATTACTATCATTTTAAACTAATTAAGGAATAAGGTTTATTAACAACATGTGCTGCGATTATTAAATCTTTAGAGGGTGAACAAACTTGAAGATGCAAAACTAATCAGTCACTGTGGAATAGTTTTGCAGATGTCACTTTAGAGGTCAATTTCTGATCTTGGTGAAAACTATTCTTTTTCTTGGAATAAAGGTTTTCAAAAAATAGATGATATTTCTGTTGATTTGACGCTTCATTCTGAATCTGTATATTTTCTTTTTTTCATTTGATTTTGGCGTTGATACATTAAATGTTAATGCACGTTTTTCTGGATGTTTATTAAGTAAAAAGAGATTAATTAGATGTTTTTCGCCTTTGACATTGAACAATATGGGATTCTATATTTCACTAAATGGGATTCTTAATTTCTTATCTGGTAAGGCCTTAAAAAAAAATTTAATTATTTTGTTCTTCCTTGGCTTTCTTCAAATCATAGCTAACCATTTCTTTTACAAGCTCAGAAAATGAAATCTTTGAACTCCAATTAAGTTTCTTTTTTGCCTTAGAAGGATCACCTAGTAATGACTCCACCTCTGTTGGTCTAAAATACCTAGGATCAATCTTAATAATAGTTTTTATTTTAGAAGTTTGAGTTTTTATGATCCCAATCTCTTTAAGCCCTTTACCTTGCCAAGAAAAATCCATATCAAGCTCATTTGCAGCCATCTCTATGAACTCTCTAACTGAATGTTGCTCACCAGACGCAATTACGAAATCTTCTGGCTCATCCTGTTGAAGCATTAACCATTGGGCTTCTACATAATCTTTTGCATGCCCCCAGTCCCTCAGGGAATCTAAATTACCAAGATACAAACAATCCTGTATTCCTAATTTTATTCTAGCAAGTTCACGTGTTATCTTTCTAGTCACGAATGTTTCTCCCCTTAAGGAAGACTCGTGATTGAAAAGAATTCCGTTACAAGCAAAAATATTATAGGCTTCACGGTAATTTACTGTAATCCAGTATGCATAAAGTTTAGCAACTGCATAAGGACTCCTAGGATAGAATGGGGTCATTTCATTTTGAGGAGTCTCTTGGACCTTACCATAAAGCTCAGATGTAGATGCTTGATAAAATTTAGTTTTTTTCTCTAAACCAAGAATTTTAATTGCTTCAAGTATTCTTAGGACACCCATTGCATCTGAATTAGCAGTATATTCAGGTGCCTCAAATGACACCGCTACGTGAGACTGTGCAGCAAGATTATAAATTTCGTCAGGTTGTGATAGTTGAATAATTCTTAAAAGGCTTGATGAATCAGTCATATCACCATAATGTAATATAAACCTCTGATCTTCATCTTGAGGGGCTTTAATTAAATGATCAATCCTTGAAGTATTAAAGGATGATGCTCTTCTTTTAATTCCATGAACTTCATATCCTTTTTTCAATAGAAACTCAGATAAATATGCACCATCTTGACCAGTAACACCTGTTATTAAAGCTTTCTTTTTCAAACTAAACCCCTATAATTTTTATATTAAAATCTTAATTGTGATATTTCCTCAATAGCATCAGCCATTGGAAAATGATGATTTCCAATAAAAAGTCCATTTCTATCAAGATAATCAGCATTTTTCATTTTGAATGGGATTTCAAAATTAAAGTACTTCATTACTTCTTTTTTTGTAAAGTCACCAGATACTATTGGTCTAGTTTCAAAGCCTAATTTTGACAATGCTTCTATTAATAAACCTCTATTTAAATTAGACTCAGGCCTTATAACTATACTAAAGCCAAACCAGCTACTATTACCTATTTCTTTTTGAATAATTAAATCAGGATGATCAGTCATTGACTTTTGAAAATTTTCACCATTTCTTCGTCGCTCTTTAATGAAGTTTGGTAATTTTTTTAATTGCTCCAATCCAATAGCGCCCGAAAGCTCAAGTGGTCGGACATTATAACCAGGCAAGACAAATCGAAAAGATTCATCAAATACATTTTTACTTTTTTCACCCACTACTTCATTAATTTTAGGAAGGTTTCTTGTCCATCCATGAGCTCGCAGAGTTAGAAGAATATGATAAAGTTCTTTATTATCTGTAACTATTAGCCCACCTTCCATAGTAGAGATATGATGACTAAAAAAACTACTAAAGCTTCCCATTAAACCAAATGTTCCAGCATACTTATTTGCAAATGTGGCGCCTAATGATTCGCAATTATCCTCGATCAAAATTATATCAGTATCAGAAATAATTTCATTTATTTTCTTAAAATCATTTGGGTTTCCTAAAAGATTAACTGCTAAAATTAATTTTGTTTTTGGTGTTATAGCATGTTCAAGTTGATTTAAATCATAGTTTAAAGTCTCTAAATCTATATCAACAAAACGTAATTTTAAGCCATATTGTTGCAGTGGAAAGTAACTTGTACTCCATGAAACAGCTGGAACAATTACTTCATCTTCTCTTTCCAATGGAAATTCATTTCTATAAAAAAGTGCTCCAATCATTAAGAGATTAGCTGAAGAGCCTGAATTCACCATGACACAATATTTAGAATCAACATATTTTGAAAATTTTTCCTCAAAGTCATTTACATTCTCTCCCATAGTAAATATTCCAGAATCAATTACCCTCTTCATGGCATCCAATTCTTCTTTACCCCATGTTGAAACTGCTAAAGGAAATCTAGAACTCATTATTGCTCCTGCTTTAAGTAATAATTATAAGTTGATTGAATTCCTTGAATCAAGCTAGTTTTTGGCTTCCAACCCCATAAAATTTGCTTTTCAATCGATACTAATTTTTGTTTCATACCAACAGGTTTTTCAAGATTATGAATAAATTTTCCTTCATAATTCATAATTTCAGCAGTAGTAGAATAAAATTCATTGACCGAATAATCCATACCAACTCCAATATTTAGTAAAAATGGCATTTCTTTGAAATGACTAAGTGCGTAAAAGATTGCATCTGCGGCATCATCAGCATACATAAATTCTCTTCTTGCGTTTCCATCTCCCCAAATTTCAATCTCATTCACTTGATTTTTAATCGCATGACTAATTTTATGAATTATTGCTGGTATAAGATGAGATTGGGCAGTTTCAAATTTATCATAAGGACCATAAAGATTACAAGGAATCATAGTTTTATATTCAAATTTAGAATCCTCACTATTAATGTATGAGCAAAGTCGAGCAGCAACAATTTTAGCTAAGGCATAACCTTCATTTGTTGGCTCCAGCTCACCCTGAAGAATCAATTCCTCTGAAAGTGGATTAGGCGAATTCCTTGGATACATACAAGAGCTACCTAAATTAATCATTTTTTTAACTCCTGCTTGACGAGCAGCAAGAATTATATTTCTTCCAAGATCTAAATTAGTTACTAAAAAATCAACAGGATGAGATAGATTTGCATTAATTCCTCCAACTTTTCCAGCGGCATGAATAATAATATCAGGTTTTGATTTTTTAACAAAATCTAACGTTGATTCATAATGAGTTAAATCTACTTCTTTAGATGAAGGTGAAATAATATTCCATTCTGAGCACTTAGGGTGTGCAAGGATATTTTTACCAACCATTCCACTCCCACCAGTAAGAAGAACTGTATTAAATTTATTACTTGAGACCATTAATATCCTTAAATTGAATTGTTTTTCTTATGTTTAGATTATAGAATACCTATTTACTAATCAATCTATAATTACTTGTAGAATTATCAAAAATAATAGTTTAGTAACCTTCTCAATTAATTTAAATATATGGATGATAGTGCTGGAATACTTAAAGATAAAAGAAGGGTTTATTTTGAATCTTTGTACAGAATCATACCCTAACCCTATCAAACTTAATTAGCCATAATGTTGTCAGCTTTTCTAACAGGTTTTTTTCTTGGATTTTCTTTAATTTTGGCTATTGGAGCTCAAAATACCTTTGTTTTAAGACAGGGTATTCTTGGACAACATGTCTTGTATGTGGCTTTATTTTGTGCAGTTTCAGATGCCCTACTAATAAGTATTGGAGTTGTAGGAATATCATTTTTTTTAAATAATTTCATTAACCAATACTCTTCAATTCTTTTTGTTTTATCTGCAATTTGGCTTTCTGGATATGGGATTATTCGATTATTTTCTGCATTTAAATCTAATAAAACTATTGAAGTTGAAATGTCTGAGTCAAGAGGCCTCTTCCCAACAATATCACTTGTTGCAATCTTGACTTTTTTAAACCCCCATGTATATCTTGATACTATGATCCTTATTGGATCAATATCTCAACAATTTTCTGGCTTTCATAAAATTTCATTCGCATTAGGAGCTATCTTAGCAAGTTTTATTTTTTTCTTCATCCTAGCATATGGAGCCAAACTATTAAATCCAATAATGCAACGGCCTTCTTCATGGAAAATTCTTGATAGTTTAATAGCACTAATTATGTTTACTATTGCATTTAAACTAGCTTCTGCAGGAAACTGGCTTTAAGGCATTAAACTCTTTGCTAAAATTAGCTTATGAACGAAGATGAAAAATGGATGAATTTTGCAATCGAACAGGCTAAAAAGGCTGAACAGGAAGGTGAAGTTCCCGTAGGAGCTATTTTAGTTAAGAATGGTCTAATTATAGCGAGAGCCCATAATCAACCCATATCTAAAAATGATCCAACGGCTCACGCTGAAATTCAATTGATAAGGGCTGCAGGTAAAAAACTAAAAAACTATCGATTAGCCGGAACTTCACTCTACGTTACTCTAGAGCCCTGCGCCATGTGCCTGGGCGCAATAATGCATGCAAGGATTGAGCGAATTATTTTTGGTGCTCACGACCCAAAAACGGGTGTTTGTGGTTCATCGGAAAACTTAATGGAAGCAAACTGCTTTAATCATAAAATTAAACTAGTTAGTGGAGTATTAGAAAATGAATGTAAGCAACTCCTTAAGAAATTTTTTATTTCACGTCGATAAATTAATAACTTGAAAACGATTACACTTATATTAGAGTGATTATGTGACAATCAATTTATTATTTAGATAAAATAGTTCATTTTTAAACACAATAAATTTAAAGTGCAGCAAAATAAACAAGAAGTCAGCATTCAAGAAGATGTAATTGACCTTAGATCATTATTCTATATTTTGGTAGCAAAAAGATTTCTTATTGCTGGTCTTACTGGTTTTGTGACTATTCTTGCAATCCTATATGCACTTATTCAAACGCCGACCTATCAAGTAAGCTCTTCATTTACATCGCCCTCTGAAATGTCAGTTACCACTATAAATAAACTAAATTTATCAACTGAAACGAAGGAATCAGTTTTCTCTAAATTTTTAATTCAACTGTCATCTAAAGAGCTTCAAAAAATAGCCTTTGTTGAGGGTGACTTTTTAACTTTATTCAATCCAGATAACAGCTCGATTGATGATGTCGATGCGTTTATTTCTGGAGCTATTGAGTCAGTTAGAATTAATTCACCGAGTATAACTTCGAAAGAAATGGCGCTTGGCTTTCTTACTGAACTACCTTATTCAGTGACAATGGAAGGAGCGAGTGCTGAGAGTATTTCAGAGTATTTGAATACACTTGTTGCCCTGGCCAATTCCAAAACCATTATTGAACTCATCAAGCATGATGAGCTAAAGATTTCCAATCGCTTAGATGAAATATCTCTAGAGCGTGATTTACTCATAGAGCAAGCTGAGAAAGATCGCTTTTCAAAAATCGAACGCATTAAAGAAGAAGATGGTCAAAAAATAAGACAAATTAATGACCAAATTGAAGCGCTCAAAATCAAAGCTAAGCGAGACCGATTAAATCAAATCGAACGCATTAAAGAAGAAGATGGTCAAAAAATAAGACAAATTAATGACCAAATTGAAGCGTTCAAAATCAAAGCTAAGCTAGACCGATTAAATCAAATCGAACGCATTAAAGAAGAAGATGGTCAAAAAATAAGACAAATTAATGACCAAATTGATAGAGTAAGATATAAGGCAAAAGAAAACCGATTAAATCAGATAGTGGTATTAATTGACTCTGCCAAATTAGCAAAATCTTTGGGGATTATAGAAAACAATTTCAAACTGATCAACGATGATGGGGCTAAGTCTGATCTTACCATCGCTATTGGTGAGAGCAAGGACTTACCAGAGTGGTATTTGTATGGTGAAAAAGCACTAATACAAAGAGTTGAATTGTTAGAGAATCGTATGAGTGATGATCCTTTTATTCCAGAATTAGTCACTCTAAACAATCAATTAAATGAAGTTCAAAACAACAACCTATTAAAAACACTTGAAACGAGGCAAGACGATGACCCTTTTATTCCAGAAATAGTGGCCCTACAAAAGACTTTAAAGGAAGTTCAACTCAACAACGCTTTAAAAACACTTGAAACGAGGCAAGACGATGACCCTTTTATTCCAGAAATAGTGGCCCTACAAAAGACTTTAAAGGAAGTTCAACTCAACAACGCTTTAAAAACACTTCAAACGAGGCAAGACGATAGTCCATTTATTGATGAAATAGTAGCCCTACAAAAGACTTTAAAGGAAGTTCAACTCAACAACGCTTTAAAAACACTTCAAACGAGGCAAGACGATAGTCCATTTATTGCTGAAATCGTTAAACTAGACATTGAAAAAATTAAACTAAAATCAAGAATAGTTAGCATGAATGGTGTCAGCTCTATGCAACTAAGTCAAACTGCTATCCCTCCAAAAAGCCCTATTAAGCCAAACAAAAGAATGATTGTATTGCTAGCCTTTATTGGCAGTTTTATGATGAGTGTTTTCTTGGCTTTAGTTATGGGTGCATTAAAACCTGATGAAGAGAGCTCCGCCTAAATAAAATTCAACGTTATTATCGCAATATTTATTGAATGAATATAAGCTTACTCTAAAAGATAAAACTATATAAATAAGGCTAAAAAATTATTTAATAACTAACCTCTATGGTGCGTACATCCCGCCATTAACATGTAGAGTCTGGGCAGTAATGTAGGAGCCACTCTCGCCAGCAAGGAACAATACAGATTGAGCGATTTCATCAACCGTGCCCAAACGAGCTAAAGGAATTTGAGATGCTAAAGTTTCTTTTTGCTCATCAGGAAGCGCATCAGTCATATCAGTTTTTATAAAGCCTGGGGCAATTGCATTCACCGTAATTCCTCGAACTCCAACTTCGCGCGCCAATGACTTAGTAAAGCCCATAATTCCAGCCTTAGCGGCAGCATAATTGGACTGTCCAGCATTACCAGTTGCGCCTACAACAGAAGTAATGGAGATAATTCGCCCGGATCTTTTTTTAATCATACCTCGCAGTACAGCCTTTGACATCTTGTATACAGAAGAAAGATTAGTATTAATAATATCATCCCACTCCTCCTCTTTCATTCGAACCAAGATATTATCACGGGTGATACCGGCATTATTAATCAGTATATCTACAGAGCCATAATCTTCAGTGACATTTTTTAAAAGATTAGAAATTTGCTCATTATCGGTTACATTCAGCATCATGCCTTTACCAAGGATATTGTTTTCAGTAAACATCTTAGAGATATTTGCAGCCCCTTCATCACTTGTAGCGGTTCCAATTACTGTAGCTCCTGCAGCTCCTAATGTTAATGCAATGGCTCTGCCAATCCCCCTGCTCGCGCCTGTTACAAGGACTAATTTTTCGTTAAGCATTTGATATCTCCTCGATAGTAGATCTTAATGAAGTTGTGTCTATTATAGCTGAACCACTCAAAGACTTATCAATACGCCTTGTCAGCCCAGCCAATACTTTTCCAGGTCCAGCTTCAATCAATTTTTCTACCCCTGAGCCTTTCATTTTTTGAACTATTGAAGTCCACAGAACTGGCTTATAAAGTTGCTCAACCAATTTTAATTTTATCTCTTCAATACTACTTGAATAATCCGCATCAACATTGTAAAGAACTTTTTTATCTCCAATTTGAAAATTAATAGTTTCAACTAAGTGCTTAAAATCCATTGCGGCGTCTTTCATAAGAGAGCAGTGTGATGGAACGCTTACCGGGAGAACCAATGCCCTTTTTGCACCAGCCTCTTTCATTAACTCGCATGCATGGGCTACTGCGTCTTTTTCTCCAGCAATAACAACCTGGCCTGGTGAATTAAAGTTCACAGCTTCAACAACCCCTTTATCGCTTGCTTTAAGGCACATCTCAATCACTCTTGCATCATCAAGTCCGAGTATAGCCGCCATAGAGCCAGCTCCATTAGGGACAGCTGCCTGCATGAGTTCAGCCCTTTTTCTGACTAATTTAACCGCATCAAAAAAACCTAAAGATCCAGAGGCTACAAGAGCCGTATATTCACCTAGGCTGTGACCAGCAATAGAGATAGGGGACAAACTAACTTCACTTGCTAAAACTTTATACGTTGCATATCCTGCTGCAAGCATTGCTGGCTGAGTGTTCTCAGTAAAGTTTAATAACTCTTGGTCTTCATTAATGATCTTCCACAGATCTACATTAATAGCATCACTTGCTTCTTGAAAAACCTCATTGACAACTGAGAAATTACTTCGAAGATCAGACAGCATGCCTAGAGATTGAGAGCCTTGGCCTGGAAAAACGATTGAATATTTCATAATAAGACTAATTATAAATGAGATTAATAA
>Ga0209816_1003289_pt1 | contig 11148 bp, 8 predicted proteins | sample CoawatmetaG01DNA_FD_187509 | JGI IMG/M metagenome (GOLD analysis project Ga0209816, IMG submission 187509) | Marine microbial communities from the West Antarctic Peninsula - Coastal water metaG017-DNA (SPAdes) (version 2) | ecosystem: Environmental > Aquatic > Marine > Coastal ... | reverse complement strand
GGGCATCTCCCTGTTTATTGTGCCCAGGTGCAATGTCAATGACGACGGCAGTGTGGGCGAGCGTAACGCTGTCAACTGTGCATCGATTGAAAAGAAGATGGGCATCCACGGAAATGCCACCTGCGTGCTCAACTTCGACGGCGCTAAAGGGTTTCTGATTGGTCCACCTAACCGTGGGCTAAACGCCATGTTCACTTTTATGAATACCGCTCGCATTGGCACGGCGGTGCAGGGCTTGGCCCATGCTGAGCTGTCATTTCAAGGTGCGCTCAGCTATGCCAAAGAGCGGCTCGCCATGCGTTCTTTGACGGGCCCCAAAAACCCTGATGGCCCCGCAGACCCAATCATTGTTCATCCGGATGTACGGCGGATGTTGCTGACGCAGAAGGCTTTTGCTGAGGGCAGTCGAGCATTCCTGTATTTCCTCGCACAGCAGGGCGATATCGTCGCAAAGGGTAGTGAGGAAGACGCCAAGATAGCCGATGATCTTATGGCGCTGCTGACGCCTATCGGAAAAGCGTTTGTGACCGAGGTGGGTTTTGAATCGGCTAATCTCGGTGTACAGGTTTATGGCGGACACGGCTTTATTCGTGAGTGGGGCATGGAGCAAATTGTGCGTGATGCCCGCATCGCTATGCTTTACGAAGGTACCACGGGTATTCAGGCGTTAGACCTGGTGGGTCGCAAGGTGTTGGCTACCGGCGGCAAGTTGTTAATGGGTTTCACCGGGATGATCGATCAGTTTTGTGAAGAGCACGACGCGGCAGAATATGCTGAATTTGTAACGCCACTTCAGGCGCATACGCAGGAATGGTTGGATCTGTCGATGAAACTCGGCGAGCAGGCGATGGCTAACCCCGATAATGCCGGTGCTGGTGCAGTCGATTACCTGATGTACAGTGGATACGTGACGCTGGCGTATTTTTGGGCGCGAATGGCTGTATTAGCAAAACAGAAAATAGCCACAGGCGAAGGTGATATGTCTTTTTACGAGGCAAAAGTTATGACAGCTCGTTTTTATTACGAGCGTCTGTTGCCACGTACCGAGTCATTAAAGGTCACTATGCTGGCAGGTGCAGACAACCTGATGGAGATGCGCGAGGAAATGTTTCAGCTTTAGGGAGAGATAGTTGCCTTGAGTTGGATGACTTTTTGGGACTAAGAGAAGAGAATAAGGATATTCTCTTTTTCTTGTAACATTACGTGCGCTTAAATATTATGACTGAAGAAACTTCCGACCAAGCTGACCGCAGTTACGGCAACAGCCTCTACCCTGAGGACCAGAAAAAGGTCGACGACTTTGTTAGTCGTGGCATTAATTCTGTGGAACGCAAACCGTTCCGCCCCATGCGACTGATACTCATGTTGATAGTGGTGGTAACGGCCCTGAGTATTTTTAGTCAGTTTTTGGCGCGCTGGGCGGGGGCCTATTAGGTAGCAGTGTTGCTGCGCTGTTTGGCCTTCTAATTGGATAACGTCTATGACTCAATCAAGCCATTCTCTAGCAAGCTCTGCCTAAATCGCTCACCTGGCTTCGACCCTGTTTTATAAAAAACGGCGGGTGTTCCAATAGGCGCTGCAACCGTAATCGATTTGCCCTGAGTGTGTCTGTATACCTCACCCGTAAACAAATGGGTCCAGTCTCCCTTTGGCAAATAGACATCTACTGATGACGTCTCGGGGTCGAGTACGGGCGCCACCATAAAGTCAGCTCCAACCATAAATTGATAGTCTAATAATCTTACGGCGGCATCATTTGGGTAATGCACCCACGGATGCCTTACAACAGGATAGCCTTTTTGTGCGGCTTCTTTTACTAGCTGCTTGCGATAACCGCCCCACGCTTTATAGATGTTGGCGAATCGAGCAAAATGATCAAGAGTTTCTTCGTCAGTATTGAATTGATGGTTAGCCTCTGGGCGGTTGCCTTCGTGGGTTCTGAAAATGGTGGTGAAGGCATTCAGTTCAGTCCATCGCTGCATTAATTCCTTAGAACGATAACGATGACCGATCAACCAACTTGCGGGTGACGGTACGGTGGTATAACCACCAATATCACTATGATTTAACGAATAACCGGAAAGCCCGCTGGACAGTAAACCCGTGACTGCCGTTTTAATGCCATCATACTTGTCCCACGTTACCAGTTGGTCTCCCAGCCAAAACAACGTGGTCAAGCCAGGACTTTTTGTATAGCCAGAGCGACTGAAGAACACAATATCATCACTGCGTCCTGCCTCGTCTATGGCCTCGCGGTTGACCTGCTGCCATTCTTCAGCGTATCGGTTATGTGATTTAACAGGCGTTCCGCTGTGTAATTTTGCATCATAGGGAAGCGCCTCACCGAAATCGGCCATCCAGCCTGACGCACCACTGGCGATCAACTCGTCTTTAATCACTTGCTTAATCCAGCTTCTGGCTTCGGGGTTTGAGAGGTCAATTAAGCCCGCTGAAAAACTGGTGTTTTCAATTAAGTAAGGTTCTCCATTCTGTGTTTGAACAAGGAAGCCTTCTTCAAGTAATTCGCTAAACTGATTTCTTTTTACATGAGGCTTGTCATCAACCTGCGCAAAAAAAGGGTTGATGTAAGTCAAAACATGGACATCATCCTTTTTTAAACCGGCCAACATGTTGCTCCAATTTTCATAGCGATTATTATCCAGCTCCCAATTCCACCAAAGCTGCTTACCGAATGACGTTTTACGCTGACCTACCCAGTCTTGTAGCCATAAGCCCGCCACCGCACCCTTCTTATCTTTCATTCGCTGATAGCGGGCCATGACTTTTTCTGTCCCCCCTTGCATGCCTAGAATCGCACCGTCATGAATCCAGTCAGGTAGCTCACGCATGCGGCCCGAATACGTTGTATATTCTTCTATTAACGCTAATGGTGTATCGCCATTAATAATCCGGCCCTTTATCGAATGAGAAAACAAGGCGACTTGTACCTGATTGTCTGCTGTCATATCAAAGGACGAGTACTCCGAGGTTTCTAAAAATAGTGATCGCATTTTGCTGGTCATGTAGTGCGGTACACCCGCATACGATGTATGCCACTTGCCGCCCGCACTTGCATTGATGTCGACGAGCAAAGTAAATGGCTGAGATCCCCGCCCTATGCCTTGCTCCATAATAAAAATCGGCAGCTTTTTACCTTTTTGATCAAAATAGGTAAATTGCTCGCCAAAGCCATAAAAGCTTTCGTCTTTTTCTGAAGCGTAATTTAAGTAGATGCGGTTATACGATGTATCGTCTAATTCAGCCGAGAAAGATAACTGATTGCTGGAATGCGGCTTAAGCGTAAACACATAGCCAATAGACTTGCCTGATTGACAGGCTAGATCGCCGCGGATGACTAGCGCATCATTGATGACGGTTAGGCGAGAAACCGTTTGATCCTCACAGAGATCCTGAGTCTCGTCATCAATAAAAAAAGAACCTTTAACCTCGTGAATAGTCTCTTTGCCTTTGCCACCCATAACGAAACTTTCGCCAGGCACGGTTTGCCACAGGACTTTATTTTCAGACTTATTATGAGTGATCTTAAGTGCCGGTAAGCTCGCATCAGTGGCTTGATAGCGCACCAAAAACTGTCCTAGCGGGATGGACGCTGAGCGTAATTTTTCATCGTGAGTGATATGTCCAGACAACATATCGGAACATGCGGACAGCAGTAAATTAACCACTAACGCTGATACAGTGCGACTGCCATACGTTCTAAAATTGATTGCCATGTATTTTTCGTGCGCTCTCTCAGGTGATGTGACTCACAAGGCATAAAGCGCAAAGGTTGCTTTAAAAATTGGCGTATTGCAACGCCTTGGGGACACTGTTCATGCTGATGCGTGTGGTGGCGATCCTGAGTATCCTTGGCGAAATTTTTCCGCGTTGGGCCGGATTTTGGTTGCTATGCGTGCTATTGGCCATACTTTCCCTGCTTGGTATGATAGATAACTACATGTATCGGTGTGTGGCGCAGCCTGGTAGCGCACTTCGTTCGGGACGAAGGGGTCGGAGGTTCGAATCCTCCTACACCGACCAAATGCTCCTTCAATATCTGCCTTTGTGTTCATAAACCACAGAAATAATTGGATTAAATTTAGAAAAGCCAGCTGCGGTGCCGTTAGAAAGCGTCGGTGCTAGGACAGAGCGCGGATGAGACAGGTTAACGCTTGATTTCGGTGTTAAAGTTGCCAGCACCGAAATGCTGGAAAAACGAAGAATTATTAAGGAGAACAATTTAGCATAGAGACGTAAACTATATTAATATAAAGCATGGAACTAGGTTGGCATACGCACCTCTTAAAATGATAAGCGCTTTGCTGAAAAGGTGCTGACGACTTACACCGGGTCAAATATTCAAAGGACAGGCTGATGTGCGTTGTGTATAGCGTAATTTTCGATGTCGAGAGCCACCGAGCATGACTAAGCCAGCAGCGGCTGTTAATCCTCATGCGGGCCAACCTACATCCCTCATAGCGATGATCAAAAGTCTCTGGAGCAATCGCCAACTCATCCTGCAGATGACCCGCAGAGAGGTAGTGGGGAGATACAAAGGCTCTGTTCTGGGTCTGGTCTGGTCATTTTTGACGCCTATATTGATGCTCGCCGTCTACACTTTTGTATTTTCTGTGGTGTTTAAGGCCCGTTGGGGTACTGATGGAGATGAGAGTAAAACTCAGTTCGCCCTAGTGTTGTTTGTTGGCATGATCGTGCATGGCTTATTTGCCGAAGTGCTAAATCGTGCACCTGGGTTGATTCTATCGAATGTCAATTATGTCAAAAAAGTGGTGTTTCCGTTGCATGTGTTGCCTGTCATTACCATGGGTGCAGCGCTCTTCCATGCCTCCATCAGTCTGATTGTACTGCTGATCGCGTTTGTTCTTTTTAACGGCTATTTGCAGTGGACCGCGATTTTTATTCCTTTTGTGCTGATGCCGTTAGTGATTCTCACGCTTGGTGTTGCCTGGATGCTTGCATCCTTGGGTGTATTCCTGCGCGACGTGGGTCAAACCGTCGGCATCATCACTACAGTTATGTTATTTCTGGCACCGATTTTTTACCCGATTACTGCCCTGCCGGAAGAAATACGCCCTTGGATTATGGCGAACCCACTGACCTTTATAATCGAAGAAGCTCGAAAAGTATTGATTCTGGGTCACATGCCGGACTGGGCCGGCTTGGGCGTCTATACTTTTGCCGCAACCGCAGTCGCCTCGGCTGGTTTTGCTTGGTTTCAAAAAACCAGAAAGGGTTTTGCTGATGTCCTCTGATGACATCGCTATCAGTGTCTCAAATCTCAGTAAACGATATGAGATTTATGACGCTCCGGGTGACCGGCTTAAGCAATTTGTTCTTCCTCGCCTCCAGCGTTTCGCTGGTTATACGCCCAAGCAATATTTTAGCGAGTTCTGGGCGTTGCAAAATGTCTCCTTTGAGGTGAAAAAAGGTGAAACTGTCGGCATAATTGGGCGCAACGGATCAGGTAAATCGACTTTGCTGCAAATGATCTGCGGCACGCTGAACCCCTCCTTTGGCAACATTCAAACCAACGGCCGAATTGCCGCTTTGTTGGAACTCGGTTCGGGGTTTAACCCTGAATTTTCCGGACGTGAAAACGTTTACATGAACTGCGCTGTGCTTGGTCTCAGACGCGATGAAATCGATAAGCGCTTTGACGGTATAGTAGCATTTGCCGATATCGGAGTATTCATTGAGCAGCCAGTCAAGACTTATTCCAGTGGCATGGCGATGAGATTGGCGTTTGCAGTGGCCATTAATGTTGACCCGGAAATTTTGATTATTGACGAAGCACTCTCCGTGGGTGATGAGCTTTTTCAGCGCAAATGCTTTTCTCGTATTGAGGCCATTCGAGCTAGTGGGTCAACAATTTTGTTCGTCTCGCACTCGGGTGCGCAAATCGTTGAACTCTGTGATCGAGCGATTCTCTTCGATGCGGGCGAGAAGTTGGCTAGTGGGCTGCCAAAGAAAATTGTCGGTAGCTATCAAAAACTCCTGTATGCACCCTCGGAAACAGGTCAGGCTCTTCGGGATCAGATTTTCCAGTCGGACGACTCAAATATCACGCAAAGCTCGATCGATTCGAGGGAGCATTCATCCTTAATTAAAACTACACCAGAAAAACTGGAATGCTTCGATCCCAACCTTCAGTCAAAAAGTACCATCGAGTTCCAGTCCCATGGTGCGCATATCAGTGCCCCAGTGATACTGACGTTAGACGGCAAGCAAGTGAATAATCTGATTCGCGGAAATACCTACCGTTATGCTTATGCAGTGCAGTTCTTTCGGAGCGCTATAAATGTACGCTTTGCTATGCTAATCAGGACCATTTCTGGTGTTGAGTTGGGTGGTGCTGAATCGGCGGCTTCCCCCAAAAGTAGTTTGGTATATGTTGATTCTGGCGCAAGCTACCGGGTCGAATTCCGCTTCATTTGTGCCCTTAACCCCGGTGTTTATTTTACGAATGCAGGTGTTCTTGGTGATATGGATGGCACTATGACTTACCTGCACCGACTGGTCGATGCCGCCACGTTCAGGGTGTTGCCAGATACAGAAAATATCGCGACGGGCATAGTTGATTTTGGTTGTTATCCGGAGGTTGAGCTTCAGTAACCACAGGGTTAGTGAAACACGAAAAATGAAGAACAGTAAGTTGATTGTTGTATTGGGAATGCACCGGAGCGGCACCAGTGCTGTTGCTCGAGGCTTGGAAGTCCTCGGAGTTAGGCTTGGCGACAACCTCTATCCAGCTGCAATTGATAACCCGAAAGGGTTCTGGGAAGATAACGATTTCCTCGCTATAAATGAAGAACTTCTTGAGTATCTTGGTTCTTCTGTTGATCGGCTCGGATTAATTGATTGGCAGATGCCGAGCACATCCAGAATCAAATCCCTAGAGCTTAAGGCAGAGAAGTTGGTAAGTGAGAAGTGTAAAAAAAATGCTCTCTGGGGTTTTAAAGATCCGCGAACAGCCAGATTACTGCCGTTCTGGCAGCCTGTTTTCGTGCGTGTTGGTTGTGATGTGCGTTATGTGATTGCCACACGAAATCCAATGAGCATTGTTGAGTCTCTTTACAAGCGTAGCGGTTTTGAGGCAGGGATAACCTTTTATCTTTGGCTCGAGCATCTTATACCTGCAATATCAGGCACTATGAATGCAAAGCGAGTGGTTGTCGACTACGACCAATTGCTTGAAAACCCGGAGTTACAATTATTGCGAGTGGCGAAAGCGCTCGGGGCGACTGCGCCAGAGCCTGTGGCTCTTGTTGCCTTCGAGAGCGAGTTCTTGGAGGTTGGGCTGCGCCACACGCATTTTACAATGCATGACCTGGAGCGTTATCCTGCCGTGCCACCGCAGGTGGTCACAGCATACGACTGGTTGGTGAGGCTGGCTAATGACAGTGTCTTATTGGATGGTGCTGAGATTAAGAGGGCTTTTGAGGCTCTCTCCCAAGAATTGGTTGTCCTTTCTCCTGCCTTGAGCTTTATTGGTTATCAAGAGCAGAAGATAGTTGCGATAGCCGGACGAGAGCAGTTGATTGCGGCGTTGCAAGCACAAGTGCAAGACCAGCTGAAAGGTGCCGCGTGGCTGACATCGCAACGCGATGCCTGGGAGCAGTCCGCAGTTCACAGTCAGCAATCGGTTGCTACGCTCGAAGCCAAGTTACACAAAATACGCAGCCACTGGGGAATGCGGCTGGTAAATTTATTATGTAAAAATAAAATACTATGACAATAGGAGCTATGCCATAAAGGTTCTCAGCGCATTTTGAGTAATACAAACACGGAGTCATTCAATGTCCTATAGACAAGAAGTATTTCTTAAAGGGTTTAGCAAAGATGAATTTGCAAAATTTCGTACAACCTATGAGACGATTAACCCGGATCGGCCTATAGAAACTGCAAAGGTAGAATACGGGGAGACTGACTCACAGTTCAGGAAACACCTTGAGGGGGAGGACGACTCAAGGCAATTGTTTGTGGAGGAAATATTGCCTCACCTTGGGCTTTTCTTGCAGGGACCATTTCCGCTTCCGCGAAATCGAGTAACGGCAAGTGCGTGGGATTGTCGTGGAAAGCTAGGGGCGTATCAAGCGGCTGGGGTATTACCCCACATTGCTGGGTCACGGGTGCTCGACATTGGCTGCAATGCTGGCTACGATACATTTCTGATGAGTGCCTTGGGCGCAGTCGAGGCCGTTGGTCTGGAGCCTCATGGTTTCTATCATCAAGCTTGTTTCCTCAACGCGGTTTACGACGTGCCGGGTGTTAGCTTTGTGAACTTGGGCTGGGAAGATCTTGACCCTCGGTATTTTTCCGGATTTGATTTCGTGAACTGTCAGGGTCTGATATATCACGTCAAGGAACCTGTGCTCCTGATTGAGAAGCTGGCTTCAATAATGCGGCCAGGGGCAACGTTGTTGATGGAGACACATGTTCTTTCTGAGGTATCTACCCGTTCCCAGTTTATCGAAGGTGCATTTTGGGGTGACGAGACCTACTGGTGGATTTTCGGTGCTGAGTGCCTTATGGGTATGCTTAGGTCTAGCGGATTCAAGGATGTGCGCATGCCGTTAAAAGCAGACTGTGATAGTCGCAATCCATTGAATTCACAAGTTACGGTCGAAGGTCATCCGGCTGGCGCTCGCGCCTGGTTCGTTGCGACGAAGAGTTAGGTATGCCGTCAAGGACAGATCGTAAATGGCTTTGAACTATTCTTCTCCTGACTTTAGCGATTCGCCTGGTAGACGAACCGTTGCGCGAAATTATATATGTGCTACTTCCCCCGGCGGGGAAATTGATGCCTCAATTATTACTCCGTATTACGACACAGAAGCTTTTTTTACTGAAACGTTCTTATCCTTACAGGCGCAATCGCTACAAAACTGGGAATGGGTGATTGTTGACGATGGTTCTTCAGATCAGGAGTCGGTGCAGCGACTGGCCGACCTTGCAGCACAAGATGACCGTATAAAGACTATTTTTCAACCTAACGCAGGCCCATCGGCAGCACGAAATACGTCATTTCGTAACACCGTTGGCCGGTATGTTTGTTTACTTGATAGTGACGACTTGCTCGAGCCGACGTACCTTGAGAAATGCGTTTGGTTCCTCGATTCAAATCCGGAGTTTGCATTTTGCAATGCCTACAGTGTTGTCTTTGGCGACGAAGAGTACTTATGGGCTGTTGGATTTGAAAGAGGCAGGGCGTATTTGCGGGCCAATAGTGGGCCACCTATTTCAGTGATTCGTCGCGCGGCCTACTCGGACTGTGGCGGTTTTGACGAATCGATCCGGTTTGGCCATGAAGATTGGGACTTTTGGTTGGCCATGGCAAAAGCCGGGCACTGGGGATATACAATCCCTGAATTCTTACAATGGTATCGCAAGAGAGGCAATGGTCGTTTTGCGCAGATTATGAAAACGGATAGCACTAACCTTAAGTTCGAAAGGTTAATGCATCGCAAATATGAGGGTTTAGAGAATAACTTTCCCCAGCCGTCCAGACGTCAACCAGAGCCCTATGAGGCCATCGACACTCAGGCCCTCGTATGTAACCCAATAGGGGAGAATTCGAAAATCCGTCGGATTATGTTCATCGTGCCGTGGATGGTAACGGGAGGCGCTGATCGAGTTAATCTTGATTTGATTGAAGGCATGACATCAAGTGGTTGCGATATCACTGTCTGTGCCACATTGGCTGCAGATCATCGTTGGGAGCATGAGTTTAGTCGTTTCACGCCGGACATATTTATTTTGCCAAACTTTCTTGCTGTATCGGACTATCCCAGATTTTTGGCGTACCTGATCCAGTCTCGGCAAATTGATACGGTGGTCATAACCGGAAGCACTCTCGGCTACCAGTTCCTTCCCTATTTGAGAGCGGTTTCACCTGATGTGGCATTTGTTGACATGTGCCATGTTGAGGAGACTCATTGGATGAGCGGGGGCCATCCCAGGTTTGGGGTAGGCTATCAGGACATGCTTGATCTGAATATAACAACCACAGAGAATTTGTCTGAGTGGATGCAGGGACACGGTGCAGATGGCGAACGAATAAAGGTAATGTACACTGGCGTCCGTGCAGCGCGAGCCACTGAGGATGAAAGGTATCGCATGCGAGAAGCGCAGGGTGTGCCCGTAGATGTGCCATTAATCGTTTTCGCCGGGCGCATTTGTGAACAGAAACGGCCGATTTTGCTGGCTGACATTCTGAAAGGTGTGCATGACCGAGGCTTGGAGTTTCGAGCCTTGATCATCGGTGACGGTGAACTTAAACATCAATTTGAAAAGTTGATTGGTGAATACCAGTTGACAGACTGCGTTACAATGCTTGGTTCGATAGCGCACCAGCAATGGCTCGAGATTATTGCTGCAGCCGATGTATTGTTAATGCCATCAGAATATGAGGGGATCTCCATTGCGCTGCTTGAAGCAATAGCGTCGGGGTGTGTGCCCGTTGTTGCACAGGTCGGGGGACAAGGCGAAATTGTTAGCCCAGATATAGGTATCCTGATTCCACGCGGTGATAATGAACTGCCGGAGTATGTGGATGCATTACATCGATTGTTAGGTCATCCTGGGGTATTACAGCAGATGTCAAATCAGTGCCAGACCATTGCCGCGTCAAAGTTGTCTTGGAAAGGCATGATTGATCGATTCCTTTTAATCCTGGACGAGGCACATACGTTTCGCGTGAACAATCCCAGAAGCGCTATTACTACTCAATTTGGCTGTGAATTGGCGGCGCAGGCAATTGAGTGTAGGCGCCTTGGTACGGCGATGGATTGGCTTTGGAATGGTGAGCCACAAGATCCTACAGCTGATTCTGAATTGCTAACAACATCGTTGGAAACTCAAGCGGCAGCAAAGTTGGCTATCGTCCTGAGCCAAACCTGGCTGGGTCGAAAACTTATCCGAAATCAATTATTGCAGTCTATCGCAAGACATGTCCTGAGGCGATTTGGAAAGCAGAGTCAGGCATAATTGAGAAGAAGTAATTACGCGCACTTTTTTATAAAGAGGTTTTGATGAGAGTTGTGATATTCGGCGGCGGCGGATTTATTGGTTCAGCGATAGCTGATCGCTTGTTAGCCGAGGGTCACTCACTCAGAATTTTTGAACGTC
>Ga0209816_1003288_pt1 | contig 11149 bp, 4 predicted proteins | sample CoawatmetaG01DNA_FD_187509 | JGI IMG/M metagenome (GOLD analysis project Ga0209816, IMG submission 187509) | Marine microbial communities from the West Antarctic Peninsula - Coastal water metaG017-DNA (SPAdes) (version 2) | ecosystem: Environmental > Aquatic > Marine > Coastal ... | reverse complement strand
TGAATTTCCAGGTGTTAGTGTGAACACTACATACCACGTTTATTATGATGATAATTATCCATTGCTGGATCACCTACCTACGCTAGCAAGCCCCTGGGTCATAAATCAACTTGTTGATATAGACTTTACAGCTAATTTTTTAAGTGGTGAGGATTTGGGAGGAAGTGGGATGATTGTTGATGTTGGTGCAGATGATGTGTATGTGAGCTCTGCTGGAGTTATATTTCCTACGTCAGGAAACAACGGTGTTTGGGATGTTGATATCACATTTAGCATTGATCAAGAGGGCAAGAACATGAGATTTAACGCTGATAGGCTTAATGCTGGTAATGGTAGTGGTGGTGTGGATAACGATGTAGTAACAATTGATAATATAATGATACCAACAACCGGAGTCTTACCAGAGATACTAAGCATAGATTGCGTGGTGTCTATAGTATCGTCATCTGGTAACCCTAAATCCGCTAGGATGCTTGGTACAATAACACTTGGAGACGTGGGGTTGGTAGACCAAAGTTTGATATTCCCTGCCTCTGAATTTTTCGTAATCGTATAAATAATACAATGCCAAATATAACTATAACTTTCGACAACACCTTAAACGTATCGCTCCAAGTGGGTGATACAGCTTATTTTGTACCAACAACAAGTAGCTCTTCGTTTAGTATAAACTCATCAGCCGTGGTTGAGATAGGTAAGGTCATTTCTATTGTTGGAGAACAAATCACGTGCAATGGAACTGGTGCCGCTCCAAGCCCGGGTGATTTCATATTGTTTTCTAAAGATAATAAGGCTAACATGACTAGTTTACTTGGTTATTATGCGGAAACTACAATGAGAAATAATTCTACCGAGCGATCAGAGTTGTTTCAAGTTAGCGCTGATTATTTTGAAAGTAGTAAATAAAGCACTAAAACTGTGACTATATATGTACTTTAATATAATACAATGACACACGGCATAGATAAGCAGGTTGAAGAAAAACCATTAACAAAGGAAGAGAGTAGAGCTCAGTTTGAAGAAGTTACAGGAGAACTAGGTTTGGTACACTCTTTTAATTTTGACGAAGCCTGGGATATTGGTTTGGAGATAAAGAGAAGAAAAGAATTTAGAGAAAATATAAACGAGTTAGAAGAAGATATAAAAGCTGTTGATGGTGGTATGACCGGGGAACTACTTCACGAGGCAAATCCCGTAAAACATTCTTTCGCTGGTGGTTGTTATATTAGGGAGATATATAATCCTGCTAACGAGCTTATAATAACAAAGATACACAAGAAAGAACATCCGTTCTTTTTAATGAAAGGAGAGATGTCTATATTGACCGAGGACGGTATTCAGCATATAAAAGCTCCTTACCAAGGCATCACAAAAGTAGGTACGAAAAGAGCCATTTACACACATGAGGAATGTATATTCATAACTGTACATGCTACAGATAAAACTTCTATCGAAGATGTTGAAGAGGAGGTTGTTTGTACTAAGTACGAGGATTTACCAGAGGGGTGCGACGCTTTAGATATATTAAAGAAAATTAATTTAAAACAAGAATAATATGAGTTTTACAGTAGCAGCTATAGTTGGTGCAGGAGTGGGTGTTGCTAAGCTATTTGGAGCTAGCAAGAGAAAAAAAGCAGCCGCCGCAGCACAAGCTAAAGCTAAAAAAGAAATGGATGCAAAAAAGAAGGAGTATGAAGCTTTGGACACATCTAACCTTAATAAGAACATGGAAAATAAGATGGAGGATCTTACTATTAATAAGAAAGGTATGGAACTTCAAAACCAACAAGGTCAACAGCAAAGAGCTAATATCATGGATAACATGAAAGGTGCTGCTGGTGGATCTGGCATTGCAGCACTAGCACAATCTATGGCTAACTCAGGTCAGTTGGCTGCGCAGAAATCCGCTGCTGAAATTGGTAACCAAGAGGCTAGTAACCAACAGAAATCTACAGCGGAAGACGCTAGGATTCAAGATGCAAAAATTGCAGGTGAAGGCGCTTCTAGAACTTTGAAGCATCAAAAGACAAAAGGGTTAATGGATATGGCGGCTGGTCAAGCAGCTGCAGCTGGACAAGCAAAAGCACAGGCGGGTAAAGATCAAATGAGTGCAATTGGAGGCATAGCTAGCTCTGTGATGGGGTCAGACAGAAAATTAAAAAAGAATATAAACATAATAGGTATGTCAAACAGTGGTTTGAATATTTATAGTTTCGAATACAAAAACCCTAGTTTTGGAGTTGGCTTATTTCAAGGTGTGATGTCAGATGAAATACCAGCTGAAGCTGTAGTAAACATGGGTGACTTTGAAGCTGTAGACTATAGTATGTTAGATGTAGAATTTAAAAGAATATAGATATGGCCGACGATAATACAACAAACATGAATAGTGGCACTAGCATGTACGACTTAGGTCGTAGTATGTCTAACAGTGAGCTTGACAACTACAGCGGGGGTAATGGAAAGAGCGGTGGAATGTATGATGGTGGTTTGGATCAAATCACAAAAGCACTTAGGGACAAAGCATTAGTAGCTGAGACACAATCTAAAGCTTATGAAAAAGAGAAGGGGGCGGAAAGAGCTAGAGCAGGAAAAGAAATAACAAATATGTTTGTAGACATGCCTGATCAATTCAAGAGTCTTGGCCCAGAATCGCTAACACAAGCGCAAGAGGAGGTTTCGGATTTAAGGCAGCGTATGTTTGCTGCTATCGACGCAGAAGATCAGAAGGAAATAGCGGCTATAAACAAAGAGCTTACGAGTATAAAAACAAGACACTCTGGAGACGCTGATGGTTTAACGACTATGATAGGTCAATGGGAAGATGATTTAGTTAGTACCGCTGGTATGACTGCTGAGTCTATGGATGTGTTTAAAAACTTTCAAAATAATAAATCAAAAAAAGCTGTCTATAAAGATGGTGTTTTACACTACCAGTGGCAGAAGATAGTGGATGGTGAACCGGTTGTTGATACGGATGATAACGGAGAACCATTATTGGATGAAAATGGTCAGCCGATGTACAAGCTTGAAGAGTACACTCTAGAGCAATTGAATGATATGATAGTGCCATCTGATAATGTAAACGGAATGCAAGTTATGGATTATGTTGAGGCTCAAAAGAAAGTGGTTGCCGATGGTGAGAACGGACCTGACAACGCTGCTCTTAAAAAAGAGATGCGCAAGATAATACCTACTGATGCTAAAGCGCTAAGAGATTGGACTTATGGTAACCCAGCAGGAGCGGATGATTTAGATATTTACGGGTATCTAATGGATCATGATTTCTGGGATGGTTACGAGGATGTGCTAGGGCTAAAGGACAAGAATGGTGACGGCATGATAAACGATGAGGACTGGGATGCCACACAGACCAAAGAGTCAATTATCACGGCGATAATGGATGTTACTGATCCTATAGCGACACACGAAATAATATCTGATATATATGCTTCAATATCTGCAAATAACATTAGAGGTAAAGAAAATAAAGACTACCACCCAGACAGACAGAAGCTTCCAAACGCTACAAACCAAGAGGAAGCATTAAAAGATTCTCAGCTTACAAAATTAGACTTCCTAGAATCTCTTAAAACACAAGACGGTTTATTAAGCGTAAAGGGTTTAAATGAAACACAGATAGCAAATAAATTCAATCTAACACCTGCTGATTTAGAAAATGGCATTGTTGATGAGAATGGTGAAATGATTAATATCAGTACTTTCATCGCAGATGCAAAAGACATGGAGACTCAAGGTAACACTGGCGGTAACGCGAGGTAATAAATATAATTAAATATGAATGAACAGTTACTAAAAGATTTAGTTGCAACAGCCCAAGCTGATCGTTATGATTGGGATGTTATACTTGGTAAGTTTCCAGAATTTGAAGGTGTTGCGCCACAGGTTTTGAAAGATTATGTGGCGACAGCTGAGGCTGACAAATACAATTATAAAAAAGTAAATAAAAAGTTTCCGGAATTTTCTAAAGATGAAACAACCGATGATTTTGATGATGAAGAAGAGGTAGAGACAGTAGAGGTTGATGGTGAACAGAAACCTAAGCTATACCCTTGGAATGGTTCTGGAAACCAGAAAGCTAATGAAAATGGAGGGAATTTTTTAGCAAACTTTAAGAAGGATGAAGATGGAAACACTTACAATTCCTCGCCTCAACAACAAACCCTTGATGACGATGGTGAACCAGTTGATGACACGGCAGGGTTAACAGAGGAAGAGGAGAAGCTTATTAGCCCAGAAGAAGCAGCTCGTTATAGAGAAATAGAAGCTGACAAGAAAGTGGCAAAAGAAAAAGAAGCATATTTAAAGACTCCAAAAGGAAAGGTAGAGGAGTTTAATAAGCTATCTAAAGAAGAACAACAACAAAGAGCCGAGTTGTATGATTTTCTAGATCCCGAGGGATACAGGCAATTTTTAATGGGGGCTAAAGTCACTGAAGATCAAGATAAGAAAACTGTTCTTAAAGAAGACTATACAGACCCTACAACTACCGACGTACTTCTTAGCAAAGACAACAATTTGGTTGATAGAACTACTTTGACTACAGAGGAGATGGCTACCGAGAACGCTTTAAGGAAGGAGAAAGATTTAGAGTGGTTTTTAAAGAATAAAAACAGTGGCCAACTTATAACTAAGAAACAAGCGGCTTGGGAAGGCACACAGGCGATAACCGGGGAGGTTGGAGATTTTTTAGGTTTCTTGTGGGATGCTGCCGTTTGGGATTTTGACGGGATGGACGAATACTCACCTGGGGAAACAGCTAGGAAAAGAGCCAGCAATTACACTCAAGGACAACAAGACGCTTTTAAAGTTTGGCAAAACGAATACAGCACTAGGGGATCAATCTCAAATTCAACAACTATACAAGACTACTTTAAAAAGAAATTATTAGCTGGGGAGATATATGATAACGGAAAACAGTTAACTGTGGAGGGTGATTTTGATCCTGATGCGGAATATCACATGGGAACGCCCGCTAATGATATGAGTGAATACATCTACGGAAAACACGTGAGTTATTTAGAGTTAGTGCGACCAGAATACGAGGCTTTAAGAAACAAAGCTATAAAGGGAAAAAATCAAAAAGATATTAAAAAATTATTCGGTGTTGATATCTCTAGTGAGGATTTAAAAAATCACACAATAAAAAGCCTTAGCGAGTATTTAGGGGTGCCGGATGCTGATTTATCTTTAGATAATGTTGAGGAAGAAGTTGAGAGTGACAGCATTTTAGATACTGGTGGTATTGGCAAGCAGGATATTGACACTATCTTTAAAGAAACCGCCTTGGGCTCTGATAAGGACTTTAGAAATTGGTTAAACAGCGATAGCGGCCTACAAGGTAGGATGAAAGAGATATATAGAGAAGGTGAAGACGGGACGTCAAGAGTTAAGGAAGCTTTCAAGGCAGAAGTGATGAACAAGTATTTTTTACACAAACAACAAAGGATAGCTAATGACTATAGGGTTTTTGAAAACCGTGGCATAAACGGCTTGTTAAGTGGGTTTGTTAGCATAAACGAAGATGCTGAGAAAATAACTGAAAATTACAATAGTGCTCTAGCTAATCTAAACAAAATAAAAAGTGGGTTCAAGGATGGTACGATAAAAAAGACTAAGGAAAACATCGATGCACACAACGTTATAATTAAAGAGATAGAGGGTTACAGCACAGAATACGATCAGGTTATAGCAGCGCAAGAAGAGCTAATGACACCAAATAATCAAGCGCTTTTAGACTCGTTCTTGGAATTACAAGACGAAAACCAGGAGATAAAAAAAATGAGAACTAGTTTCTTGAAAAACACTGAGTATGGGCGTCAGTTTAAGAAGAAATCAGACTTACAAGAAATGGCTAACAAAGGTGATAGATGGTTCCAAGAGGGTGCTGGTGCTGGTGACCTAGTAAGTACAATAGTTAATTGGATACCACAAACTATCAGCGGCTTAGGTGTAACTGGTTTAGCTGGAGTGGAAAGTATTACGCCTGATTCTTGGGTTAGTGAAGAAGATGTCATGGATTTTAGAGCTGCATCGAACTTGGTTTTAGAGGATTTTCAGATTGTAAACAATCAAACGTCAATGATAGACCCTATAACAGGTGAATGGAACTTAAATAGGTTGTTGCCTAATGTAGGTAGTACTGTTTTAGACATGGGGTTAATGATATACACTGGTGGTAGATCATACGCTGTAGCCAAGACGGCAGGTAGGTATGCTAGGACAAAACTAGCTAGAATAGTACCCGGTCAAACACTAAAAAATGCAACACCACTTGTTAAGAAGGCTGCTAGTATGGCTTCTACAGCAGCTGGTAGCTTGCCTGTTTTATTCCCATCAAAGCTTGATGAAGCTATGGCTCAAATAAGCGAGGAGTTTTCGGCAGAAGATGCTTACGAGTATGCCCAGTATACAACTGCCGCTGAGGCGTTGATAGAAGTTATAAACCCAGATTGGAAATGGACAAAGCTTAACGTCGCTAAAATTAAAAAAAGTTTAAATAAGGGTGAGTCAGTGCTTAATGCTTTGTTGAACGCTAAGAAACTAGCGTTTAAACAATCTTTAAAAGCTGTGCCAGCAGAACTGCTAGAGGAGTTTACACAGAATTTTACTAACGGGCAAATTAATGAGGTTTACAATGCTAATTTTGACACAGACTTCGTTATACCAGGCGCGGATAGCTACAAAGAAACAGCTGTACTTACCGCTCTTTCTGTTTTGACAATGAGGGGGTTAAGTGGTAACTTAACAAAGATGGATAAGACTAGTATATATAGAGTTGCTAGTGAAAACTTCCCAGCTTTTGAAGCAACTTTGGATAAGAACCTAGCTGATGGTAAGATTACACCAGAGCAACGCCTTGAATACTTGAAAGCCGTTAAAGATTATACGCTGGTTTCAGGCGAGATTAATGATTTGATTTGGGATGAAGATGGAAACACAATCATGACTATTGAGCAGCAAGATAGGATGATTGGTAAAATAATGCAGAGAAACCAATTACAAGCTCAAATAACGGAGAACCCAGACAGTGCACTAAATAAAGATCTTAAAAAAGAGTTGGATGCTATAAATGAATCTATAAGCAACGAGAGAAATATAATAAAATCAGAGAATAGCCAAAGCGCTGTGACTTTTAACGAGCTAAGAATAAAAGCGCTGGAAGTTAAGATAAAAGACCCTGAAACAAGTAAAGAACTTAAGAAACAATTAAGACAACAAGTAGGTAACATAAGAAAAGAAAACAAAAAACTTAAAGCTGCCGCTCCAGAATATAGTCTAGCTGGTAAAACATATAAAAATAAAGCTAAATTCTTAAAAGCTTTGAAAACAGCTAAGTGGTGGATGCGTGATCCTAAGAAACGTAAAAACTTAAACATAAAAATTAAGGATGATTTAGGTACTGAAAAAGAAGTTAGTAAAATTTTAGGTAAATATGCTCCTAAAGAGGTTAAGAATAGAGTTGTTATGACTCAAAAAGATGCCGCGGACGCGGAGACTTTTATTGACAACAGAACTGAGTTAGAGTTAAGAAGTGAGTTAAAAAAAGAAACTGACAAAGCTAAAGGTAAAACTAACAAGAATAAAATACAAGAGTATAGAGATGCGTTAAAGTACTTAGAGTTAAAGAAAGCGAATTATAAATTCGGTAAACCAGGTTTTTTGGTAGAACCTATTATCACCAACAGACAGGAGTTGGCCGACTTACAACTAGAAGGTAACATAGCAGCCGTGCAACAAGCAACTGATAGTTATGGTGGTGAGTTAGAAGTTCTAACTAATGATCAGGCTATAGCGAAATACGGTATGCAAGCGGATGGGGCTAACGGTTTCTTCGCACCTAAGTATGATAAAAAAGGAAAGATAATTGGGTTTGTGAAAGTTGTAAATACAGACGTATCTAGGGAAACAGGTGCTGGTAGTGTTGCTTCTCATGAAATGCTACACGACATAACACATAGCCTTATAAACGGGCCTATGAGAAAGGTTGTCGATCCTCAGGGAAAAGTTGTTTGGGTTAAAGTGTCAAAGGAAGGTGTGGAGTTGATCAATGGGTTTTTAGACATTATAGGTAAGGAAAATAAAGAGGTATTAGACAGGAAGCTAGACGAAGGTCAGTACAAATTTAATGAGTATAAAAATGGAATCGGAGTACCTGGCACCGAAAAAGCAGTTGAACAGTATATTGAAGAGTACTTAGAAGCTTATCACGATGCAGTTGTTATTGACAAGTCAATAAATCACAAGCCAGGTATCGTGCAAAGGATAATAAATTTTTGGAACAATCTCTTTAATAAAGCAGCTCCCGGTATTGCTGGTATCAATATACAGAACTCTCAAGAGTTGTATGAGTTTTTAGGATCTTACAACAAACAAACGGTTGAGCAGAGGTTTAACGACCAAGTAGTTGAAATGGGGAAAAATAGTATACAGGATCGAAAAGATTTTGCACTGGCTGACCTTAAGAACAAAGCTTACCAAAAATCCTTAAAAAACGATAAAGAAGGATTGGTTTTATCTAAAAGCAAACCACTAGATCTAGAGAGTAAGGCTGATTTGTTTTCGAAAACAAATGAAGAGCTTAGTATGGCTTTACAAGCTTACGGGTTGGAAGGTGAGTTTGACAGTAATAACGAAGATCACTTAGATATTTGGAACAGTATACCTAAACAAGATAAATTGTTTATTGGGTATTCTATTGGTAGTTTGTGGAGAAACCACGCTAAGAGTAAATTATTTATACAGTATGGTAATACTCCTAACTTTAACGATCACCAAAGTGATATACTAGATGTTCTTACAACTGGTATTGAAGTTGGGCAAAACGGTTTACCTTACATCGTTAGTACTTGGGATCCAACACAAAGAAAATTAACATCTCATATCTGGGATTTATTACCAACTAGAATACCGCATGTTACTAGGTTACCTCAGTTCGCTGGGTTTGGTAAGTCTATAGATGAAACCTTTGATAATGAGGTTAACCAAAACATTGATGATACTCCTACAAAAACTAACGTTCTTAAGTTTGATAAAGTAAGAGATGTAATCTCAAAAATAAGAAACATAGTTAAAGTTAAGAAAGGAGATACGTTTAAAGAGATCTCAGATAAATTCACAGGTAAAGTGGCTCAGGTTGTATTTGGCGTTCCACAAGACAAAATAACAGATCCAAAGAAAAACTTAACGTATGCTAAGAAAATAGTTAAAGGTATTCCAGAAGCTTCGGAAGCTGGTAATATACAAGACTTTTACAGAGTTGGTACGAACGCAGAGAAGCTCATAAAGATCTTACCCAAACAAAGTGTTAGTAGTCAAGATGCTGATATAAATGAGTTAGGTGAAAACATAGAGGTTTCAAGAGACGTTTATGGTAGAGGCTTAGGTTTAAGTAATAGAATGTTAAATTACTTCTATAACAAAACTGACAGTAGATCAAAGGGCAAAACATCTCAACCATTTATATGGGAGTTGAAACCAGAGTTTAGAAACCCAAGTCAAGAAACTATTAATAAGTTAAAAGAAGATTTAGGTATAACACCAAAAGGTGAGTTAAACAATTACGATAGAAATATCGGTCAATTACTAAAAGGAGCTGCTAAGTTCCAAGCCCAACAAACAGCACTATCAACAGCGCAGAGAATATTAGAGCCAACTATAGCTGAGGTAAAACAAGATCAAGCTAGCGAGGTTAAACAACAATTAGCAGATATAAGATCTGGACAGAGCAGCTTGGCGTTTAGCAGAACAAAAAAAGCTCTAAGCGAGGTTGATGTAATGCTTAGCGTGTACAGTGAGTTTGACCTAGGTATTAATGGTAAAGATATTTTGCTTAATGATAATAAGCTCGGCTCAACGTTGAAAATAAAGAAAGTCGAAGACATAAAAGATTACATCGACATGCTTAAGAGTGATGTGTTTCCAATGCTACCGAAAGAGGCATTTTTTGGGCCCGGAAAAGGAACCGCATTTACTAGCACTAGCGCTATATTTGGTTTAACATCACTAAAAGACACTAACGGAGATACTATAAAGGTAAAAGATCCTAAGTCTGGTAAGATGAAAAGTGTACCAGATCCTTTGTGGGTGGAAATACAATCTGAGATTCAAAAATTAAAAAACGATGAAACAATAGTTTATGGCGACCCTATACCGGGTGTTGATGCGAGTCAAATGTGGTCGTTGAGAAACAAATATTCAACTCTATTTACTTCTCCTGACGTTATAAAAAGTAAGAAAAAAGAAATTTTAGAATTCAACGACCAAGTAGGTAAAATACACAAAGAGATGTGGGTTCGAATACACGCAGCCGTAGCGCAGGATAAAAACAAAGCCATTGGAATAGCAACTTACCTAGGTATTGTAGCTAATGATACTGGCCACTGGCACAAGATGGGTGCTCAATTTGCTGGTTACTCAACTGAAATTACAAAAAGAGAGAAAGGTAAGTCTAGGTACGAGTTTGAGCATGCTATGCCAGCTACAGCTGCTTATCTATACTTACTACAATCAGCTTTAAATCCCAGCATTAATTTTGAAGTTGCTTACGAGTTGATTGTTGATAACTATAAATTAATAGCTCTAGACAAAGCTATGGATGACAAACTAGTTAACGCTAAAACTGAAAGTGGTTATAGCCTACAGAGACGTATGCCGGATAATTGGAGCCCTTTACAGGACAATTGGTATGAAAGATATTTTAATGGTATCGTTGAAGGTATTGAAAATGGCATTGATCCTAATTCAATAGTAGATTTAGATGGTGTAACTTTTGCTGATAAGTTTGGTTTAAAACCCGTTATCACAAAACCTGGTATTAAAAACAATAAAAGACTAGGGGATGCTATCGTTGCGTCTAGATCAGTTAAACCAGCTAAGGGTATTACAGTGTTAGATTTTGATGATACATTGGCTACAAGCAATTCATTGATCAGATACACAAAGCCTGATGGAACAAAGGGTACTTTAAATGCAGAGCAATATGCTAGTACATATCAAGAACTAACTAAACTCGGTTATAAGTGGGATTTTTCAGAGTTTGCGGAGGTTGTTGACGGTAAGATAGCTCCACTGTTTCAAAAGGCTCTAAAACTACAAGGCAAGTTTGGTCCTGATAATATGTTTGTAC
>Ga0209816_1003285_pt1 | contig 11154 bp, 8 predicted proteins | sample CoawatmetaG01DNA_FD_187509 | JGI IMG/M metagenome (GOLD analysis project Ga0209816, IMG submission 187509) | Marine microbial communities from the West Antarctic Peninsula - Coastal water metaG017-DNA (SPAdes) (version 2) | ecosystem: Environmental > Aquatic > Marine > Coastal ... | reverse complement strand
AGATAGAGTTGGTAAAAATAATATTATTTTTAAAATGCCTAAATTTAGAAGTATGAAAATTGATACTCCTGAGCTTGCATCACATCTTTTAAGTGATTCAATAAATGCATTGACTCCAATTGGAAATTTATTAAGGAAATATAGCTTAGATGAAATCCCTCAATTATGGAGTATTGCTAAAGGCGACATGAGTTTTGTTGGTCCAAGGCCTGCATTATTTAATCAAGATGACCTGATAACTTTAAGATCAACTTATGGAGTTGAAAAAATATTACCAGGTTTGACTGGATGGGCTCAAGTGAGTGGAAGAGATAGTTTGCCAATGAATGAGAAGGTAGAAAAAGATGCAGAATATTTGAAACACCACTCTTTTTTATTTGATTTAAAAATTTTGTGGCTAACAGTTATAAAGGTAATTAAGAAAGATGGAGTCTCACATTAAGGGTTTGATACTAAGATTATGAAGCATAGTTTAATTGAATGGTTTTTATCTCTATCTAGAGTTAATAAAAGAACACTAATGATATTAACTGATGTGTTAGTTGTTATCTTAGTAATTCTAAGTTCTTTTTCATTGCGATTAGGTGAGTGGTTTTGGCCTCATGATGAAGTAATTTTTTTAATATTAGTAGGGCCACTTATAGCTATACCAATTTTTATTAAATTTGGTCTTTATAGGGCAATTGTTAGATATATAGGTTTTAAGGCTCTTTGGGTTATTATCCAAGCAGTTTCATTATTCGCTTTATCATGGGGCGTAGTTGTGCTAATGTCAGGAATTCAAGGGGTTCCTAGGTCTGTGATTATAATTAATTGGATTATAGGAGCCTTACTTATTGGTGGGTCTAGGATTATAGGTCGATGGTTTTTTTCATCAAGTAACAACAAAAATACTAAAAATACTAATCATAAAAATGTACTAGTATATGGAGCTGGATCTGCTGGTGTTCAACTAGCAACTGCTTTATCTTATAGTAATGAGCTTAATCCAGTTGCCTTTGTAGATGACGATGAGTCACTCCTTAATCATCAAATAATGGGTTTAAAAATATATCCATCTAATAAGTTAGAAAAAATAATAATTTCTATGAATATTGAAGAGGTTCTACTAGCAATTCCTTCCTCCTCTCGAGAAAGAAGGAACGAAATAGTAAATTCTTTGGGAAAGTATTCTGTAAGAGTTAGGACAGTTCCTGGTGTTTCAGCACTTGCTCAAGGGAATCTTAAAATCGATGACCTGCATATAGTAAATATAGATGACTTACTTGGAAGAAACTTAGTCCCACCAAATCAAAAATATTTAAAATCAAACATAACTGATAAAGTTGTAATGGTTACTGGTGCTGGTGGTTCCATTGGTTCCGAGTTATGTAGGCAAATTATTGGTTTGGAGCCTAAACATATTGTTTTATTTGAACAAAATGAGTTTTCACTTTATTCAATTGATCAGGAGCTTAAAGAAATTGTTGGTGATGAATCTAAAATATTAATAACTCCTATTTTAAGTTCTGTATTAAATACTGAAAAATTAAAGCAAGTTTGTAAAAGTTTTTCAGTGCAGACTATTTATCATTCTGCTGCCTATAAACACGTTCCGATGATTGAGTTAAATACTTTTGCAGGTATTCAAAATAATATTTTTGGCACACTTTCTTGTGCTGAGGCAGCAATAGCATCTGATGTAGAGGTGTTTGTTTTAATTTCTACAGACAAAGCTGTTCGTCCAACAAATATAATGGGCGCAACAAAAAGATTTTCTGAACTTATACTTCAGTCGCTTTCGAAAAAATTTACAAATAATCAGATTAAGTTTTCAATGGTTAGATTTGGAAATGTTTTAGGTTCAAGTGGTTCGGTTATACCTCTTTTTAAGCGTCAAATCAAGAATGGAGGTCCAGTCACCGTTACTGATCCTAATATTGTTAGATATTTTATGACCATACCTGAGGCAGCCCAACTAGTAATTCAGGCTGGCTCAATGAGCAAAAAAGGTGGAGATGTTTTTATATTAGATATGGGTAAACCTATTAAGATTTTAGACTTAGCAAGAAATATGATTCGACTCAGTGGATTGGAGTTTAAAGGTAAAGATCATCCAAATGGAGATATTGAGATTATATTTACTGGACTCAGGCCTGGTGAAAAGCTTTATGAAGAGCTCTTGATTAGTGGAAATGTTTTACCCACAGATCATGAGCTAATTTTCAGTTCTGAAGAGGAAATGATTGAATGGTCTGATCTTGAGATTATTTTAAATAAGCTCAAAGCCTCAATTCAATCTAGAGACTACGTGTTAGCTCGTAAGCTCCTAATCGATGCTGTTCCAGGTTATACTCCAAAAAATGATATTGAAGATCTTATGTTTTTAAATAAATGAATATTCTAGTTACTGGTGGTGCAGGTTATATTGGATCTCATGTATGTGTTGAATTGTTAATGCTTGGGTATAAAGTTATAGTAATTGATAACTTAAGTAATAGCTATATTAATGCATTACATGGCGTAAATAAAATTGTTAATATTAAATTAAATTTTGATTTAAAAAAACATACTAATTTTACATTTGTTAAAGTTGATATTAGGGAGATAGAGCATGTAGAGAAAATTTTTTCTTCTCAAAAAATTGATGCTGTAATTCATTTGGCTGGATTAAAATCAGTTAGAGAGTCTGTGGAAAACCCAGAAAAGTATTATTTAAATAATGTAAATGGTAGCATTAATCTTATTAATGTAATGAAAAAATTTAAATGTAAAAGTATAGTTTTTAGTTCATCTGCAACTGTATATGGAAATGCTAAAGAAACCCCTATAAATGAAAGTGCTCAAGTAATGCCAACTAATCCGTATGGTGAAAATAAGAGAGATATTGAGAAAGAATTAAAAAATTTATTTGATTTAGATAAGACTTGGCGAATTGCTATTCTTAGATTTTTCAACCCTATTGGGGTTCACAAAAGTGGATTTATCGGAGAGAATCCGTGTGATACTCCAAATAATTTAATGCCATATATTTTGAAGGTTGCTTCTGGAGATTTGGAAATATTAAATATTTTTGGAGATGATTACGATACTCATGATGGAACTGGCGTCCGTGATTATATTCATGTAATGGATTTAGTATCAGGGCATATTATGGCCTTAAAAGTCCTAATTAAAAAATCACAAATAATGACAGTAAATCTTGGTACTGGTATTGGTTATTCAGTTTTAGATGTAGTGAAAGCTTTTGAAAAAGTTTCAAAACAAAAAGTAAGTTTTAAAGTTTTAGGCAGAAGAGATGGTGATGTTGCTACTTCATATTCTGATCCTGCTTTTGCTAAACAAGCTTTGAACTGGAAGGCTAAGTATAACTTAGAAGAAATGTGCCATGATTCCTGGAATTATTATTTAAAGAAGTAAGATAAGTTTGCGAGAATTCTCTTAGATAATCTTGTTTAACTTCGCGTAGTGATTAGTTGCTTTTATATGTCCTTCAACGCTTCCACAATCAAAACGCGTTCCTTGAAATTTATACGCAATAACTTTTCCTTTTTTCGCTTGATCAAGCAACGCATCGGTAATTTGTATTTCTCCACCTTTCCCTGGTTTAATATTCCGAAGAATATCAAAAATATCAGGAGTCAGTATGTATCTTCCAATTATTGCCATATTACTAGGCGCATCATTTTTACTTGGCTTTTCCACCATATTTGACACTAAGTAGGTGTCATTTGAATTATCGATTAAATCACCGGCAATTATTCCATATCTACTAGTTTCACTTAATGGGACTTCTTGAATAGCAACTATAGAGCATTGATGCTTATGATATATCTCAATCATTTGCTCCATAACTCCCTTATTATTACAGCTACATAAGTCATCTGCCAAGATTACTGCAAAAGCCTCATTTCCAATTAATGGCTCTCCAGTAAGAATAGCATGTCCTAGTCCGAGCATCTTTTGCTGACGAACGTACGTAAATGTAGCTTTATCAATAACCTCTTTAATTTCATGTAAATAATGCTCTTTAGAGGTGCCTTTTAGTTGGGCATCAAGCTCAAATGAATTATCAAAGTGATCTTCAATGGCTCGCTTGCCTCTTCCTGTGACTATTGCCATGTTTGTAATTCCAGAAGATAAGGCTTCTTCAACAGCATATTGCAGCAACGGCTTAGTTAAAATTGGAAGCATCTCTTTAGGAACAGCTTTGGTAGCTGGAAGAAAGCGAGTTCCATAACCTGCTGCGGGGAAAAGACATTTTGAAATCAACTTATTACCTTTATTATAAACTTTAAAAATATTGTTTTACCAGAGTGGCTCTTAAAGTGAAACTATTACATAGTAATCACTTGAACTTTACAGACCAAGTGATGAAGAAGTTATCGGGATTTTTTACAAGAGGGAGGGGACTATAATCTGTTCAATACTACTCGACCGTTACGGAATGAATTTGAATTGTACCTTTAGTGATGAGCCCATAATCCTATGTCTAGAGTTCTCAATGGAATTCCAATCCAACAAACTCATTTATCAAAAAAAACATGAAAGAGACCTAGTGAATGATCAGATCAGAAATCAATATTTTCCAAGTAAGGTTTCTAGGTTTGAGGTTAATTACTATATTTTTGATTAACTAACCATTTTTAATACTCAGTCTAAAAAAAAGAAGAATTCTTTTAGAAAAAAGTCAGTTAACATTAGTTGGTGTTAAACTTCAAGTTGGCAATCTTAGTCAGATTTTTAAACAATATTGTTAGTAATATAAAATATGAAAAATCCCATAATTATTGTTCTTGGAAATTGGATGGACAAATCAGGCCAACTTAATAAAGAGTCATGTTCTAGATTAGACCTTGCTATAGATGTATTTCGTAAAAATAAATATTCTTTTATGATTACATGTGGTTGGGATTATAGGGATGACTCTAATATTGCAATTGCTGATGCAATGAAGTCATATGTAATTAATAATAGTGATATTTCAAATGAGTTAGTTTTAACTGAAACAAACTCAAGGGATACTGTTGGAGATGCTGTATTTACTAAGATTAATATTATCAAGAAAAACAGTTTCAATAACTTATTGATAGTCACAAGCGATTATCACGTTTTGAGAACACATAAAATATTTTCCTATATTTATGGAGAACAATATATAGTTAAGGTAATAGGATCAAAAACTACTAAAAAAAAGGAGTTATTAGAACTAGAGGCCAAATCATTAAATCAATTTTATAAAACTTTTAATGGTGTTAAGTCTGGAGATGATGATTTAATATATAAACGATTATGTGCAGAACACCCTTATTATAATGGAGACATTTATCCTAAGTTCTAGTGTCTTTTATTGAAACTGATAAGAAATATTATGATTGAATTATTATGGAATATATAGAAAATAAAATTTTGTTCTTAGGTGATGATGTATCCCCTCTTTTAAAGTGGTTAATAAGTGTTGAAGGATTTGTAATGCAAACTTCTGAAAAAATAACTACAGAACTAATACATTCAAACAATATTAACTTTATTGTGAGTTATGGTTACTGTCATATTCTTGAAAAGGATATTTTAGATCTTTTCCCTGATAGAGCAGTAAACTTACATATATCATATCTTCCTTTTAACCGAGGGGGTGATCCTAACTTTTGGAGTTTTGTAGAAAATACTCCAAAAGGTGTTACTATTCATTATTTAGATGAGGGTATTGATACTGGAGATGTTATTGCTCAAGAGAGAGTTGAATTTGATACAAAACAAGAGACACTTGCAACATCATATGAAAAGTTGCAATTAACTATGCAAGATTTGTTTAAACAGAACTGGCAAGATATAAAAACAATAAAATGTAAACGACAAAAACAAGTTGGTAAAGGAACATCTCACAAAGTTAAAGACAAGAGAAGGTTAAACCACCTTTTGGAAGACGGTTGGGACACACTACTTTGTGTGTTGGAGGAATACAGTGATGATAAATAGAATCTGACTATTTATTACTATTCAAAGAAATTAATCAAACAATGAGCGGTCGACCTAGTAAAAAAAAGTTGACTTAAAAAGGCACAATACAAAATCATTCCACCGTTACGGATTGAATTTGTATGGACCCTTTAATGAAAAAGTAATTCCATGTCTAGAGTTCTCAATGGAATTCCAATCCAACAAACTCATTTATCAAAAAAAAATACAGTAAACGACAACAGATCATTTATCTTCTTATCCATCATCTTCACGATAGAAAAGGGTGGGGTTATCAAAAGATTTCAAATTGGTTAAATAAGAGTTCCATATTGACCCATACAGGGAAGAAGTGGCTCTCTTCATCAGTTATCTCAGTCTTAAAAAGAAAACATGAAAGAGACCTCATGAATGAACAGATCAGAAATCAACATTTTCCAAGTAAGGTTTCTAAGTTTGAGGTGAATCACTATATTTTTGACTGAATAGAGAATTCTAAAAATAGAACGTTACTGGTATAATTATATAACCCAAATTCCTTCCGTTACTGTTGAGTAGATTTGTATGTCCATCAAATATGGGAAATAGAAAGTAAGCAAATATTTGAAAATAAGGAGAAGAAATGAATTACTTAGATTTAAAGAAGGCTAAAAAGATTTATGCTGAAGGTAAGAATGTTACTGAATTTCTTAGAAAAGAGTTTAAGGAAAAAGAAAATACAAGTAACATTATTGAAATTGCTTATGATTTGCAATCTGGCACCTATATTAAGCATGTAAATCTAAATCGTCAAAGACAGGAGCTTTACGTAAATGAGTTAGCAGGGCTTCTCGAACCGCATCTTTCTCAGGGCTTATCATTATTAGATATAGGTACTGGTGAATTAACTACATTAAGCCTACTATTAAATCGAATTAATATTCCCCTTTCTGAAGTGTTGGCTTTTGATATCAGTTGGTCTAGGCTTTATGAAGGGAGACGCTTCTATGAGAAAAACTGTACTAACAATATATTCAAACTACGTACATTTGTAGCAGATATATACAATATTCCACTCCCATCTAAAAGTGTTGATGTAACAACTTCAAGTCACGCACTTGAGCCAAACGGAGGCAATCTTAAAAACTTACTTAATGAACTTTTTAGAGTAACAAAAAGAAAATGTGTGTTTTTTGAGCCTTCTTACGAGCTTAATTCTAATAAGGGAAAAAGTCGTATGGACAAGCTTGGCTACATAAAGGACGTTGAAGGAATAGCAAGAAAACTAGGTGGGCATGTTTTAGACGTAAAATTAATCAAGAGCACACTTAATCCTCTAAATCCAACTGCTTGTTTTGTAATAGAGCCCCCAAAAACTGTAATCTCGGTAAATAAAAAAGAAATAACATTTAGTGTTCCTGGAACTGATATGCCTTTAGTGAAAGATGAGCATTTCTTCACATCAAGTGATACAGGATTAGTGTTCCCAATCCTAAAAAATATTCCAATCTTTAAAAGTGAGTTAGGAATTCTTGCAACTAACTTATTTGGTGATATTTAACCACTTCTAAACAATGGTGACACTTTTTCATTTTCATAATCATATCTTACTTTGAACTATGAATATATTATTCACTATTTAATCAAAAACATAATAATTGACTTTAAACTTCGAAACTTTACTTGGGTAATGTTGATTTCTTATTTGATCATTCATTACATCTCTTTCATGTTTTCTCTTTAAGATTGAGAAAACATTTTCTTCTAGGGTTTTTAATCACTAACCCAAAATTGAATATTAGTTAGTTTTAGTTCCAAATGTTTTAATCTTCTTTCAATCTTCCTTGATTTATAGAAATACATTCCTATTAGATGTCTTGTGTAATCCTTTCCTGTTGGTGTTTTGATGTTGTGTGAATTTAGGTAATGTGATATTGCCTTGTTACCCATTCCTTCTTCATAAAGTTTATTGATGAGGTTATGGATATCTTCAAATCGTTTTGATTTTCTAACTTTTGATAATACTTGAGTAGTGAAATTTACATCAAAGGTTATTATCAAACTATCGGCATTTTTTACAAAAGGGAAGGGTGGACAAATGTCCTGAATACTACTCCACTGTTACCGACTTTGCTAAATTTCTGGGTTTATCTACGTCTGTTTCTTTAATGAGCGCAACATGATAACTAAGTAATTGAAGTGGTATAGTAAAAATAATTGGAGCAGTTATTCTTCCAAGGTTTGAAGTAATTGGAATTACTTCCATTGAATCCATTGATTCCACCTTTGAATTCTCATCTTCAAAGACAATCATCTGTGATCCTCTAGATTTTACTTCTTGTAAATTAGATTTTAACTTTTCTAAAAGTTCATCATTTGGCGCAATAGCAATTACTGGCATATCTTTGTCAATTAGAGCAATTGGCCCATGTTTTAACTCTCCTGCTGGGTAAGCTTCAGCATGAATGTAACTAATTTCTTTGAGTTTTAAAGCTCCCTCCATAGCAATAGCGTGCATTGTGCCTCTGCCTAGAAAAAGAGCACTATTTTTATCTTTAAAGCGTATAGCTAAATTTTTAATTTGAGTCTCTTGGAGTAAGGCTTTATTGACCAGTCCCGGTAGGCGTTTTAGACCATTCACAATACCTTTCACTTGCTTTTTATTTATAGACTTCTTTAAACTACCAATGGAGCATGTAAGTAGTGCAAGAGAAACTAATTGAGTAGTAAAGGCTTTTGTGCTTGCTACGCCAATTTCAGGTCCAGCATGAGTTAAAAAAGTTAAATCAGAGAGTCTTGTAAGGCTAGACTCTGGAGAATTAGTGATACAGAGAGATATAGAGTTACTATTTATTTTTTTTGCGGTCTTTAGGGCCTCTAATGTATCAGCAGTTTCTCCACTTTGTGAAAGTGTAATAAAAAGAGTGTCATCCAATATAACAGGATGGCGATAACGATATTCACTTGCTACTTCAACATTACATGGTATTTTGGCAATATCCTCTAGCCAGTATTTTGCAACAAGACCAGCGTTATAACTTGTTCCACAAGCCACGATTTGAACTTGCTTAACTTTAGTAAAGCTTTCTTTAGCTTTATGCCCAAAAGATGAAATTAGAACCGAATCATTTGTAATGCGCGACTCTAATGTATCCCTAATGGCTTGAGGTTGCTCAAAAATTTCTTTTTGCATAAAGTGATCATAATCACCTAAATCTACTTGTCCCATCTTCAGTTTTGAAGTTTTAATCGGGCGGTCAACTAAATTACCATTTAAATCATAAATCGTAATGTCATTTATTTTTATTACAGCTATATCTCCCTCTTCCAGAAAAATAAATTCTTTGGTTACAGATAAAAGAGCCATTTGATCTGAGGCAATATAATTTCCGTTATTTCCAATACCAATGACTAATGGCGAGCCTTTGCGTGTAGCTATAATCTGATCTGGATATTTAGATGAAATAATTCCTAGTCCATAAGATCCAGAAAAAGATTTAATCGCCAGCTGGACAGATGAAATTAGGGTGCTGCATGATTTCATTGCGAAATCAATCGCATGAGCTATTACCTCAGTATCTGTTTCAGAAGAAAATGAGTAGCCTTTTTTTAGCTGTTCATTTTTAAGGTCAATATAATTTTCAATAATTCCATTATGAACTAAGCTTACTGAATTCATTGATATATGAGGGTGAGCATTATCAATAGAGGGTTTACCATGTGTAGCCCAGCGTGTATGAGCAATTCCAATATTCCCACTAATTTTTTGTTCTTTTGCTTTTAAAATATCTTCAAGATTTTTAACCTTACCAACTGATCGAGCCCTATCAAAAGTATTGTTTTTGGATAAAACTATAAGGCCAGATGAATCATAACCCCTATATTCTAAACGATTTAATCCTTCTATCAAAATAGAAGTTATATCTTCACTTGCAACTCCACCAACAATTCCACACATAAGCATTAAGTAATTTAATAATGATTGGTATTATAGTTAATAACCAATTTTGCCATTGGTAATTAGACTTAAAGTTCTTTCAATATTTTGACTATAACCAATGAAATTTAAGGGTTTCTAAGCTAAATCAGCTTTTAGATTATAATACAGCACATAATGAAAGCGGACTTACATAATCATTCTTACTACTCAGACGGTGTCTTGTCTCCAAGCGAGGTTGTTAAGCTAGCCAGTGAAGCTGGCTGTAATTTATTTGCATTAACAGATCATGACACTACAGATGGAATTGCAGAAGCTCAATTAGAGGCGGATTCATTAAACTTAAATCTTATTAATGGAGTTGAAATATCAGCACTTTGGCAAAATATGGCCATCCACATTCTCGGATTAAGTATTGATATTAAAAACGATATCTTACAAACTGGATTAGAGCATAATCAAAAACTACGAAAAGAAAGAGCAGAAAAAATAGCTCTTGGACTTTGGCGCTCTGGAATTAAAGATTCACTTGAGAAAACTCAAGCCTTCAGCAAAACTAACATGTTGACCCGAACACATTTTGCACAAATGCTAATTAGTGAGGGATATTGCAAAGATATGAAATCAGTATTTAGACGTTATCTGACAGGTAAGAAGCCTGGAGGAGTTGGTGTTCAGTGGGAGGGTTATGATGATGTTGTTAAATGGATTCATGCAGCTGGTGGCAAAGCTCTTATAGCTCATCCACTCAGATATAGAATGACTCATACTAAGATTAAAAAAATGCTAATTGATTTCAAAGGGGTTTCAGGTGATGGATTAGAAGTGGTGACTGGAACTAGTACCCAAGATGAGATCAATTTAAGCAGTCAATGGACAAAAGACTATAATTTACTTGCATCTTGTGGTTCTGACTTTCATGGCTGGCCAAATCAAAGATTGCGTATAGGAAATTTAAAGGACTTGCCAGATACTGATAAGGCAATTTGGAGATATTTATAATGTCGGTAGTAATTAATATTCATCCTGAAAACCCTCAGCCACGACTCATTAAACAAGTCATTGAGATTATGGAAAAGGGTGGAGTGATAGCTTATCCAACAGATTCAGGTTATGCTTTGGGTTGCACTCTGGGTAATAAAAAAGCCATGGATCAAATTATTAATATTAGAAAGCTTAGTAAAAGCCATCACTTTACTTTGATGCTTAAAGATTTGTCACATGTTGGTGAATATGCAAAATTAAATAATTCAAGTTTTAGGCTTATGAAAAAATTATTACCTGGCGCATATACATTTATT
>Ga0209816_1003284_pt1 | contig 11155 bp, 18 predicted proteins | sample CoawatmetaG01DNA_FD_187509 | JGI IMG/M metagenome (GOLD analysis project Ga0209816, IMG submission 187509) | Marine microbial communities from the West Antarctic Peninsula - Coastal water metaG017-DNA (SPAdes) (version 2) | ecosystem: Environmental > Aquatic > Marine > Coastal ... | reverse complement strand
ACCTTGCATGATTAAAGCTCCCTCCTTACTAGGTTAAACAAGTGATAATGCAGTTCTATTATTTATAAACAATAGAAAAAAGTCTATTTCTTATAAAAAGATTGCACTATATAAAACTTTTAAAAGGAAAACATTACTATTAGTCAGTTGTTGGAGAGAATTTTTAAATGCTTATTGAAGATAAAATTGTAAGAGATTTCGTAAAAAATGAGATTAGTTTTGTTACAACGGTGCCGTGTAAGCAATTAGCTGGTGTAATTGATAAAATCGAAGATTCTAAAGATATTTACCATATTCCCTCTAACAAAGAAGATGAAGGAATGGGTCTTTGTGCTGGAGCTTACTTGGGTGGAAAAAGGCCTGCGATAATCATGCAAAATACAGCGATTGGTGTTACAATTAATACTTTGGTAACTCTTACGCAGTTTTATCGAATGCCGTTACCTATGCTCATAAGTTATAGAGGTGAGCTTGGAGAACCCGTAGCATGTCAGGTTGAAATGGCGGTTCATACTAAAGCCCTTCTAAATCAATTACATATTCCTACCTACCATTTCCATAAAGAGGATGATGTGGAGGAGTTAGACAAAATTCTTCAATATACTTTTATGTGTAATAAGCCAGTAGCAATTTTGACTGATGCTACATTTTGGAAAGGTTACTAAGATGATAAGATCAGAAATATTAAAAGAATTAAAACCTTTGCTTTCAGATCAATTAGTGGTTTGTAATATAGGTCTTCCAAGCCAAGAATTACATATGATCGATGACCAACCAACTAATTTTTATATGTTGGGAACTATGGGCTTGGCATCCTCCATTGGTTTAGGTTTGGCTTTATGCCAAAAAGAAAAGGTCATTGCTATTGATGGGGATGGGTCGGTGTTAACGAACCTAGGGACCTTACCGACAATTGCGAATAATACTGCGGATAACTTTATTTTATTAATTATAGATAATGGTAGTTATGGTTCTACAGGAGATCAACCGACATATGCTGGGAAAAAAACATCTTTAACTGATGTAGCAAAAGCGTGTGGATGCGATAATGTGGTTGAGTGTAGGGCTGAAAATACATTTGAAGTGATGAAAGAAGCTCTATTAGGAAATCAAATGACAATAATCGTTTGTAAGTGTGAATCGGGAAATGTGAAGGTTCCGGTTATTACAATGGACCCTGTTGTAATTAGAGATCGTTTTATGAAAGCCGTTGTTTCTAAGAACACCTAAGGGAAGAGATTAGTTTATAAAGTAAAAAATTTTGGTCCCGTGGCTCAACTGGATAGAGCAATCCCCTCCTAAGGGATAGGTTAGTGGTTCGAGTCCACTCGGGATCACCAAAAAACTCTTTAAAAACAATAACTTAAGAGTTTTACATTTTTAGAAAAACTCCAAAAACACCCTAAAAAAGTACTCCCAAAACGTTCCCATTTTACAGTGTCCTTATTAACCAACACTTAGTAAGATTTCTTATAGGAAATTTAGGACATAAGTTGGTACTACATACGTCCCAGATATACTCAAATCTTTTTTCTAACTTTACTCTTCACAGACATTTTGTTTATGATGAGGATATGAAAAAAACTTTAGCACTTTTTACTCTATTAACTTTTATTTCAACTGGAAGTTTTGCAAAAACAATTATTACTGAATGTGTTTCAGATGGTGGTTCAATATACAATCTAATTCTCAATACAAATCTTAAAAATGGAGAAATTAGATATAGATGGATGGAACAAGATATAACATACAAAGTTGGAATATCATCATATGACAGTAATGAAATTAGTGGTTTTGCAGTTTTTGATAGATCGAATACTGGGGAAATAAAAGGTAATCCTTTTGAATTTCGATATAGTATTATAGAAAATACTTTTAATGAACTAATCGCTGCGAAATGTGATTAAGTTAAATGAAATACGTCGAAAAAATTAAAAACCTTCGAACAGATTAACCAAAGTCTTATCAAAAATATTTAAATAAGTATCAGAACGAACCTCTGGATAGTCTTTTTCCAACTTCTCATCTTTCAGTCTTTTTTTTTCACAATTGAATTTAATTATGTATTGCACCGATTGTTTTCGTTGCCATATCAACTGCCTCTTCAATCTTGATTTTCTTGTTGAAAACTAAATCTGCACTAAGTGTATACATACTTGTCCTTCTTAACATCTGATTATAAAAGTCGGCAATTTCTGCAATTGTATATTCAAAAAATCTACAGAAATGTGTTTGCTCGTAAAGTATATAATTGTTACTAGAGTGAAGGGAAAAAATCCCATAATGTGACCAACCGTTTAACCAATTTATTAACTGTAGGGTTGTTAATTCATCGTGCTGATGGGAAATTTCTTGAACACCGGTAAAATATAAACAATCACCCATCTGAAATATTTCGTAATAGGATTTTTCGTCATATCCAGTCATTTGTTTTTTAAATAGATATTTCTCACCATCACGTGGTGGAAGTTCTTTTGAAAACTCTTTCTGTCCCTTTTCCAATTCGATAATGAATTGACGAATAATTTCTTCTTGTTTTTCCATCTATCTCTTAAATCATTTATCTAACTTAATTTCTTCTATAGATACGGATTTAAACGTTAATTTTTCTAAAAATAGTCCTTCGATACCTTTTCTATATTTAAACCCAATTAGTGGTTTGCAAGAAAAGTATCCATCCTCCCAATTTAGTTCATGACAAACAACTTTATCCCTTTTTTTATCATGTTCTTCTTTGGTCATAATTATCGTTTGGTCATTCTTCCAAAATAACTTCCACCATTCATCTAATTCTAAAGGTTTGGAACCTTTTAACATTTCTTTATAGGTAGTATTTCTATCTTGTAGAAAATGATCTCGAACAATTTTTTTAGGTGGTGGATAGAACTTGGTTTCTTTGAACTTATTGAATGCACCTTTGCTTATCCCTACCACTCTCCACGACCATGGATGCCAGGCAAATATATAAGTCATTAATTTAATTCGTTGTTCTTCAAGTTTGCTATCAAAAATTACTTCATATAGTTTATATATTTCGTTTTTGATTTTATCGTCAGGTTCGAAAATCTTCTCTAGTTTTTTCATACCCTAACACTACCTAAAATATATGTGGAAGGTAAAGACTAATTCCATCTTGCCGTATTCAACCTCTAACTCTTCTGTTTGTTGGACAGAAACATTCCCAAAACGTTCCCATTTTACAGTGTCCTTATGAACCAACTCTTTGTAAGATTTCTTATAGGAAATTTTAACGACGATAGTGTAGAAATTTAAGGACATAAGTTGGTACAACCTACGTCCTAAATTTGTAATCCTTATATTTGACCTTTTGGGGAATCCAGATAGGGTTCTATTATGAAAGAACTAACAACACTCATAACCATCCTTTTCATTTCATTCTTATCATCACCCAGTTGGAGTAAGTCTGAAGTTGATTTAGTAGAAATTAAGTTACTTAATAATTTAGATGATAAAAGAGGGTTTTGTATTGACATTATAGGACATAAATTTAGGGCAAAAATAAGCAGAGGAATTCAGGCACATACATGTTACTCTTATCAAGGAGAAATTGCTGTCGATCAAGGTTTAGATGCTAATAAATTGAAGGAAAAAAAATTATTCTTTCCTTATTTTGATGTTTGTGCGCATCCAACCTCTTCTAAGAACCCTTTGAATTTAAATCTTAAAAAATGTGGTAGTACAGAAGAATTTGTATTTAGTGAAGACAACACCATTCGTTTAAAAAATAATACGAATTTATGTCTTACAGTTGCAGAAGGAAATTCAAGAAAAGGTGGAGGTGGGTCACCTGTACATTTAATAAAAAATTTATCTATGCAAACATGTAATCAACAAAATTCTGTTTATAAAACTTGGGGTATAAGGGGTTTTAAAAAAGGTAAAGTTTTTACAAAAACATTATCAAAATTTATGTCAAATTGATGCCCAAACCTAATCTAAAAACTCTCCAAAAAAATAAGTATTTTTAAACAAAAACATTCCCAAAACGTTCCCAGTTACTTTTATGATACAGTTAAGTCATTGATTTCATTAGATAATAGCATCGACCACTCCCCTCCTAAGGGATAGGTTAGTGGTTCGAGTCCACTCGGGATCACCAAAAAACCCTTTAAAAACAATGAATTAAGAGTTTTACATTTCTAGAAATACTCCAAAAACACCCCAAAAAAGTACTGACAAAACGTTGACAGTGATTTCATTAAAACTGTGTCCTTATTAATCAACTCTTTGTAAGATTTCTTATAGGAAATTTTAACGATGATAGTGTAGAAATTTTAGGACATAAGTTGGTACAACCTACGTCCTAAAATTGTCTCCTATAGTGAGTTAAAATGAACTCTTGATTGTCTATTATAAGGGGGGTGAGTATTTCTCACTGGATACTTTTTCTATCATTGTAGAGCACCAATCTTCCAAGTTTCAGTTCTCTCTATAGAACCATCTGTATTATAGGATTCAACCAAACCGTCATAATTACTGTCTTTATAATTTGTTTTAAGGGATAATTGACCATTCTGCTGAAATTGTTCATCGATACCCTGTTCTTTCGTATGTCAAAAAATTGGTTTGACATTTCATGAAAATTTCTAGAAAAATGTAACGGCAATTAGCTAGTCAATCAAAAAACTTTAAACACTGCTAAGTGATTTAATTTAAAGTGGATTTCTTGCTTTTTAAGCAGGCTAAATTAGGAAATATGAGTTATGAATAATAAAATTTATTTATGCGATCTTTCTGAACTTAATAAAGATGACTATACAAATCGCTGGGTTGAGGAATTAAGAGATGAAGTAATTTTATTTAGAAATCATAAAAACATAATAAAAGTCTTTTCTTCAATTTGCTCTCATTTTGGGGGTAATATTTATTATAACAAGAAATTACAAAAATTAAAATGCAAATGGCATGATTGGAGTTTCTGTCCTGAAAGTGGAAAATGTTTAACATTTAAGATTAAAACGCAATTAAGAAAATATGATTTTATAGTAGAGCCAAATAATTTGAAAACTTATAATCATATAAATGAAAATAATAAAATATATTTAATATTTTAATAACTCATGAATCATTTATTAGAAGTCGATATACAAAACAAAATAAACTGTAGTAAATCAGTAGCTCTTTGGAATTATTGGGATCATGAGCATTTAGATGTTGTTCATAGCGGATATAAAACATCAGATATCTTGTATGATCATAATAACTTTTTATTTAGAATTGATCGTATAAGAATTCCAATTTTTAGCTTTATTGCTATAAAAACTCCTATATTCATGGTTCAGCATGATGAAAGCACATTATTCACATACGCGATCCAATTTGGGTTTGAATCCAAGACAACAATTAAAATTGAGGAGGTTGATAAAAATAATTGTAAAATTAATTCAAACTATAAATTTCACCTTGAAGGATGGAGAATTATTTTTAAACCATTATTAAAAGTACTTATTAGAAAGTGGAATGAGAAAGTTTGGTTAGAAGATCTTCCAATAAAATTAAGAAGACAAAAAGTATTAGAAATGAACTTCAAAGACTTCGTAGGATTACCAACTGAAGTTTCAGATAGATACAATGGTGTAATAAAAGATCTTAAATTACCAATTGTTAGACCCAAAAATTCTAGAAGAGATCAACATATCTTTAAAAAAAATAAATTTTAATGGGATATAGTTATTTATAGTGAGCCTCCCCCTTTGATTTGGTCCTGCCCTATAATTAGGAAATGGAGGATCAAATATGGGAATCAAAAGACACAGTCCAGAAGATATTGTCATAAAACTGCGTCAGGTTGAGGTTCTTTGTGGTCAAGGAACGTTGCGAATTGATGCCATCAGGAAAGTTAAGATTACGGAACAGACTTTTCAATACGGCGGTATGGGAGTGGATTACCCCCACTGATTTCATGGGATAATTTTAACTTTTGGGACCAAAACTGATACTAGAGTATGGACAAAAACATTGATAAAACGTTGATAGTTACTTTTATGATACAGTTAAGTCATTGATTTAATTTAATAATTATATCAACCATTACCCTCCTAAGGGATAGGTTAGTGGTTCGAGTCCATTTGGGATCACCAAAAAAACCCTTTAATAAAAAATCACACAAAGTTTGTACATCCTTATAAAGGATTATGATTCTTTTAGTTCCATATTCCAAATGAAAACTTGATAATCTTTTTCTACCAAAATAAGAATAAAGAAATCACCTAGTATTTAAGGAACAAAACAGATGTTTACTAAATTTGATGATATTGAAAAACCTGAGGCAGATACAAGCGATCTAGATGGTTGGATTGTAGTTGAAGGCAAACCAAGTATGAAAACACAAGTTTTACATACCAATAAAGAAAAAAATATGATTTCCGGAATATGGGAAGCTACCCCTGGCACGTATCACGCAACCTATTCAGCATATGAATTTGTTCACATCATCAAAGGTGTAATTAAAATAACTCCAGATGATGGGACTTCAGCAAGAATCGTAAAAGCAGGAGATACTTTTGTAGTAGAATCGAACTTTAAAGGCACATGGGAAATTCAAGAATCAGTTTTAAAACATTTCGATTTCATGCTGTAAAAAAAGGCTTAATGCATGGTAGACCTAATCCAAGACATCTTGTACATATAATGGTCAAGTTTGATGAGGAAAATGGTTTAGAATGAATTTGGTTGAAGTCTATACGAGACCTTGGTGTGGGTTTTGTTCAAGAGTTAAACGATTACTGAAGAGTAAGAATATTAATTTCACTGAAATTGATGTTGGTCGTAATTCAGAACTTAAACAAACGATGATGGAACGCTCTAATCGCAGTACCGTCCCACAAGTGTTCTTAAATGGTGAACATATTGGAGATTGTACAGAGCTACATGACCTAGATCGAAAAGGTTTGTTTGATAAGTTTTTTGAGAATTAATTTCACACAAGAAATATTATTTTTTTAGTGATTTTTTTTCATCTTTAGTAAGTGGATTATTCCAAACGTTGTTACTAGAACCAAGTTCATGTTTCATAGGTTTAGTTTTACCTTTGGTAACTTTACCACCTTTATTTAGGAACTCATCAATCAGTGATTGATCAGTTTTCTTTTTTGGTGTTCCAGACATTGACATAATATATCCCTTTGTTTGGTTAATTTTTAGATCCATCATTCGATTAAGAAGTTCATATACTCCGATAGAAAATTAAATCACACAATAAACTACGTTATCTGAAATAATTCTACTGTTGTAACTCATCATCCACAAAAATTTTATAATAAATAGAGTATTTAAAGACTATGGCTAAGAGCTACTTATCTAAAAGGTGGGGTTGTTTCATATCTGAACCCAATTGATAAATGCTATAATTGACCTTTTGGGGAATACAGATAGGGTTCTATTATGAAAATTATACAAATTAGTTCAACACCTGAAAATCATATCCTGAAACAACTTTATTCTCTTAATCAACATCATGCCCATTACTTAACAAATTTACCCTCAGAGTCTGAATTATCAAAATTAATCGAACTAAGTTACACTTGTATGTATGTATTAAGTGATGATGAGGTTCTAGGCTTTATGATATGTTTCAGGGAGAAGTCGGAACATCATTCAGTAAATTATAAGTTCTTTAATGATCGAGAAGATAGATTTATATATGTCGATAGAATTGCAATAAAGGAAAACCATGGTCGTAGAGGGCTTGGGTCAGATTTATATAAAGAATTATATAAATTATCATCGTTAAAACAGTTACCAATATGTTGTGAGGTATTTACTCTTCCACTTAACCAGGTTTCGTTAAACTTCCATTATAAAAATGGATTTGAAGCAGTGGGTGAATATGATTTTGATGATTATTCAGTAGAATACTTAAAAAGACAGTTTAATAATAAAATCTGAAACAAAAGACATAAGAAGTGTATACTTAAATCAGAGTATTAAATTTTTAAATACCAAAAAAAGGCACGTTAGGTTGGTTTTGGACCATTAAATCCGTTAAAAATATTGTACTTTTACGTAGGAAACGCATGGTAAACTAACTTAGTTCTTACTATAAAAACCTTCGAAGTGTTCTCCAGAGATGTAATTACTTCCTTTACGGAAACGCTCTTGTAAGGTTAAGTTCATGAATCGACTAACATATTTTATATCTGTGCTACTTATCCTCCCACTAGGTATGTCTAATGCTTGGGCACTTCCCAACTGTCCTTATAAGGGATCAGCATATTGGACCAATTGCCAGGGCACCTATACTAATGCCAATGGAAATAAATATGTAGGCGAATGGAAGGATGATAAGTGGCACGGCCAGGGAATTCGTAATTTAGCCAATGGGGATAAATACGTAGGTGAATTCAAGAATGGTAAGAAGCATGGTCAGGGTGTCTATACATATGTAAACGGGAATAAATATGTAGGAAAATTCGAGAATGATAAGCGGCACGGCCAGGGGATCTTAACCTACGCCAATGGGGATAAATACGTAGGTGAATTTAAGAAACGAAAAGCAAATGGTCAAGGTACTTTTACTTTTGTTAATGGTAAGAAATGGGTTGGGGAATGGGAAAACAATAAACTAAATGGATATGCACTTCAGTATAATACAGATGGCAGTATTTATCAGGAAGGTATCTTCAAGGATAATAAGTTTCTGAATACTCAAAAGAAGACTGACTGAGGTGATAAAAGTGGGCTTCCTTACTTAGTGGATGGCTTAATGTGTTGTTAGATCTAATTACTGCAGGGTTAATTATGAACAAACCATTTTTATTTTTTAAAATACTCAAAGAGCCATATAAGTAGTTCTCCCTAGGTACTTTGATATCAGCGTACTATCGGCATTAAAGGTTATACTCTCTACTTAAACCATTCTTCTAACCCACCACTTTTAAATGCTACTCGACGCATTTCTCGTCTAAAACCGTGGTAGTCGTTGATTGCGTAATGTTGGGTTGCATAATTGTCCCAAATAACGACCATTCCAGGGGCCCAACGAAGGCGCAAACAGTACTCTGGTAGAGAGGTATGTTTAAATATCTCTTCTAAGAATGGGCGGCTCATTTCCTCACTCATCCCCTCAATACGAAGGGCATAGGTTGGATTTATATACAACCCTTTACAGCCTGTAACTGGGTGGGTTAAAACGGCTGGATGCCAGCATTCACGGTCTGCCTCTGGATCTCCCCGTTTCGTGGAACCCTTCATCGACTGTTCCTCGATTGGGGGCGCCCATTTAACTCCATAAGGTTTCCCAACATGCGCAATTTTACGCCCATCTAACATAATTTTAAATGGTTCTGGAAGACTGTTCCATGCAGCATGTTGTGAGGAAAACATTGTATCCCCACCAAAAGGTGGAACTTCAATTGCACATAGAACTGATCCTCTGGGAGGATGGTCCAGAAAGCTTAAATCTGTATGCCAACCGCCACCAAAAACACCTGTACGTTCTTTTGCTTCTTTAATAATGTGGGTCATTTCTGGATATGCCGGTAACCCCGGTGCATAGGGGCTAACAGCAGGTTCTCCGAATACTTTCGCTAGTGTCCGTTGTTGGTCAGCGTCTAACCATTGTTCTCGAATTACTATAACTAAATGTTCAGAAAGAGCATTTTGTAGTTGCTTTTTTACAGAGATATCTATTTTTTTTCTTAAGTCTAGACCTGTAATCTCAACTCCAAAAAACCCAGTAATTGGATTGTATTTCATTTTAATCCCCTAGTGAATAATTAAAATCTTTTATAGCCGCTATTATCCTGATTATGGCTTTAGGACACAAGCCGAAGTTCTTAATAAAGGGGGTTTTTGAAATAAATATTTAAAGTTTTTGAAACAACTTTCTTAAGTTATTTAGTTACTTGCTACTAACAAAGCGGCATCCATTAGTGATTTAATTTCTTTTCTAGAGGTAGCTGCCACAAGACGTCCTAACACTTTTCCATCCGTCACAGCCACTAGGGTTGAGCGACGAGAAATTTTAAGATCTTTGGAAATTTGTGCCTTCGAGTATTGATCCCAGTCTACTGTGATGAAGGTAATCTTTGCATCATAATTAGGATCAGATGAACGCAGTTTATTAATTACACGGGTTTGCGCGGCACAAGTAGAGCACCAGTTGGTCCAGAAATCCAAAAAAACGACTTTACCCTCCTTGATTATAGCCTCAGCGAGACCAGGGGTATAAAAAACTTTTTCTAAAGCTAAACCCTGATGGGGTAAGACTAAAGTTGCAAAAGCTGTAGATAGGAAGATGCGTCTTTTCATTTTTAATCCTCTATAAAATGACAGAAAAATCGATAAGCCATGTTGGTAGGTGGTTGATAAGCCATGTGTCAATAGCATGGTTAAATTGAAAAAATACCCCAAACCCAATAACAATAAAGGTACCCCCTAGAATTGCCCTTGATTGTTTTGCAAGAACACGCATCCAGCTTATGTTGCGTTCTAGCCAACTCTTGGTGGCGAAAGAAAATATAAAGATCAAAGTCGAAACACCCAACGCAAAGCTGGCCATAATCAGAGTTGCATAAACAAGATCCACTCCTTGGCTAGCCAGTGCGATAGCAGCCCCAAGAGTAGGTCCGATACAAGGGCTCCAAACTGCGCCTAAAAGGGCGCCACCAAGAAATTGACCTAACAGTCCGTATGATACTGTCGCTGTAATACCTGCATCTGCTATTTTAGATATAGTTGTCGTTGCTACAGTAAATTTTTTACCCAATAACGGAATTAGCAAAAATAAACCAAATGCCACCATTAATAAGGCTGCAGAACGTGATACTATCTCGTCGCTTAAACCCAGCGCTGGACCAACCGCTGAAACAGTAAGACCTAGTAGGACAAAGCTTGTACTCATGCCTGCAGCCAAAGCAATCGGTGCGCGGCTACTAGCTTGAATGCTTGTGGCTAAGACGATTGGCAAGATAGGTAAGACACAGGGGTTAATTAAAGTTAGAAGACCTGCAAGGTATCCAAATAAGATATCCAATTAATTTACTAACATCAAAGTTAATTCGTAAAAATTGAAGGTCTTAGGCAATAGGTCTATTTTCCATTTTTATAATACACTTCAAAACCTTTTACTCGAATGTAATTACCTCAGAATAACTATTTTCGAAAAGAACCTCACCAGTAGAATCATCAAGAA
>Ga0209816_1003282_pt1 | contig 11171 bp, 11 predicted proteins | sample CoawatmetaG01DNA_FD_187509 | JGI IMG/M metagenome (GOLD analysis project Ga0209816, IMG submission 187509) | Marine microbial communities from the West Antarctic Peninsula - Coastal water metaG017-DNA (SPAdes) (version 2) | ecosystem: Environmental > Aquatic > Marine > Coastal ... | reverse complement strand
TAGGTTTAAACTTTCTTGTAGGATTAACATTTTCAATTATCTGGCTTTTCATTGCTAAAGTAATAAAAATTTCATCTATTGCAGCATTAACTGCGACGTTACTTTCTCCCATTTATTTTTATTTTATAACTAGTTATATTACTAGTTATAACCTTGAAGCGACTCTAGTCATTTTTCTCATCAATCTTTTCATTTACTTTACTCATCGTGAAAATATTAAAAGAATAATGAATAGAGATGAAGGTGTTATTGGATCTTGAATTAAATAAAATTAGAAAAAATTAGAAATAATTATTATGACTAAACCAAGCCCTTCTCATGAAGAAATTTATCCTATCCTAGAACTCTTTGAAAGTAGTCAAATAAAAGAAGCTCTAGAAGCACTTAATAATTTATCCAAAGAGTACCCGAATGATTCACTTCTTCACAATATTCGTGGCGCTTGCTATGCTGGCTTAGATCAGAAAGATGCAGCTGTAAAAAGTTATCAAAAAGCAGTTTCAATAAAACCAAACTATGCTAAAGCGCATTATAATCTTGGTGGCGTATTTCATGAACTGGGCCAGTTAAGTGATGCAGTTAAAAGTTATGAAAAATCAATAATTTTTGAACCAGATAATGCTGAAGCACATAATAATCTTGGAAATGTTCTTAGAGAGCTTGATCAACTAGATGATGCAACTAAGTGCTTTAAAAAAGCAATAGCAGTTAATCCAAACTACACTGAAGCACACTATAGTTTAGGCCTTACATTCCAAGACCTTAATCAAATAGAAAATGCGATTAAAAGCTATGAAAAAGTATTGGCTATTAAGCCAGAATTTGCTGGAATGCATAACAATCTTGGAAATGCATACAGAGATTTTGGTAAACTCGATGCTGCAGTTAATTGCTATGAAAAAGCTATATCAATTAATCCTGTTTTTTTTGAGGCGCACTTTAGCCTATGTAATACCCTCCATGAACTTGGTAAGCTTAGGGTTGCTGCTAAGAGTTATGAAAAATTAATACTCATTAAGCCAGACTTTATAATGGCCCATTGCAACCTAGGTGTAATTATGTCACAATTTGGTATGTTGGAAAAGGCTGAGGCAAGCTTTAGGCAAGCAATAATTCTAGACTCAAATTGTATCACAGCCCATTATAATTTAGGTATTACTCTAAAAGACCAGGGAAAGTTAGAGGAAGCCGAGATAAGCTTTAAACAGGCGATAACTCTGGACTCAGATTATGCTGAAGCACATAACAATTTAGGTAACTTACTAAGAAGTCTTGGAAGATTATCAGAAGCTGAAATCAGCTTAAGACAAGCAATAAACCTTAACACAGATTATGCTGAAGCCTATAGCAATTTAGCTATTAATCTAAAAGATCTTGGAAGATTAGAAGAGGCCGAAGCAAGCTGTAGAAAAGCGATAAACCTAAAACCAGGTTATGATGAGGCTTATTGGAATTTATGCATTATTCTTTATGCTAATGGAGATCTGAATTCTGCGATAAGCATCATGAAAGATGCAAATTCTATTAACCCCAAATCTAAAACTAATGAACTGTTATTGACCGTTCTAGAGGCCAAAAAGATTCACAAGATATCTGCAATCAAATTTGGCAATATAAGTTCCTCAAATTACGATGAAGATTTAACTTCCAATCCACTTATTTTAAATAGGGCAGTTGAGTCTGAACTTCTTTCTAATCTTCACGAAATGAAATCTCTAGAACTAGATAAAATTAATGATCCCAGATATGGAAATGGTAGAGGATCAGACTACAACCTATTTGATGATCATCGATCTATAATAAAAACTGTAGCAAGAGATATAGTCAGTAAGATAGAGCAAGCTCTTAAAAAAGATGTTTATGTAACGGATTCTTTTTTTAACATCCTGGGCACTGGAAGTGGAGTCGAGCGTCACAATCATGTAGGTGACTTAGACAAAGATTCAACACTTAATTTAGCTCGCCAAAAGTATAGTCTTGTCTATTACCTTTCTATAGGTGATCAAGATTGCAGCGAACCAGGTACTTTAAAGCTTTATGATCCTAGTGAAAATATTCTTCCGTGCGAGGGCATGATAACTATTTTTCCCGCTGATAGATACCACTCGGTGGCCTATAATGGAAAAAAAGATAGAGTTATAATTGGAATTAATTTTTACAGTCTTTGAGATTTTGAACTAATTAGGATATATTGTCGAAGAAGATTTTCTAGAGCAATCTTTTCACTCTGTTTTAATACTTACTTACTTATAGAAAGAGCTTCTTTAATTTACATTCTATTAATTAATATAATAGTAATTATGGAGTAGGAATAGTTATTCATATTTACCACATTAATGTATATTGTTGGCATGTCTAAAAAAAAGCCTCCACAGGATCAAATCAATTATATCCTTAATCTTTTTAAGAGTAATCAAATACAAGAAGCTCTTGACTTTATTGACACCTTATCTAAGAACTATCCTGATAACTCACTTCTCTTCAATATTCGTGGTGCTTGCTATGTAGGATTAGGACAGCTAGATATTGCTGTTCAAAATTATGAAAAATCACTATCAATAAAGCCAGACTACGCCAAAGCGCATTATAATCTTGGAAGTGTATTAGAGGAACTTGGTAGACTGCACGATTCTGTTAAAAGCTACAAAAATTCAACAGCCCTTGAACCTGAAAATGCTCAAGTGCATAATAATCTTTCAATTGTGCTTAGAAAGCTTGATCAATTAGAAGAGGCTGAAGCAAGCTGCAGAAAAGCAATAGCTTTGGATCCGGAATATTCCGAAGCTTATAGCAGCTTGAGCATTATTTTATATGCTAAAGGAGATCTTTATTCTGCATTAGAAAGTATTGAAAAGGCATATTCTATTGATCCAAAGTCAAAGTTAATTGAACTATTATTGACAGTTCTGAAAGCAAGAAAGAATCAAGATACTAACGAAGTTAGTATTGGCAATATAAGTAAGTCAGGTTTTGTTACACGATTAATCTCTAATCCACTTATTTTAAATAGGACAGTAGAACAAGAGCTTGTTGATAAACTTTATGAGATGAAATCTTTAGAACATTATCCACAAACAGATACTATTTATGGAAATGCTAGAGGTTCAGGATATCAATTGTTTCAAGATAATCACTCTTCTGTTATAAGAACTGTACGAGATGATTTAATAAGAATATTAACAAAGGCTATTAAAAAAAATATCTATATTAAAGATTCTTTTTTTCATATTATGAGCGCAGGAGGCGCTGGGGTGAATCGTCACAACCACATTGGCGATTTAGACTTAGATTCTAGTCTTAATTTAATTAAACAAAAGTTTAGTTTAGTGTATTACATTTCTATAGGGGATCAAAATTGCAGCGAACCAGGCACTTTAAAGCTTTATGATCCTAGAGAAAATATTCTACCTAGTGAAGGCAAGATAGTTATCTTTCCGGCCGATAGGTATCATTCTGTGGTTTATAATGGGGAAAAAGATAGGATTATGATTAGTATTAATTTTTATAGTCTTTAAATTTATTATAAGTAAAGCTTAAAGAATATTAAGGATTACATACGATTCTAGTGCCTTCTTAACAAGGACTTTTCAATAAAGTCTTTCATAATAAACCACATTATGAAAGACTTTATATTCAAATAATCTTATTGTAGAATACCAACTCTTACAACAACTAAATAAACAACAAAATGAAAAAATTACTACCTTTTACTTTTATAATTTTACTTTTACCTTCTATGGCCTTTGCTGGAGCATGCCCAATGCTCAAATCATCTGTTGAAGATAAAATTGCAACACTTGACCAAACAAAGCATGCAACCTTAATTAGTATTGCACTTATGCTTCACGAAGAGGGAGTCAATGCGCATAGCTCTGGTGATCACAGCATGTCTGAAGAGTTACTTAATGGCGCTTTAAGACTTTTAGATGTATAAGTTATAAAGAATTTTTATAAATGTGCTTTAATTTATTAGGGCACATTGATTAATTCTTTAGAGTCTATATCATCTTTTAATATTTAAAGTTGGGTTATGATTTATTGACTAATATATTTTTAAATATTTATTTTTTTTGCTCTTAAAGATTTGATTACTCTCAGCTTACAACCTCTCCACTAGACATCCAGTAGCTCTCATAAAGTGGTTCTCAAGATTTATAATTACCTATGAATCTTGTCTGCCCATCAGGAATCTAAAACAATTAAAAGATAACATTAGGGAGAATATAAGTAGTAGAAGTTTGTTCATACCTCGCTATTTCCTTTTTCCCAAACAATAGTAGGCTCATTTTCTTCATCTATATCGCCATCTTCCGTCAAGATAAATTGGAAAATTTTTATGGGCTTCCAAGCATCAAACTCAAGCTCCCCATAATTTTGACTTGCAAAATCTTCTAGTTCAATTTGAATTTCCATATCTTCTTTTAGGGTGTGAAATACTTCTTCTAGGTCTTGGGCATCAACAATGATAGGCACATCTGCTTCTTCAATTTCCTCTCCTCTGCTTTTCAATTTTAAGATAATTCCATACTTTGGCATAACCCCTCCTCTTCAAGTTTTTTCATTCATGAGTTGTTTTTTTTAGAGCGTCTAGGTCGTAACCAAGGGAACCCACCAGAGCAACTAAGTTAGAGTAGTCTTGTTGGGAAATAATTGGCGTTCGCGCCATAATCCATACATAATCTCGACTGTTTCGCCCAATAATAGTTTGCTGGTAATTATCATCTAAATACACAATTCTGTAATCCGCCTTTATTGGCCAAACAAACTGCATATCCCAAATCGCGTTAGTGCGCTTATCTTTAATAAATCCACGTGGTCTATATATCTTAGTTGGTCCATTCAAGCTACCTTTATTGAAAGTGAAGGTAGTTGCTATACTTCCATCATTATCACGCTGATAGCTTTCAATAGGATTGTATGCGTCCCTTTCAAGAAACGTTGGAATAGTCGCAATTATGTACCAATCGCCCATGAACCGATCAAGATCAACATAGTCTACTACTGGCATTGTTTTCAGTGAGCTGCCAACTAACATTTGGTTATTAGAACACCCAATTAAACTAAGAGAGATGAATAAGATCAAGAGTAGTTTTTTCATTCTATTATTTTAAATCAACATCAACTTAGGTTATGCATTCAAGTTTTGCTATTACATTCTGTTTCTTGATCTATTAGTCATCTACTGCATATTTTTCTAGTAGCTCCATTGGCATTATTTCCAATGCTCTTATATGCGTACTTTGTAAATTCAGTTTTGGTGCCATACCAATTTTTTCTGCTTCTAACCAACGATCAGCACATACACACCAACTGTCACCTGGCTCTAGGCCTTCAAAGCCATAATCTGGCATAGGAGTAGATAAATCATTTCCTTGGGATTTTGTGTAGTCTAAAAATTCCTGTGAAGTTTCAATACAAACTGTATGAGACCCAATGTCATCTTTACAGGTGTTACACTCGCCATCTCGGTAAAATCCAGTGACTGGATCCATACCACAGATTTCTAATTTTTCACCAAATACGTTAATTGATTCATCCATTTTTAAAATAAGGTATATATAAAAGGAGCAATTGCAGTTCCTTCTGTTAGAACTATAAGTGTGCCAAACAAAACTAAAAAAAAGATTATTGGAGCTAACCACCATTTTTTGCGAGCTTTAAAAAAATCCCAGAATTCACTAATTATTGATAATTTTGATAATTTTGACATTATAGTTCCATTATGTTTAAAATTTAATTTAAGATACCATCTACTTTGAGTCTTTCAAGAATTGTTTCAGTAACTAACCGATATCCTTCAGCATTATAATGGTGAGGAAGCCTAAAAGGAAAAAGAGATAAAGGATCTTCATGAGTAGCGAATAATTCATTATGCATATCAATTATAGGAATATTTAACTCTGACATCAAGTCAAAAATTGAGTCACGGTAAACATCCTTAAATCCCTTTGAATAATTAAGATGTGAAGGTAAGTTTACAAAATAAAACTTACCACCCAAGTCTAAAGTAGCTATATTAGCTTTTTTAATTATTTCTTGAAAAATAAAAAAACTATCATGATTTTTTGATGCTGTTAATTGAAGTCTACCTCTTAAATTCGACAAAATTATAATATCAAAAAACTTGTTTTTTAGATTAGAACCAATTTTCTTATCATTTATCCTTTCACTTTCAATTTTAATTTTAATTTTAATTTCGCTTGACAAGAATTTATTAAGAGCACTGTCAATTATGTTTTGTTTTGAGGCAAGATCTTGAGAATAATTATCATCATTGAAATATTTCTTTAGGATTGGTGAATCCATTTCATTCTTTATTCCCCATATATCATTATCATAGTAAAGCCATAATACTATTTTTGGTTTAAGTGGAATTGCATATTCTCTAAATATTGCATACTCAAGTAGCGAGTCATTTCCTCCCCTACCAAAACTTATTACATTTAAATCATTTTTCCTCATTAAAGCACCAATATTCTCATTTTCATAGACATCAGCTCCTTCTGTAAAAGAGTCTCCAATTAAGACAATATCAATCTCTTTCTTATACAAACCTTTTGAGTTAATAAATCCATACTCATCAGTATTAACTATAGGATAATATCCAGGCTCATTACCCATATGTGTTAAAGAATTAGATATTGAACCAAAAGGGAAAATCCTTCCATTTTCAATAGGAATACCATTTTCCTTTAAAACTGCAGCAGGGTAATACCTCGGCTTAATATTTAGGCCATCTTCGTTTAATTCAGTTATCAATTCGATTTTGGACCTTTTATCGTAAGGGATGCCATCTCTTTCTGCTATCCTCATTTTTTCCTCTTCAATCAGTTGATAAGAAATTGGAGGTGAATATTTAAATGACAAATACGTTTCGAAGGAATAAATAGAAATAAATAATGTAACAAACAATATACTAAAGTTAGTTTTTAGATTGGGGGGAAGTCTAATTAACCCATAGACAAACAAACTAATAGATAAAAAAGCAATAAATAAAGATATTTGATAGAAATATTGGGTATAAATTAAATCATCAAGATAATACAATCTATATGCAGAAAATGCTATGAGAATGGCTGAAAAAAGAATCCCTGATATGAAAACTATATTTGCAAACATAATTTCAAACTTTGATATCGGAATAGGACTACTATTTGCTTTAGAATTGTTTTTCATAGTCTTCTTTTTTAAGCTGCTTATTATCTCTTAAATTCCAGTGTGATTTTTTTGATTTATCAAAACGTAATTCAAGAAAACTCTTCCCAAAGAGTCTTGAAATTAAACCAATTGGAGTTAATATAATATAAAACAGTAATGTTAAGATTATTCGTGTCATAACCCATCCAAGAATTACAGCAAAAATCATCCATATCCAATAAGCTGGTTTGAGTAGAGTTGGAATAAACATACCAGAAATAAATAAGGCGCCTCCAATTAAAAAAAAGACTTGAAAAGAATCATTTTCTTTCCAAAAAAGAAGTCCACTAATTATTAATAATATAATACTTATAGTTACTCCAAAGCTCTTTAAGTCACTTTTTTTACTTTCAATATTTTTTATCTCATCAAGCATTTTTAATCCAATTTAAATTCATTTTTCCAGTCAGAATCTTTAGAAAGTGGTTTTTGCTCTGATTTATATAATAAATAATTACCCATTATGAGGTTATCCATTTCAGTCCGCATAAAGCAGAGATAGGCGTCATTTGGGCTACAAACAACTGGCTCACCTCTAACATTAAATGATGTATTAACAATAAGAGGGCACGCATACTTTTCATTAAACTTTGAAAGAACATCATGATAAAGAGGGTTAGTCTGATAACTAACTGACTGTATTCTTGCTGAATAATCTACATGTGTGACTGCAGGGATTTCTGAACGTACAACATTCAACTTTTCTAAACCAAAATTACTATTTTGATCTCCTAAAATCTTAATCTGCTTATCTTTTTTAACATTAGCAACTAAAAGCATATATGGGCTTTTCCGGTCTATATCAAAATAATCTGAAATATTTTCCTCTCTAATTGATGGAGCAAATGGACGGAAGCTTTCACGATTTTTTATCTTAAGATTCATAGTTTTTTGCATGTCAGAAGATCTTGCATCGCCAATAATTGTTCTAGCCCCTAAGGCCCTAGGACCAAACTCCATTCTTCCTTGAAACCATCCAATTACATTTCCACTGGCAATTAAATCAGCAATTTTTTCAGGTAATTCCTGGCCAGAAAGCTTCGTATAAGAATAATTATTTTCTTTTAGGAATAACTCAATGTCATTATTTTTGAATTCAGGGCCAAGATATGTACCCTTCATAGAATCTGATTTATTATTTGCTTTTCTTTGATTATCAAGATACTGATACCATGTAAAAAAAGCACATCCTAAGGCACCTCCAGCATCGCCTGAGGCAGGTTGTATCCATATATCATCGAATAACCCAGATCTTAATAATTTGCCATTTGCAACGCAGTTTAGAGCAACCCCTCCAGATAGACAAAGATATTTCATTCCTGTAACTTTTTTAACGTGCTTTGCCATTTTCAATATAATTTCTTCAGTTACCTCCTGAACAGAACAAGCTAAGTCCATTTCTTTTTGTGTAAGCTTGCTTTCAGGTTTACGAGGCTTACCACCAAAAATTTTGTGAAATTTTGAGCTTGTCATTGTCAAGCCAGCACAATAATTAAAAAATTTCATATTCATCTTAAAAGAGCCATCTTCTTTCACATTAATTAAGTATTTATATATTAAACTTTTATACTTAGGTTTGCCATATGGCGCTAGACCCATTACTTTATACTCTCCAGAGTTAACTCGAAATCCAGTATAGTAAGTGAATGCTGAATAGAGCAATCCAAGAGAGTGGGGAAATTTAATATCTGCCATTAACTCAATCTTATTGCCTTTTCCAAATCCAAAGCTTGTAGTTGCCCATTCTCCAACACCATCCATAGTAATAAATGCTGACTCATTAAATGGGGAGGGAAAAAATGCTGAGGCAGCATGTGACTCATGATGCTCTGGAAAAATAATATTTCCTGTGTAATTTAATTCGTCCTTTATTATTTCCTTAATCCATATTTTTTTTTTAATCCAAACAGGCATAGCTTTCAGAAAAGATTTAACGCCTAGAGGAGCAAAAGCAAGGTATGTTTCTAAAATTCGTTCAAATTTAAGTAGGGGCTTGTCATAAAATGAGACTAAATCAATTTCTGAAATTGATATTCCAGACTCTTCTAGGCAATACTTGATTGCATTAGAGGGAAAAGCTTGGTCATGTTTTATTCTCGAAAAACGCTCTTCTTGAGCTGCAGCAACTATCTCACCATTTTTAAGGAGGCAGGCAGCACTATCATGGTAGAAGGCTGATATTCCAAGTATGTACATTAATTAAATCTCCATCAAGCATGAAAGAAAACCAAAGCTTCTAGAGCATAAACATAAGAGGACATCTAGCATATGTGCATATTTTACAAGTTATTAATATACGAAGGTAATTTTATTTACTAACCTAAGTAATATAGGCTAATATAAACTAATGTTTACTATATATATTTAGTAAACTACCCTATTTTTTATGAGCGTTTAACTATGTCTGAGACAATATTAAATTTTGATTCCGCAACCCAAGAGTTTTATATAAATAAAATAGCGTTTGATAAATTAAACTTTAGAGAAATGTCCCAAGAGTTATTTGATAAAAAACATTCGCATTTTATTCTTAAAAACTTTATTGATAAAGATATTGCAATAAAGGTTAGAGACTTTTATTCCAAGACTAGAAATAATGAGAGTTTTACTCAAGAAAATGAGACTGGTAATCATAGAATTTTTTTTTACGATAACTCTCCTTATAAATACCCAAAATTTTTAACTAGCCTACTAAGTCATTCTATGGTCATTAAAAACAGACTATATGAATATCATGATTATTACCAAATTTATTGCATGATTAAAGATGTTAATCCAAAAAATTATAATGAAGTAGCTAGGTTACAAAACCTTCACTCGTGGGCATCTATTTATTGGTATAAAAATGGCAATTCTCATTTTCGTCATATAGATAACTTTGGAGAACTAGCAGGCTTTGTAAATTTTACAAAGAAAGGTCAAGATTTTCAAAGTGGGGGCTTGCAAATTGAAATTGGTAAAAATATTATTAGCATAGAAAATAGTTACGATTATGGAGATTTAATTTTTTTAGACCAAAGCCAGGCTTTTCATGAAGTACTTCCAATCCAAACTCTTGAGAATCAAATTGGAAGAATGCAACTTTATATTCCAACTATACCTCCAAATTATATGAAAAAAATCCTTATTTTTGAAGGGCATGAAAATGATTTTTTCTATACAAATGAGGAGATAACACAAGAAATAAGAAGGAAACTACTTAACGAAATAAGTTTAGATAAAATCCACTATTCTAGAAGAATCTATAAGCATTATCAGATGAATATATAATTAGCAAGATTACTTTTCTTTTGATTTTTTTTGAGATCTTACGATATTCTACTAACTTTTTGTCATTTGTTTCGTTGATTCGTATAGCCGTCATATAGTGTGTGATGTATCATTCTTCCTTTCTTGGTAGGGGAAAGATGGACATCAGCAATAACACAATAAGAAAAAATTGAAAAGTTAAAAACAATAAATCAAATAATTAATTAAGATAAATATCTGTGTTATGAAACATAAAGCAACTTGAACTAAAGTACAAAGTTCGTTTGATGTGTGAGGGGTTAAACAATGAAAGTTAATACAAGGTTAATACAAACTAAACTGGAAACCCTATTGGAGTAGTATCTGTAGGGGTGTAAAATTACTCTGTCTTTATACTGCCATCTCTACTTCACCCTATAGGTAAAGGGATGTCGATATCCAAAGTTGGTGCAAAGTAGTATAGTTTACCCTGTAGGTACCGCATCCTAGTTCTCTCTATTACGAACATAGTTACGAACTTTTTATTTAAAAGAAGGTCAGAACTGACCTGCCAAATTACATATGATTTTCAACGCCTGGACAATAAGTCCAATCCGCCTTAGGATAGTAACGCCTTATTAATTCATAGACACCAGGATCATTTTCCTTTATCCATTCTCTTGAATAGTGAGAGCTTTTAAATCTTGGCCCTCGATTCATAATATAACCCTCTACTGAAATCGCCC
>Ga0209816_1003278_pt1 | contig 11174 bp, 8 predicted proteins | sample CoawatmetaG01DNA_FD_187509 | JGI IMG/M metagenome (GOLD analysis project Ga0209816, IMG submission 187509) | Marine microbial communities from the West Antarctic Peninsula - Coastal water metaG017-DNA (SPAdes) (version 2) | ecosystem: Environmental > Aquatic > Marine > Coastal ... | reverse complement strand
AACCATCTCTATTCGTAAGCCATAACCGAAATAATGAACCAGCAGTAAATCTGGCATTCTTAAAAACAGAATATGACACTGAAAATATTAAAGCCAATTTTGCGCTGGCTGTAGGTACCTATATGCGTGCTAATTATTCAGCAGAACCAGGTTTACTGAAAAATCTCTATGAGAGCAGCATTGCGCTAAAAGTCTCAAGAAAAAATAATACATGGCTTGAAATGGGTGTTTTCTCTTCCCATATTGGATTTGAGAATGCTAAAGGTAGTGATAACTGGACTTTAACAAGAAGCCTCACAGCTGAAAATATTCCCTATTATGAGTCCGGTGCAAAAATTAGCCATACTTCAAATGATGGCAAGTGGTTTATGAGCGCACTTATTCTGAGTGGATGGCAGCGTATTAAACCTGTCGATGGAAATACTCTTCCCTCATTTGGCACACAAATTACTTACAGTCCTTCTTCAAGGATAACCTTCAATAGTAGTACGTTTATTGGTACTGATTCACCTGATCAGAGGAGGTTGATGCGATATTTTCATGACTTCTACAGTACCTTTAAACTGAGTAGCAAGTTGGCTGCAACGATTGGTTTTGATATTGGTATGGAGCAAAAGAGCAAAGGCTCGTCAACTTTCAATACTTGGTTTAATTCGACGGCAATTATGCGTTATACCCCTACAACAAATACAGCTATAGCCGTAAGAGGAGAGTACTTCGATGACAGAGATAGTGTACTTCTATCTTCTACATCACCAAATGGCTTTAGAACATGGGCCTTCTCTGCAAATTTTGATTGGAACATCACGAAGAATTTTCTCTGGCGGATCGAAGCGAGGTCTCTTATTAATAAAGATGATATTTTTACCAGACAGGACGGTACTATCACAGATACCAATACAATCCTAACGACAGCACTGGCTATAAACTTCTAATAAATTACAGTTGAAATATAGCTCATTTAGTCATCCTAAATTTTCCATTGCACCACCTTCTTAGTGCCCAGAAGAGAGTGGAGAGATACACCGGGCTCCTATAAAACCCCAATTATATATTTGTTATCGCAACATTCCTGCGATAGTCTGAGTTACAATTAATCATAGTCTCCTAGACTATTTATAAGCCTATATTTATTTATATAATTAATTTTTAAAGCTTCTAATCTGGTGAGATAGAGTTTGCCGGGATGGCGGAATTGGTAGACGCACGGGACTCAAAATCCCGCGAGGGCAACCTCATGGGGGTTCGATTCCCCCTCCCGGCACCAAGTAACACGTGACATTAAGAGTTATTGCCTGCATCCCAGTTCTGAAGAGTGGCACATTTTTGGCACACTACTAGGGCACAGGACACTCTCCATGGTTGTTCGATAAGCCACCTTAGCTCAGATCATATTGTTAGTACTGGCGAAAAACTTGCTGCACGTTTGGGAGTAGATAAATGAGTGATGTTGATTGGGATCTTTGGTTGAAAGTGCCTACTGTCACAATCGGGCAGGCATGTGCTTTATCACTGGATATTGACCCAGACAAGATGACGCATGGGGATAAGGAAAAAGATAATTTTCAAGAACGTCTTAAGCTACTGATTGAAATAGTCTTCTTTATGAATAATATTAGAGTTTCTTCTACAAATAGTGAGAATATTGACTCCGAAATTTATTTAGAAAGCTTTGTGGAGTGGGCATTAGATATAAAGTGGGATATTCCTAAAGAATTAAAAACCGTAGTAACTGCAAAAGAAAAGATTGAAGATAAACCTAATGAAGAATAACAATTTATAGGTTTGAATAGATCCTCTGCACTACTAATTCTTGCCATTCAAAAAGCTTAAGAGTAAACTTGATTAATTGTTACGAAATCAAGTCTTATAATGGCCGATACTATAAGAACCCACGGGGGAAGACGCTCAGGTGCTGGGCGCAAACCAGGCAATAGCATAGCTCAACCCACTACAGTCATACGAGTTCCAATAAACACGGCTAAAATTATCAAGGGCTTTGTTTCTACTCTAACAGAAGAGCGCTCGTTACAAACGCAGGCCAAGCTCTCTGATTTAATCCAATTTGTACGAGCTAAACAACACACCGTTTTTCCACTCTACACATCGAAAGTAGCCGCCGGTTTTCCCTCTCCGGCTGATGATCATGTTGAGCAACGGCTCAATCCAAGCGACTATCTCGTGGAAAATGACGCGGCAACTTTCTTCGTGCGCGTCAAAGGTGACTCAATGACAGAAGCCGGCATCTTTGATAATGATGTGCTGGTTATTGACCGCTCAAGAGCCCAACAGAACGGAGATATTGTCCTTGCAATACTAGACGGGGAATTTACCGTAAAAATTTTGGAGCAGTCTAAAAAAGGTGTAACCCTTATTCCAGCCAACCGAAATTATTCGGTTATTGAAATCAAAGAAGAGCAGTCCTTTGAAATCTGGGGTGTTGTCACCGGGTCTATGCGCAAATTTAAATGAACCGCTCTATCGCTCTCGTCGACTGCAATAATTTTTATGTAAGTTGTGAACGAGTATTTAATCCGAAATTAAAAAACAAACCAGTGGTAGTACTTTCCAATAATGATGGTTGCGCAATTGCCAGAAGCGAAGAAGTGAAGGCACTTGGCGTGAGAATGGGAGAGCCTTGGTTTCAGTTTAAAGACTTAGCGAAAAAACATAACATTATTATCTGCTCTTCTAATTATGCGCTGTATGCCGATATGTCCGATCGAGTAATGAGCATCCTCTCCAAATTTAGCCCCACCCAAGAAATATACTCCATTGATGAATGTTTTCTAGATCTCACGGGATTCTGCAAAGATGACCTGACTACTTATGCGAAAAAAATCTGTAGGTGTATTCAACAACAAACAGGATTACCTGTATGCATAGGAATTGGAGCATCAAAAACACTAGCGAAGCTTGCGAACCACATTGCCAAAAAAAATTCATCATTCCAAGGTGTATGCAACTTCAATGCAATAACGACACAGGAACAAAATAAATGGCTACATAAAGTTAAAGTTGGAAAGATATGGGGTGTTGGAAAAAAACTTGCGCCAAAATTGAATCAGATTCGTATTTACAACGCATCTGATCTGAAAAATATTAATCCAAGCATGCTAGATTTGCAATTTTCGGTCTCTTTAAAAAAAACTATCTACGAGCTTAATAATATAGTTTGTTTTAAATTGGAGGAAACAACCGCGCCAAAAAAACAAATAACCTGCTCCCGCTCTTTTGGTGTGCTGATAGTTAGCTTTAAAAATCTGGAACAATCCATAGCTCTCTATGTCACCCGTGCTGCTGAGAAATTACGCCGACAAAATTCATATACAGGATCAATCCATATTTACATCTGTACCAGCCCATTCAATAAGAAAGAATTTTGTTACGAAAACAGCGTGACCGTCCCGTTGCCAAAGCAAACAAACAATACCCTGACACTTATACAATTTGCATTATTTGGACTGCGTAAAATTTATCGAAACGGATATAAATACCAAAAAGCGGGAGTCATTCTGACCAAAATTGTATCAAGCAAAGAATGCCAACACGATCTGTTTAGTAAAAAAGGGAGGCAAAAAAAATCAAATAATCTAATGACAGCACTAGATCAGATTAACGCGCTGATGGGAAAGAAAATATTGAGAGTTGCAGCCGAGGGAATAACACAACCATGGAAGATGAAACAAAGCAACAGGAGTCCGAGATATACGACTAACTGGAACGACTTGATAGTAGCCAATCAGCTTGTATAAGCAAGCCCTGAAACAGGGTTAGGTTCCCATAATTTATACAAAAATGGACTCTCAAACTCTGCAAAAAACCCATGAATTTGATTTGCTAGTAACTTAGAGTTCCTGATAATTAAACCAGAGTATCCCATTAACCTATATAGGTAGCAGGTTCTCATATTTAATTTATGCAACTTACGTGCTAAAATGTTGTCATATAGAGAGTTTAACTAAATATTAGATGAGGAGAACAACATAAAGACCATACTTGCTAATCCGAGAGGATTCTGTGCTGGTGTAGTACGCGCCGTAGAAATCGTAGAGCAAGCGCTGTTACTTTATGGGGCTCCAATTTATGTACTACATCAGATCGTTCATAACCAACAGGTAATCCAAGATTTAGAAGCACGCGGAGTCATTTTTACCGAAGACATGAAAAGTATCCCACCCAAAACGGTAACTGTTCTCAGTGCTCATGGTGTATCCGATGCCGTTATGGAAGCTGCCCAAGCTCAAGACCTGGAAATTATCGATGCGACTTGTCCGCTTGTTACCAAGGTTCATTTACAAGCTCAACGTTATAGCAAAAGTGGACATGAAGTGGTGATTATTGGCCATCGGGGTCATGTTGAAGTGGAAGGCACGTACGGACGAGTACGCGGAACAGTACATGTGGTTGGTTCTGTAGAAGATGTTCATGATCTAGTGGTTTCTGATCCAGAACGAGTGTCCTATGTAACCCAAACCACCCTTAGCCTAGATGATACCCGTTTCATCGTGCAGGCGCTAAAAGATCGCTTTCCGGACGCAAAAGGTCCTGAGTTGTCCGATATCTGCTATGCAACACAAAATCGTCAGAATGCAGTGCGAAGTCTTGCAGAAAAAGTTGATGTCATTCTGGTGGTCGGTGCTCGAAATAGTTCTAATTCTGCGCGTTTACAGGAAGTAGGTGAGATGAGTGGCGTAAATGCTTACTTAATTCAAGATGCTAACGAAATCTCACCAGACTGGTTTGCTAATAGCTCCAGCATAGGAGTAACTGCCGGCGCCTCTACTCCCGAAATATTAGTACAGGGTGTTCTTGATCGTTTGCGGGGCCTTGGAGTAAACAGTATCGAGGAGATGGACGGAGTATCGGAAGACATCACATTTAAACTTCCCGCATCACTATTGAGAGAACAGAAACCTTTGTAATCGTGCAATAAATTACAATATAAGAGTAGCTATTTTTTCTATGTATGACTATCATTCTGCCTATTAAATTAATCTTGGAGAGACTTGCTCATGGGAGTTCCATTACGTCAACAACTAGCTGTGGCCAGCTATCTATTAAAACAAAAACTGAATGGGGTAAAAAAATACCCGATGGTTTTAATGCTGGAGCCACTCTTTCGTTGTAATCTAGCTTGTGGGGGTTGTGGGAAAATAGATTACCCTGAGGAGACTCTAGACAAGCGTCTTACATATGAAGAATGCATGCAGGCTGTCGATGAATGTGGCGCGCCAATGGTATCAATTCCGGGTGGAGAACCATTGATCCACAAAGAAATGCCGCAAATAGTTGAGGGCATTGTAGCGCGTAAAAAATATATCTATCTATGTACAAATGCTCTCTTATTGAAAAAGAGAATTGGTGATTATAAGCCATCCCCCTATTTAACTTTTTCTGTCCATCTGGATGGAATGAAAGAAAGGCATGATAATTCTGTCTGTCAAGAAGGAGTATTTGATCGAGCAGTTGAGGCTATAAAGATAGCTGTAGAAAAAGGCTTTAGAGTCACTGTGAACTGCACTCTATTTCAAGGTGAGACCCCGGAAGATGTTGCTGAATTTCTTGATTACGCTATGACTCTAGGCATAGAGGGAGCAACTATTGCACCCGGATTTAGTTATGAAAAAGCACCCCAGCAAGATGTATTTATTAAGGGCGAAGACACCAAAAATCTGTTCCGAGGTATTTTTAAACTTGGCAAAAAACGGGACTGGAAATTAAACCATTCCACGCTATACCTTGATTTTCTTGCAGGAAATCAAAGTTATGATTGCACCCCATGGGGGAATCCAACCCGTAATATATTTGGCTGGCAGAAACCCTGTTATTTACTATCAGATGAAGGCTACGCGCCTACCTTCAAAGAACTTCTAGATGACACTCCTTGGGAGAAATATGGAAATACTAATAATCCAAAATGTGTGCAATGTATGGCGCACTGTGGTTATGAAGCAACTGCAGTTGAAGATATGTTGCAACATCCACTGAAAGGACTATTCACATCTATACGCGGCCCAAAGACTGTAGGGGCAATGGTAGCTGAACCAGTTCCTAAATGGATAACCGAGGAGCAGGAGAAGAAGAGTACACTTTCAGAAATCCCTGTTACAGTTAAGCTGTAATTATTAGCTAATAATAAAATATCGATTCAGTACTTTCCTATAAGAACAAAAATGGCTTGTTTAATATGCACTAGACAAGCCATTTCTTCTTCCAAATATACTAATTAGCTGCGTTCTTTTTCTTTTCTAATTAACAAGTAATTTCCTTGCTCAGTCCCCTTACTATATACTCAAACATAACCAGAGTTTATTAGAAATAAATAAACTATATGTATATTTTGGAAAAGAAAAAGTTATGAAAACTTATCTAGAAAATAAATTGACGCTACATTTTTTTATTGTGGTTGCAATTCTTCTTTGCATGCCGGCAGCTTGGGCCCAAGAGCCAGACACTACTACAGCCCCTACAAAGACTATAAAGAATCTGCACGGTTCCTTGCTAGAGGGGATGCGGGGAGGAGACAAACTTGGATTTCAAGGTCGTTTTAAATTATTATCTCCAATAATTGAGAGCTCTCATGATCTTGACTTCATTGCAAAAACTATCCTAGGAAGAGAATGGACCAAGCTAAGCCCTGAGCAACAAAAAATTCTTGTTAACCACTTCCACAAACTAAGTATTAGTACCTATGCAGGATGGTTCAAAGAATATAATGGTGAGCAGTTTAAATATGTTGAGCAAAAAAAAATGCCTAGAGATTATGTGCTGGTACGCAGCCAATTAATCCGCTCTAATGGTGATACTGTAAGTTTTGACTATCTACTCCGCCAGGATAAAAAAGACTGGAGGATCATTAATATTTTGGCCGATGGTGTCAGTGACCTTGCACTGAGACGTGTAGAGTACCGTTCCATTCTTAAACAAAACGGCTTTGAAGTTTTCATCGATATGCTCAAGAAAAAGATTGAATTAGCTAGAAAAAATTAAGAGCTAATCGTACAAACCACTCCCTGAAGGAAAGCCCACAATAGTGGAAGCTTCGAAAGGACATATCTACAGCATTTTTGGACGCTGGGCTGCCGCCTCATATCTCTACGCACCATGGATACTTCTTGTGGTGGTGCTTGCCGCTATGAGCTGTTCCGTATATATATCACGCAATCTTGGCATGAATACAGATACCACAGAGATGCTCGCAGAGCATCTTCCGTTTCGTGTCAATCTGAAACACTACAATAAAACGTTCCCCCAGGAAATGGAGAGCATGTTAGTGGTATTAGATGCCCCCACACCGGAACAAGCATATGCTACCGCCGGTCTTCTTTCCAACCTCCTAAGAAATGACACGCAGAATTTTCAAGATGTCTACGCCCCAAATGTAGATTCTTTCTTCATACAGAATAGTCTACTGTACGAAAGTATTCCTGAGCTGGAAAAAATCGCTGACCATATGGCAAATGCACAACCACTGATCGCCCATATTGCTCGGGACCCAACATTACAAACTTTTATTTCTGTACTCTCTGGAGCAACAGATGAATTACGTAAGGGACGCAACCTGGAACTCGGCCCTTTATTTCATAGTTTGAGTGATACTTTAAATGCCAGGCTTACAGGGGTGCCACGCGTTCTTTCGTGGCAAGAGCTATTCCGAGGCAAGCCACAGAAGAACAGATATCAAGAATTTATTATGGTAAAACCAAAGCAGGATTTTACCCAGTTATATCCTGCTGAAAAATCAATTTCCGCATTACAAGCTGCTGCATCTAAAATTGGCTTAACAAATGATAGCCCTATACAAATGCGCATTACTGGTGAGGTGGCCTTAGCTGATGAAGAACTCAACAGCTCGCTGCGCGGCATGGAGTATGCGGGAATAATTACATTTGTATTAATTACATTAGTACTTTTTTTTGCAATGCGCACGATTAGACTATTACTTGCTGTAATAATCTGTCTTATCTTAGGTCTAATTTTTACGGCGGCTTTTGCTACTGCTTCAATCGGCCACCTGAATATTATTTCTATCGCTTTTGCAATACTGTACATTGGTCTTGGCGCTGATTTTGCAATCCATTTCCTACTACGACACAGAGAAATAATAGAGAGAGGCCTATCAAAAAAAGATGCTATCTACGAATCCGGAAATGTAGCTGGGGGTGCATTAACTGTATGCGCCATAACTAACGCTATTGCCTTCTACGCTTTTATACCTACTGATTTCAGCGGAGTAGCTGAATTAGGAGTGATTTCTGGTACTGGGATGCTAATTAGTCTACTGGTTACCCTTACTATTGGTCCCGCTCTGCTGCGCTATATACCTAAACAGTCTAAATTGGAATCCAAAATTGATACCTCTCTTAGTAGAATACTCGAAATATCATTTAAATGGCAAAAGTTAATATATACAGCTATTTTCATTGGACTATTATCTGCTGTCATGCTCTTTCCTCAGTTAAAATTTGACTATAATTTATTAAATATGCAAGACCGTAAAGGAGAAGCTGTAAAAACCTTTAAGGAATTACTGTCGGAAGTAGATAACTCGCCCTGGTACGTGGCTGTATTAGCTGGAAATCGCAAAGAAGCGGATCTTCTGGTAGAAGATCTAACAAAATTAAAGGAGGTGAAAAAAGTAGTAACTATTCTTAATTTTGTACCAGAAGAACAGGAAATTAAACTCCCACTTATTGAAGAGATGGCAATTACCACTGGGCCGATCACCATATCAACGCCATCGCAAATGAATAATAAACAAGCCCTGATAAAACAACAAAAAGAATTAGATAGGCTTAGTATCACTCTAGACCATTTCATTGCTGAAGAGCCTGACCATATTTTATTAATCCCTGCCCGCACTCTGAAGAACTCATTGACAGCACTTTTTGAGCATCTTAACAAAAATGATATTGCAAATAGAGAGAAGCTATTAAATTCGGTAGAAGAAGATTTACTCGTAACTTTACCTACTTCTTTACAACGGATGCAGACTGCTATTGAAGCTTCTACCACATTCAGTAAAGAAGATCTTCCAGCACCTTTAATAAGTCGCTGGTACAGCCACGCTGACGAATACAAAATAGCTGTCTACCCGTCAGAGGATATAGATGACAACGATGCATTAAAGCGCTTTGTTCGAGCGGTGCAAAAAGTTGCGCCCCAGGCCACTGGAGGCCCCATGGTAAGCCTAGAAGCTGGTGAAGCTGTCGTACAAGCATTCATACAAGCATTTTCATTAGCTTTAGCTGGCATAGTGATAGCACTATTAATCTTATTGCGGAGTGTGAAATATACTCTTCTGGTACTAGTCCCACTTCTTCTCTCAAGTATATTTATTGGTATTTTCTCCGTATTGTTCAATCTACCATTTAATTTTGCAAATATTATTGCTCTTCCGTTATTACTCGGTATTGGATTAGATAGTAGCCTACATATGGTTCACCGGAGTCGAAATGATAAACTAGTCGGCGAAACTCTGGCCCGTACTAGTACAGTACGCGCCGTTTTTTATAGCGCTCTTACTTCCCTCGTCACCTTTGCAAGCTTAATGCTCTCTTCCCATCAGGGCACTGCCAGCATGGGAATATTACTTACTGTAGGGTTGACCTGCACCCTTATCTGTACGCTCTTTATATTACCTGTTTTGTTAAATGCCTCAGCCAAAAAAATAGAAGCCTAAAAATAACAGATCCTTTCTTATTACTGAGCACACTGAATTTACCCTGTACTAAGCCAGTAATCGACTGGTACTAGGCTAATTAATATATTGAAATGATCTTATACCCCCCTTACGACAGAACCTACAATGAATATCACAGTTCAAAAGTAACCATTTTTACTGTACAGGACCACTCGAAACGAATTACTATAACAAAAATATAAAAAGGGCTGAAAAATCGGTATGAAACCAAGCTATTTAAATACTATTTTTCTGATATTATTTACTGCACTAGCTACAGGCTGCGCTACTACGCCCCAGGAAGATAGCAGTAATTCCTTTCCAAATAAGACTACAAAATCAGCTGCAAATAATAAAGAAATTAAGTCTTTGGATGAGGACCCCTGTTTACAAGGGGACCCTTATGAAAAATTTAATCGCCGTTTTTATGAAGTCACCGAAGATATTGACCGAGGTATATTCGAACCAGTTGCTGACTCATATATAGATAATATTCCTAGTTCCGTACGAAGCTCGGTTGGAAATTTCTATTCTAACCTTGCATACCCAAATGTGGTTCTAAACGTTTTGCTACAAGGCAAAGTACAGCAAGGAATGGGAGACACCATGCGCTTCCTTATAAATTCCACAGTAGGCTTAGCTGGAATATTTGACCCAGCAACCACATTGGGCCTGCCAAAACACGATGAAGATTTTGGGCAGACATTAGGGGTTTGGGGTGTTGATAATAAGTCTTACGTGTATCTTCCTATTTTGGGACCAAGCAGTAGTCGCGATGTAATTGGTCTCCCTGTGACCATAGCCACAAATATGTTATTTTATGCGGGGTTCATCGCTGGTGCTCCAGTAACCATTCCCTTGGGTCTTCTAGCAGCAATTGATAAGCGTGCGCAGCATACAGAACAGATGCGTATTCGTGATCAGGCCGCATTAGATCGTTATATATTCACTCGTGAAGCATATTGGCAATATCGAGAAAACCTTGTATTTGACGGTAAGCCACCAACTGCGGCTTATGATAGCCTCTTTATTGATGAAGATCTTTCCGATACATCTGATGCTAGATATTTCAAGGAACCCTGCCCTGAGAAATCTTCATAGTATTTTTATACGCAATAAATCTTACAATTTCTTCTTATAAGAGAATAAATTTACATTAAGCAATATAACTTCGACAGCTATTATAAAAATATTACCTGCTTATTGTTTACAACAACAAATCGACTCAGTCTGATACACCGGAAGGGAATCCAATGAAAGAAACAGATAACGCTCTTACTGATCTGAGCCAGGAAGATACTAGTTCTACGTCTGACAAAACCACCTCTGACTGCCAGCAACCATCAAATCTTGACGAGAAGAAACTAGCTGATGCCTTGGCATCAGCACGTAAAGCATTACTAGCCTTACAAAAAGAAGATGGTCACTGGTGCTTCCCACTTGAGGCAGATTGTACTATTCCAGCCGAATACATATTGATGATGCATTT
>Ga0209816_1003273_pt1 | contig 11179 bp, 11 predicted proteins | sample CoawatmetaG01DNA_FD_187509 | JGI IMG/M metagenome (GOLD analysis project Ga0209816, IMG submission 187509) | Marine microbial communities from the West Antarctic Peninsula - Coastal water metaG017-DNA (SPAdes) (version 2) | ecosystem: Environmental > Aquatic > Marine > Coastal ... | reverse complement strand
TAACACCCCTTTGAAAAATTAACGCCAAACTCATTAAGATCTAAATTAAGCATTTGTGGCACTAGTTTTTCACTTGTAACTGAAAAGATTTCTGGCAAACAAGAATCAATACAAGCCATGTTCCAGCGATCTATTGGCTCCATATTAAATTTACTGATATCTTGTTTGTTAGCAATTATTAGTGATAGTTTTTCGTTAATAACTAATGCCTTTTGATGAGTCTCATCAATAGACCCAACCTGGATATATTCTTTTGTAACATCTTCAATAGCTACATCAGACATTATGACAAACATTTGAAGCCTAGGCTTTATAGTCTCTAGTAAATCTAATGGAAATGAAAGAAAATAACTATCTTCATTTTTTGTCACCCAGAATAAAGCTAAGATTTTACCCTGATGTTGGCAATAGGCGTTTATCTGGACTATTAATATATCAAGCTTATCAATATCATTGCTGAGCTGCGCCTGAAGAAAAGTTTTAGCGTCTGAACCAGATATTCTTAAAAGTGCACGATTTTTAAGATGAGTAAACATAATTTATATAACTATTTAAATATGTATATTTTATCTATTTTCACTGAGTTTATTTTTAATTAGGCATAAAAAAACCCAGAGCAAGCTCTGGGTTTTTTGAATATTAACTTATTCCTAAGTCAACCGTACAATCTAAACGAATTTAGAATGCAACAGCAGCCTTAAGTGTAAGTGAATCATCTTTAGAGCTATACGTAGCTGACAGTGTAGAACCTGAAGTTAGGTCACGTGCAATAGCAACAGTTGAGTATGCTTTAACAGCATTAACTTTGTGCTTACCATAACCATTTACACCATTACCATGATCCCAACCTACTTTCGCAGCAACTGCTTTAACAGCAGAAACATGGCTTACTGTCATAGTGTTACCAGCAAGACCGAACGCAGCAGTAATATCACTACCACTAGTTAATGTCAAAGCTACACCACTAACTGTAGTACCTAAAGACCATGAAGAGCTTCCACCATCATTAGTAATACTTATGTCCATACCAGCAATAGCTGCAGAACCAGTAGTTGTATCAGAACCATCTTTAATTGTATGAGAAATTGTTACACCAGCCCATGTACCTGAAACAGATACGTTACCAGAGTTGTCTAGACCAATAGTAGCATCGCCAATTGGCGCATCTAAACTTACAGTTACACCAGTATCAACTGATTCAAATACTTGACCACCTGTACCAGTAGTAGTAGTAACAGCTGAAATTTCATCAAACATATCAGCAGCAATAGTTACAGGACCAATTTTAGATGTCATATCTACACCAGTAAGTGTAGGAGTTGAAGATGTAGCTGATGAACCATCAACGTCCATACCAACTGTTAGAGTTGTTCCACCAGTTGTACCTACAATTGCCAAGTCGGCGTCATACGAAGTTGCAGATGCTGAAGTTCCGTTATCATCATATGTTACAGAAGCTGAACCACTTAGTGCTACACCAGCAACAGCTGAAGTAGAAGCTACTGCAGATACTGCGAATAATGCGATTAGTTTTTTCATTTTATTCTCCATTTAGAATATATATTAATTGCCAAGGATTTCCTTAGCAGCCTTTTGCTACTCTTATGAGTAACAATAGAACTATACTAACCACTTCCTATGCCAATGTCAACAACTATTTGTATAAATAATACATTTAGTTGTTTTTTTTCAACAATCCATACTTATTCTAACTTTAGCACCTTTAGAGTATATGATTACAACTTTATTTTCTTAGAGACAAAGCCTCAATTATTAGTAATATTTTTAGTTATCTATTTAATTATGCGTCTTTTTGTTGTTTATTTAGATTTTTGTTGTTTTTTTGCTCATTCAATAAAAAACCGGGCAAGCCCGGTTTAAAAGTTAACTTAATCTTGGCTACTTAAAACAAATAACCGCCATGACCAGCACCAATCATGCAGAGAAGCATTGGAACCGAAAGCACTACATTAGTTCGTGAAGCCATAGCAGCAGTAAATTTAGCTTTCGCAATCTCTTCTGCGCTCGCTTCCACCATTCCTAGAATTTTTTTCTGGTTTGGCCAAATAAGGACCCACACATTAAATAGCATAATCGTTCCCAACCAAGCCCCCAGACTCATCATTTCTCCCGCTGGAGCCTGAAAAAGAAACGTTGCCACAAAACCATATTGTGGCGATATTGATAGAGCCCACGCGCCTGTTAACCATGTTACAGCTGCTGACATACGGAACCATAATAAAGCCTTTGGTGCAACATACTTACCAATTGCAGCCGGCCCTGGCCCGCCTTCATCAGCAAGTGCTTCTGCCATTGCAGGGACCTGAACAAAATTAAAGTAATATAAAAGTCCAACCCAAGTAACACCTGCAAGTGAATGAATCCACACACTAAGGTTACGTTGAATCAAAGATGAGCCTTCAGGAGACAAATAAAATGCAACAAGAATTGCTAAAACAAAGCCTGATGCAATAGTTCCTTTAACAGAGGTTAATGGATTCATAAAATAACTTCCTTTAGTTATAAAATCATTATTATAAATTGTTCACTATTAATTAAATGTTTTTTTGTAATTTATATTTATAATAAGATGTATTTAACCTTTAAAAAATAGTGAGGAACTTAATAATGATTATTTATTTCAAAAAACTACTACCATTTCTTTTTTTATTTCTAGGCTTATTTTCGATAACCCCATTGTTTGCAATTGATCTACCAAATAAAATCGAATATCAAAAAGCGCAACTTACCCTCAATGGGCATGGAACTCGAATAAAGTTTTTCATGAAAGTTTATGAAGGCAGCCTCTATTTAGAGTCTGCTAGCAATAATGCGGATGAAATAATTAATAATGATGCACCAATGTCTATCCGTATCGATGTCATGTCATCCCTGGTAACCCCTGATGCAATGAAAAAAGCTTTAAATGAAGGGCTAAAAAAATCAACTGGAAATAATACTGGACCAATAATGCAAGAAATTGATCGTCTTAACTCTACATTTAATACTGATGTAGGTAATGGTGATTTTTATGAATTTACTTATCTTCCAGATTCTGGCACACATGTTCTTAAAAATTCTACTTACATAGATACAATTCCTGGTATTGAATTTAAAAAAGCATTTTTTGGAATATATATTTCTAAAAACCCAATTCAGAAAAGTTTAAAAAAAGCCATGCTTGGAGGCTAATTTCTATGAAGATGCATCCTAAATCATTTAAAGACTTGCAAAGCGATTCCTTAAAGCTAAATACTACTAATGTGGCTTAACTTAAATAAACTAAGAAATCAACAACTTCTTTTGCAGTTGCTGATACTTAACGAAAAACACTAGCAGCGAATGCCAGAACTTCCTGAGGTTGAAACTACCAAACGAGGCTTAGAGCCTTTAATTATTGATAAAAAAATTACATCTGTTCATATCTATAAAAAAAAACTGCGCTGGGAAATCCCTAAACATCTTTTAGATACTTTAAAAGATCAAATTATCCAAAAAATATCCAGACGTGCGAAGTATTTACTAATTGACTTTACTGATGGTCAACTGGTTATGCATCTTGGAATGACTGGTTCAATTAGTGTTGTCCCTGATGTTGAGCCTCTAAAAAAACATCATCATTTTGAACTCAAATTAGATAATAAAACTAGTATGCGTTTTCATGATCCTCGTCGTTTTGGCTCAATTCTTTGGAAAAAAAATGGTGAGCAGCTTTCACTCCTTGAAAAATTAGGTCCAGAACCATTAAGTTATGAGTTTGATGAAAACTCACTCTTCAATTCGTCCATTGGCAAGAAAAAAAACATAAAAACATTTATTATGGATAGTCAAGTGGTTGTAGGAGTTGGTAATATTTATGCGTCAGAAAGTTTATTTCTAGCAGGCATATCACCTAAAAGAGAAGCAGGAAAAACATCAAAGAAGCGCTTCAAGACTCTTGTTAAGTGTATTAAGCAAGTACTAACTGAATCTATTAATAATGGTGGCACTACTTTAAATGACTTTTCTAATGTGGATGGTGAGCCTGGCTATTTTTCTCAAATCTTATCTGTCTATGATCGCAAAGACATGCCATGCAAGAGATGCAGTGGTACAATTAAAAAAATTGTACAAAATCAACGAGCAACTTATTATTGTCCTAAATGTCAACATTAGATAATCCCAAGGCTTTATTTAAAAGCACCTGCTCAACAAACTCAGAGCCATATGCGCTTCAAAATATTGGAGATATAATGTCGCCTGAATTCAGTGAAAATTGTATTATCATTGTTGATCCTGGGATGCCAATTCACCACCTTGCATATGTCATTATTGATTTCCAAGATGAACTTTATTTTCGTCAGTATGTTATCGAAAACAATAAACAGCTATTGAGATGCCTTAACTCTACATATGACGATATAGAGCTAGATAATGATTTTGAAGTTCGTGGTTGTATAACTCAGCAGAAACAACGCAAACAGAAATCACTTCACTATTACTTACTTGAAAAAGAAAGTGGAGAAATGAAATTTAGTAGGAAAGGTAAAGAGAGAGAAATAACCGCTTAGCGGCCCTCCATCCATATTAAGTGAGCCATCCTACCTGAGCACTTACCATCTCTACGGTATGAAAAATATTGATCCGACTCTTTATAAGTGCACCTATCACCGCCACTAATTGAAACAACTCCAAAACTATGGAGAACTACTCTTGCTGCATCATATAGGTCAAGATAATATTTATTATTTATATAAGCGAAACACCTTTCAAAATTTTTATTTTTTAAAAGATACTTAGACTTTACTTCTTCGCCTACCTCAAAAGATAATTGGGAGATTGCTGGACCTAGGTGAACTATTAACTCTTCTGTATTACAATCAAAAGATTCGATTAAAGATTCAATTACTCCATCTACTAAACCCCTCCAGCCAGCATGAGCAATTCCAACAGCAGTTCCCTCTTTATTGCACATGAAAACTGGCAAGCAGTCTGCAGTAAGAATTCCACAAACAGTTCCATTTTTTTTACTATAACTTGCATCAGCCTCAATAACTGATAACATTAAATCAGCATTAACGCTTATTCTAGAGTGCGTTTGATTGATCCATACTGGAGAAGAAGGTAACCTATAGCAGCTCGATAGTAAGTCACGATTTGCCAAAACTGCGCTTTGCTCATCATCAACATGAAGCGCTAAATTAAAGTTATCAAAGTTACCCTTGCTGAACCCACCATCTATAAATCTTGTTGTTGAAAGTAATTTAATATTATTTGGAAAAAAAATCATTAATTAAAAAAAAATCCAAAATTATTAGGAATCGAATTTTTTTAAGACCTCCAATAACCCTATCATATCATCTGGTAGCGGCGCCTTCCATGACATTATCTCTCCTGAAATGGGATGGGTTAGAGTTAGCTTTTTTGAGTGAAGTGCCTGCCTTTTAAAATTAAGTAGCGCATCTTTTAGCTCCTCACTTGCTTTTTTTGGAAAACGTACGCGACCACCATACATTGGATCCCCTATCAGAGCATGCCCAACATGAGAAAGGTGGACTCGTATTTGATGAGTACGGCCAGTTTCTAAAATTGCTTTCACATGAGTGTGACTTTTAAACCGATCAACTGCTCTATAGTGGGTTATTGCATCTTTTCCACTCATTAAAACGGCTTGCTTTACTCTATCTCTAGGATCTCGACCTATAGGCTCATCAACGCTTCCTCCAGCTATCATATGTCCATATACTATTGCGGAATATTCCCTATAAACAGAATGATTCTGGAGCTGCTCAACTAAATATTTTTGTGATTTTTCATTTCTGGCAATAACCATTAAGCCTGATGTATTTTTATCTAATCGATGAACAATACCAGCCCTATCAAGAGTTGATAGGGCTGAATCATAATAGAGCAGCGCATTTGCCAAGGTACCACTCCAATTTCCAGCGCCTGGATGAGTAACAAGTCCAAATTGCTTATTGATAACAATTATGTCTTCATCTTCAAACACAACATTTAAAGGAATTTTTTCAGCAACCCAGTCATTATTTTGCTTTTGATTGAGAGTTAAAAAAACAATTTCATTGCCAGTAGATTTATCCTTTGGTTTAAAAATTTTTTGATTAATCAAAGCATCGCCAGATTTAATCCATGCAGTAATTTTTGAGCGAGAAAAATCAGGCAGCATTTCAGATAAAGACGCATCCAATCTATTTCCAGCCATTCTCTCTGGGATTATAATATTGAGAGTTTTCATAAAAATATTTTAACTAGTGATTTTAATTTTCTTAACTTTAATTTTTTACGAATAAAGGACAAGTCATTATCAGCTGATAATTAGTCAAGCCCTTTAAATAAAGGTTGAAGATATTCCTTATACTTTAGCCAGACTTCAGAACTACCTTGGTACATCTTTTGACGAACCTGTAAAGAACTTGCCGTATTAACAGTACGATTATTAGTTTGAAAGTTTAAACAATTTTCATCCCACTCCACTTCACAATATTCTAACAGCAAACGTGTTTGTTCTTCTTGGTTTGTTGTTAAATCCTCATAAAAAATATCATATATTTTATTAGGATATAAGTGATGCCAAAAAACCATAAGGTCTTCATAAAGCTTATAAAATCTAACTATATCATTTAAGTTATAAGCCCAACCATTACCTATCTCACTAAAATAGTGTTTGTAAATTGACCAACATACTGCTCTTGCATCTCTTTTTAAATGCACAATCTTTGCCTCTGGGAAGGCTGATAAAATAAATCCTATATTTCTAAAATTCAATGGCCACTTGTCTGTAATTATATTTTCATTAGAATCCAAACTAGAAAGGGAATCTAAATATTGTTGGCGTATTAAAAAAATGTTTTCTTTAGATATTTCAATTTTTTTAGAACTTGAAATACCTTGGAGAATTGGAGCAATAATTCTTGTCAAAGATTTTAGTTCACCTGCTCCATATACTTGATGATGATTCGAAATAATTTGCTCAACTAGAGATGTACCAGAACGAGGCATACCAACTATAAAAATAGGCCTTCTTCCGGAAGATTTTGCAGTTATATTAACAGGTGAACTAAAAAGCTTTTTAGTAATAGAGTTGTGATTCTTGGAATCATCAAAAGAGAAATTTAACTCCTCTTTTCTTAGTCGATTTCCCTCATTCAAATACTTAAATAACTCATCTTTTTTTCCTAGGTCTTCATTTACTTTAGCCAAAGCAAAACATAAATATATTTTGCTTGATTTACTCAATTTATCATCAGAAACAAGTGTCATCATTTGAGCAATTTGCTCATCATTATTTGAATATTTTTTGAGTGCACTCAAATTATGATGGGCAGAAGCATATTCTGGTTTGCAAGCAATAGCTTTTTTATAACTTTTGATTGCAAACTCTAATTTACCTTGTTCTTGAAACAACATACCAATATTATTATGCGCTTGGGCATAACTTGAATTAATAGCTATTGCTTTCTTGTAGCTAGTGAGTGCACTATTCATCTTTCCTTTTTTTTGAAATGAAGAACCAAGATTATTATGTGCTTCTGCAAAGTCATGCTTATATGCTACTGCCCATTCAAAGTTATCAATTGCATGATTTAACTGGCTTTTATCTAAATATATAATTCCAAGATTATTATGCGCATCTGGATAATTTGGAACAAGAGCTATGGCTTTTTTGTAGGCAATTATCGCGTTATCAAATTGCCCTAGCTCATGAAGAATAACTCCAAAATTGTAATGAGCTTCGGCATAGTCTGGTTTAACCTTTATAGCCTTCTCAAACATTTCCTTAGCATCATTTAACTGCAAAAGTGCTTTATAACAAGCACCCATAATATTAAAAAGCAATGGTACATTGGGGTGATCTTTACTCAAAACCTTAATTGCATCTATTGTCTCAAGCATCTTGCCACTATTGTAAAGTGTAATAATGATTTGCACTTGAGCCTGCGTTAGGTTAGCCATATATATTTACTCTAGAAAGAACTGAGTCCTTTTATTAATGGTGTTAGATAATCTTCATATTTTTTCCAAGCATCAGAGCTTCCTTGATACATTTTTTCTCTAACTTGAAGAGCGCTTGTTGTTTTAACAGCTCGAGTATTAGTATGAAAATTTAAACAACTTTTATCCCATTCTAATCCACAATACTCTAATAATCTTCGAGTTTCTTGCTCTTGATTAGTAGTTAAATCTTCATAACATATATCGTATATTTTATTTGGATATGATTCATGCCAAAAATCCATGAGGTCTTTGTATAGACTAAAGTATGCTGCTAAATCCTTGAAATTATGTGCATACCCATTTCCGTTACTTTTAAAATAGTGTTTATAAATTGACCAGCATGTCGCTCTTGCATCTCTATTAAGATGAACAATTTTTGCCTCAGGAAATGCAGATAAAATAAATCCAATAAATCTAAAATTTAAAGGCATTTTATCTGTGATGAAGTTCTCAGAAGTGCTAAAACTAGATAATGAATCCAGGTATTTTTGACGTATAGAAAGTACATCCTTATTTGTAAAAACATTATTACTATCAACTGAAAATTCTTTTAGTCTTGGGGCAATAATTTTAGCTAAAAAATCCAATTCCCCTGCACCATGAACGCTATGATGACTTGAAATAATTTGCTCGACTAAGCTTGTACCAGACCGAGGCATACCAACTATGAAAATAGGCTTTATAGTTGCAGCCTTAAGTGATGACTTTTTAACTTTATCAAGAGGAGTCTTAAAAACCTCTTTAATCTTTAAGATTACTTCTTTGTCTTTACTAAAAATATAATTTAATTCATTTTTTCTTAAATAGTTACCCTTATTTAAAAATTTAAAAAATTTATCTTGGTTTTCAAGATCTTCATTTACTTTTGCCAATGCAAAGTTTAAACCTACTTGTGCTGACTCACTTAAATCACTTTTAAGGAGCTGCTCCATTTTTGCTATCTGAGGATCACTTTTCTTATATTTTTTCATTGCACTCAAATTTTTATGAGCATCAACATAATCTGGTTTAATCTCAATGGCTTTTTCATAGGCCTTGATAGCTTCATCCTTTAATCCAAGGTGTCTATATGTACTAGCAAGGTTAAAATACGCAGCAGCATAATTAGGGTTACTTGTAATTGCTTTTTTATAGAAACTAATTGCTTTATTTTGATCATGCTTACTGTAAAGAATAGCTAAATTTAAATACGCTTGTGCATAGTCAGGTTTATAAGCTAATGCCCACTCATAGCTTTCAATAGCTTCATCCAGAAGACCTAAATCACCCTGTGCATTTCCAAGATTATTATAAGCATCGGGATAATTTGGAATATGTTTTATTGCCTTCTTAAAACATTCAATGGCATCATTTAAGTTTCCAAGATCTTTAAAAATAACACCAAGGTTGTAATGCGCTTCAGCATAGTCTGGTTTAATTTTTATCGCTGATTCAAACATCTTAATAGCTAACTCAAACTGACGAATTGATTTATAACAAGCACCAATGAGGTTGAAGAGTATAGGTACATTAGGATAGTCTTTATTTAAGACTTTAATTGCGTCAATTGCCTCTTGTATTTTACCTTTAGAGTAAAGAGCAAAAACTATCTCAATTTTTTCCCTTGATAAAGAAGCCTGACTTGTTGGTATTTTTTGGGAGTTATTTATAACTTTAAGCCTCTCTTGCACATATTTACTATTAGGAGATTCCTTAAGAGCAGATTGATACAGCCTCTTTGCCTCTTTTAAATCACCACGCTTGAAAGCTCTTTCAGCATTTTCTAATTTTTTTTGAGCATTAAACTTCATTTGATTAATTCAAAAAGAATTTTATATCTTTTAAAAGGTACTTAATTTTAAACTAGGTATTTATTTATAATCTATTTTTTTTAAATTTTTCAAGAGTGGCATTAATATAGATGTTGGTATCAAAAATTAACTATTTCCATTAGTTTAAGCATTGCTATAATTTTGGCAACTGATTCATCTAGCGTCTCTTTGTCAGTATCAATTACTAACTCTGGGTTTTCTGGCTCTTCATAAGGAGAATCAATGCCTGTATAGTTTTTAATCTCCCCCTTCCTTGCTCGCTTATATAAACCCTTCACATCTCTAGCCTCACAAGTCTCTAAAGTAGCTTTACAATATATTTCTATAAAATTATCATTAGAAATTAAATCTCTTGCTTCATAACGATCTTTATTGAATGGACTAATAAAAGCTGTCATTACAATTAAACCAGATTCCATCATTAGCTTACTAACTTCACTAATTCGACGAATATTTTCAGTTCTGCCAGCTTCACTAAAGTCAAGATTAGAACTCAAGCCATGACGAACATTGTCACCATCCAATACAAAAGTTCTGCATTCTTTTTGAAATAATTTTTCTTCTAAAGCGTGTGCTAAAGTTGACTTACCAGAGCCTGACAGTCCAGTAAACCAAAGGACTACTGAACGATGTTCATTTAACTTATTACGTCTTTTGCGAGTTACAGATGCTTGATGATATATAACGTTTGAGCTTTTCATTTTAAATACTAGCTAAAAATTGTTTACTAAATGAAAGTATTATATAGACCAATCAGAAAAATATATTTAGTTATCGAAAGACCTTTTAATTGTTAAACTTCAATCAAACCCATATCAAGAGGTAAATATGCAGCCATAAATCCAGTATCTTTAAGAATTACTACTTTTTCTCCAGCACATTCACCACTTATGCTAACAATGGCTACTGTATGATTCATTTCACGTCCAGCTGGGGTTGTTAGACCTGCAATATATTTTGCTCAATATAAAACTATTTATTTCAATTCATTGCATTAAGCTTTCTAATGAACTTCCATTTCTATAAAAAAACTTATCGAGTAAAGTAATTATCAAAGGAGATATTGATCAAATTAACTCTAAAATTTAATTAAGTTAGGATTATCACTTAAAGTTTCGTGAAGTGGCGTCCCGTAGGAGATTTGAACTACCTGTTTCCAGAATGAAATCCTGGCGTCCTGGGCCACTAGACGAACGGGACAGAGGCTTTAAAATAATATTACATTAAAACATTTGATTAAAATTTGCTTTTTTAAATAAAAAATGGCATCGCGTAGGGGAATCGAACCCCTCTTGCCAGGATGAAAACCTGGAGTCCTAACCGATAGACGAACGCGACATTAAAACTATTTTGCTTGGTGGAGCTAGGCGGGA
>Ga0209816_1003268_pt1 | contig 11187 bp, 8 predicted proteins | sample CoawatmetaG01DNA_FD_187509 | JGI IMG/M metagenome (GOLD analysis project Ga0209816, IMG submission 187509) | Marine microbial communities from the West Antarctic Peninsula - Coastal water metaG017-DNA (SPAdes) (version 2) | ecosystem: Environmental > Aquatic > Marine > Coastal ... | reverse complement strand
GATTAGCTTATATTCTCAAACAACTGACCAAACGCAGATTACCAATGTGCAAACTCAAACGTTTGGTAACGGCCTACAGAGTGGCCCAACCGCGTTGTCAGCAGAGTTTAGAGATTATCAGTTTGATCAGTCGATCGGTGGCATTTCGATAGAAATGTTCAAGAGTTTTACAACTGACGCCGAACAAACACATCAAATTGCCTTTGGCGCAGAGTTAGAGCGCATTGATGTTCAGCGGCCACGCTACAAAACAGCGACTGATCTAATAACGCAGCAAACTACTAGCATTTTTGGTGCTGATGTTTTCCCAAATAAGACCTTTCCAGACACTGAAACTCAACGCACTGGCATATTTATCAATGATCGTATCGAGCTAACCGATAGAGCAACGATAGTCCTTGGCATTAGATATGATGAGTACCAGCTGACACCTACCGCCGATGAGCTTTTCAATAATAGTAATGCGGCACAAAATCTATTGGCTAATATTGATGATGGGGCTGTCTCATCTAAATTGGGTGTATTGTATGACCTTAGTGATCAGGTTTCTGTGTTTGCCCAGTATGCTGAAGGATTTAGAAGCCCAGACTATGAAAGTGCTAACTTAACATTTACTAACTTTGCCTACTATTACAGTGTGGCACCTAACCCTGAATTGGAGTCGGAGGAAAGCGCCGGGTTTGAATTGGGATTGCGGGGTAATCACGGTGACCTGACCTGGTCTATTGCCGCATATGAGACAGACTATGAAAAGTTCATTGAGACGGAGCTTACTGGTACAACTGACCAAGGCATTTCGATCTATCAATACGTCAACAAAAATGATGTAACCATTAAAGGTTTTGAATTTGAAGTGGAGAAAAGCTTCTCGGAAAACCTCACAGCAAAGCTATCGGGCAACCGTACTTATGGTGAAAGTGCCGGTAAAAAACTACTGAGTATTAATCCATCTGAAGGTGTTCTTTCTCTCCGATGGTTGTCAGATAGCGGCAATTTGAGTGTTCGAGGCATCACTACTATGGTGGCTAGTGGGCCCAGTGATTTAGAACCTAGCTGCGGGCGAAGTGGCTGTGATCCGCGGTTAGAGGTTCCGGGCCGAGTAACCTATGACCTTTATGTTGACTATAAGCTTTCAGAAAATCTTGCTGCGCGAATTGGTGCTTCTAATATTACTAACGTTAAATACTGGGATTGGGGATCGGTGGACGGAAAGCTCGGCAGCGACCCAAAATTGGACTTATTTTTAGAGACTGGGCGAGAATTCAGCACTGAGATTACGTATACATTCTAGAGGTGAAGCCACCATAAAGCAGGAGTTATTGTGGTTTCTTTCGGTAACGCTAATGACTCCGTAATGATGACAAACCGGCCTGAAGTTGCTGAAGATGTTCTTGCAGCTTCGGGCCTTTCTTTTGTGCAACACCAATGGCCAAAACATCAATCACCGCAAGATGTGCAATACGTGAGGATAGTGGTGTGTAGATCTGGATATCTTCTTTGGCATCGACCTCAATAGCAATAGTAGCGCCTTTAGCAACTGGCGATGCGCTAGGTGCCAATCCAATGACTATACCACCGGCATTTTTGACCAGCTCCATGGAGTCCAGCAATGCCTGGGATCGACCAGACTGAGAGATAGCAACGATAACATCGCCAGGATTTAGAGAGGTCGCCGACATATTTTGTAAATGCGGGTCAGAGTAAGCAGCTGACCTTATTTGTAGTCTGAAAAACTTGTGTTGCGCATCGAAGGCCACTGCAGCGGAGGCGCCAAAACCATAAAACTCAACACGCCCTGCAGCACAAATAGCGGCTACAGCGGCTTCGAGGTTTTCTAACACGAGACTATCGCGTACCTTTAGTAGGGTATCAACGGTGGAGTCAAAAACCTTAAAGGTATACTCGCGTGTTGAATCCGTATCTGTCACGGCAATTTGGCCATAACTAGGGCTTGATGCAAGCTGCTGCGCTAGAGCAAGTTTAAAGTCTTGGAAGCCAGTACAGCCGACAGCTCTGCAGAATCGGACGACGGTAGGCTCACTCACTCCGGCCTTCTCAGCCAGGTCAACAATGCGCATTCGGATGACAGCCAAGGGATTTTTCAGGACAAAGTCGGCTACTTTAAGCTCTGATTTGCGCAAACGGGGCAACGTATCGCTAATAGTTTGTGTTAGTTCAGCCGGTTTCATAGATGATTCCCATTAATTTATGTAAAAAATTTACAAGAAAACGCGGTAAATTGCCAGTTTTGTAGTAAAAAACTCGGCTTTTCATGATTGTTGTTATGGTTTTGTACGAAAATTGTTCATAAAGCCACCCATAGGTCAGAAAACTAAAAAAGAACTACACTGAACCTCGTTTTTTTATCACTTATGTTGCTAGAATGCAGTCCCATGGATGTGACCTCAATATTAAAAAATCTTAACGCTGCTCAAGAAGAGGCAGTGACTAGCGATAAAAAGCACTTACTAGTATTGGCTGGCGCCGGTAGCGGTAAAACCCGAGTGCTCGTGCATCGTATCGCTTGGAAAGTTCAGGTCGATAACGTTTCACCGTACAGTATTCTGGCAGTTACCTTTACCAACAAAGCGTCACGAGAGATGCGTGAACGCATCGACGAACTTTTGGGTATGTCATTGCGCGGTATGTGGGTAGGTACCTTTCACGGGTTGGCCCACCGCTTATTAAAGGCTCATTGGCGAGATGCTAAGTTACCTGAAAACTTTCAGATTTTGGACTCGGATGACCAACTACGGTTAGTTAAAAGAGTTATGCGAAGCATGGATCTGGATGAGCAACGCTGGCCACCAAAGCAAGCACAGTGGTGGATCAATGGGCAAAAAGACGAAGGGCTTCGCTCCACACATTTTCAAGAAGGCGGGGACCCTTTTATAGCGACGATGTTACGTATTTATCGTGGTTACGAGGAAACTTGTGATCGACTTGGGGTTATTGATTTTGCCGAGTTACTTCTTCGCGCACTAGAACTATGGAAACATAATCCGCAGGTGCTTGACCATTACCAGCAACGCTTCCAGCACATTTTAGTTGATGAGTTTCAGGACACTAATGCCGTTCAGTATGCTTGGCTAAGACTTTTAGCTGGCAAAGTTAGCGCAATGACTGCCGTTGGGGATGATGATCAATCCATTTATGGCTGGCGTGGTGCCAAAGTTGAAAATATTCTCAGCTATGAGCGAGATTTTCCAGCGACGCATACTGTTAAGTTAGAGCAAAACTATCGTTCTACTTCTAATATTCTTATAGCCGCTAACGCGGTCATTGCCAAAAATGCGGGCCGCCTTGGCAAAAGTTTGTGGACTGATTCAGGCGATGGAGAGCCTATTGCTTTGTATGCCGCATTCAATGAGCACGACGAGTCTCGATACATTGCTGACCGGCTACAGAGCTGGGTGAGCGATGGTAATCTTCGCGAGGATGCTGCGATACTATATCGGTCAAATGCACAGTCTCGTGTGCTAGAAGCAGCTTTATTGCAAGCAGAAATCCCTTATCGGATCTACGGTGGACAACGGTTCTATGAGCGACTAGAAATAAAAAATGCTTTGTCCTACCTTCGTTTGATACTCAACTGCCATGATGACGTTGCTTTTGAGCGCGTAGTTAATGTTCCTCCCCGCGGCATTGGAGATCGTACTTTAGAAGCAGTTCGCGAGCTTTCTCGTACCAATACCTCCTCGCTGTGGGCTGCGGCAGTGATTTTGGTTGATGAGAAACGGTTGGCCGCTCGAGCGAGCAATGCCATAGCGGGCTTTTTACAGCTCATCAATGAGATGAGCGGACAACTTGATGAGCTACCACTTCCCGAACAGGCAGAGCAGGTCATTCAGCATAGCGGTCTGATCGATATGCATCGCCGAGAAAAAGGTGAGCGAGGGCAGGCGCGGGTAGAGAATTTGGAAGAGCTAGTGGGTGCGTGTCGAAACTTCGAAGCAGAGGATAGGGACTTACCGGTACTACCTCAGTTTCTGGATCAAGTCGCATTGGATTCTGGCGATCGTCAAGCAGATGAAGACCAAGATGCAGTTCAGCTGATGACTTTACACAGTGCCAAGGGTCTGGAGTTTCCTTTGGTGTTTATTGCGGGGGTCGAAGAGAATCTCTTTCCACACAAGATGTCACTGGATGAGCCTGGACGATTAGAGGAGGAGCGCAGATTAGCCTATGTAGGCATTACTCGCGCTATGAAAAAGCTTTATCTTACCTTTGCTGAGAGTCGCTCTATCTATGGCACAGAGTCCTTTAACTCGGTATCAAGGTTTATCCGTGATATTCCTAAAGAGGTCATCGAAGAAGTACGATTACAGAATACTATTGCTCGCCCAACGAGTTATGCCGCAAGTCCTATGCGCAGCGATCAGGGAGATGACACCGGATTTCAACTAGGGCAACAGGTCAATCATAATGTCTATGGGGAGGGAGTGATTCTGAACTTTGAAGGTAATGGGCCGCGCGCACGTGTTCATGTGCGATTTGAGCAAGTTGGGACCAAAATTTTGATTCTTGCTTCAGCGAATCTAGTAGCAGTCTGATTAAAAAATTACTATTAATAGGTACATGAGGGAAACACGATGCGAATTATATTAGTCATATTGATGACCATGTTCCTAGCTGGTTGCGGGAATAGCGATAGTCAATCCAATACTATCCAAGCCACTCAGTCTGAACAAACTTTTGAATGGAAATTGGTCACCACTTGGCCGAAAAACTATCCCGGTCTAGGATTAGCCCCGGAAAATTTTGCGACCAAAGTCGCGGCTATGAGCGCGGGCCGTTTAAAAATTAAAGTTTATGGTGCTGGTCAGCTAGTGCCGGCTTTTGAGGTTTTTGATGCTGTTTCCCAGGGCACTGCTGAGATGGGTCATGGCGCTTCCTATTATTGGACCGGTAAAGCGAAGGCCGCAGCCTTCTTTACGTCCGTCCCCTTTGGCTTAAATGCTCAAGAGATGAATGGTTGGCTGCATTACGGGGGTGGGCTTGAGTTGTGGCGAGAGCTTTACGATGAGTTTAACTTAGTCCCCTATGCTGGTGGTAATACTGGCGTCCAGATGGCTGGTTGGTTTAACCGAGAGATCAACTCCATGGAAGACATCAAAGGGCTGAAAATGCGTATTCCTGGCATGGGCGGTGATGTGATCACACGGGCGGGAGGAATCTCCGTCACCATAGCGGGAGGCGAGCTTTACACGGCCATGCAAACGGGCGTTATTGACGCTTTGGAATGGGTAAGTCCCTATAACGATATTGCGCTCGGGTTCCATCAGGTGGCTAAATATTATTATTACCCTGGGTGGCATGAGCCAGGCCCAACTCTGGAGTTAATTGTTAATAAAGGTGCGCTGGCTAGTTTGCCAGATGATTTACAGGCGATTGTTGAAACAGCCGCACGAGCAGTGAATCAAGATATGCTCGATGAATATACTGCACGAAATAATGAGGCGTTGATTAGCTTAGTCGAGACTCATGGTGTTCAGTTAAGAAAGCTTCCTGATGAGGTTATTTCGGAGTTACGTAGCATCTCTGTAGAAATGCTGGAAGAGTTGGCAGATGACTCAGATCTTTCTCGGCGGATTGCGGAGTCTGTTAAAGCCTTTCAACGACAGGCAACGGCTTATCATGCTATTTCTGAAGAAGCTTATTACCAAGCACGAAAACAAAAGTAACCGATGATTAAAAGGCCACTAATAACATTAGAGGCCGATTAATTTTTCCAAAAAGTCGGCATAAATAGCACGAGAAGAGTAAATATCTCGAGTCTACCTAGCAACATACCCCAGCATAAAACAACTTTTGCAAAGGATCCCAGATCAGCATAGTTGGTTGCTACCGCGCCGAGCCCTGGGCCTAAGTTGTTTAGAGCCGCAGCCGTGGCTGACCATGCAGTAACATAGTCAAGTCCAGATGCTAGCAGTAATAACACCATCAAGTAAAACACGCCTAAATAAACACCGAAAAAAGCCCAGATTGCGTCGGCAACGCGATCAGGTATTCTGCGATTGCGTATTTTGATCGGTAGCAAGGCGTTGGGATGTATGAGTCGATAGACCTCTCGGATGCCTTGCTGCGCCATAATTAACATGCGCCCAATTTTAATACCACCGCCGGTAGAGCCTGCACAGGCTCCAAAGAAAGACAGAAAAATTAAGAAGAAAGGTAAGAATGTCGGCCAGGAATTAAAGTCAGTGGTGGTAAATCCGGTGGTCGTCAAGATTGAGACTAGCTGAAAAACGCCCAAGCTTATACTGTCTTCCCAGCCATAGGTGCCGCTAAAGTAAAGATATAAACAGGTTATCAGTGCGCCCAATAAAAGTAGATATAGGTACATGCGAGCTTCTGGATCTGCCCAGTAGAAGCTCAGTCTGCGGTTGTGCCAAACGTGGTAATGAAGGGCAAAGTTGAGGCCAGAAATAATCATGAAAAAAGCGCATATGGCCATAATTAAATCGCTATCAAAGAAACCAATGCTGGCATCATGAGTCGAAAACCCGCCGATGGCCACGGTTGAAAAGCTGTGGCTAATGGCATCAAACCCATCCATGCCTGCCATCCAATAAGCGAGTGCGCATACGGCCGTTAGCGCTAGATATATTTTAAATAGGACATTGGCCGTTTCCGCTATGCGCGGGGTTAGTTTAGCGTCTTTCATTGGACCCGGCGTCTCAGCCCGATAGATTTGCATGCCGCCCACACCTAGCATTGGTAGAATCGCTACAGCAATAACGACAATACCAATACCGCCTAGCCACTGTAGTTGCTGTCTATAATAAAGAATTGATCTTGGCAGATCATCAAGACCAGAAAGCACTGTAGCACCTGTTGTGGTCAGACCAGAGACAGATTCGAACAATGCATCAATAAAAACCAAATTTGTCGCGTCAGAAAACATCAGCGGCAACGTTCCGAAGACACTGAGGACCAACCAGAAGAAAACGGTAACGAAGAAGCCATCCCTTGTCCGAAGCTCGCCAGTCTTATTTTTTGTCGGCAACCAAAAGGCTAAACCGACTATTTGTGTAATAGCAAAGGCTAAGACAAACATTGACGCAGTATTTTCTTGGTAGATATAGGCGACGATGATTGGAGACAGCATAGTTAAACTGAATATCATCAGTAGCATACCCAGAACTCTTGCTATGACTGCAATATGCATAAAGCCGGTGCCCTAAAAAAAAGTGAAGCCAACCGCGAAGAGTTTCTCCACAGCTTTGGTGTTTGCTTTATCGACAACGAAAACGATGACATGGTCGTCACTTTCGATCACGATATCATGATGAGCACTTTCGATCACGATATCATGATGAGCGATAATGACCTCGCCGTTACGGACCAACGCTGCCAAGGTAGATCCAGGAGGTGACTTTATGTCGCCAATGGCTCGCCCTACTACTTTTGATGATCTGGCGTCTCCATGGACAATAAATTCTAGGGCTTCCGCTGCACCGCGTCGCAACGAGTGAACACTGACTGTATCACCCTGACGCACATGGGTCAGTAGAGAGCTTATCGTCACTTGTTGCGGAGAGATGGCGATGTCTATTTCACCACCTTGCATTAGCTCCGCATAAACTGGATTACTGATTAGGGTCATTACTTTTTTTGCACCCAACCGCTTTGCCAGCAACGATGCCATGATATTAACTTCATCGTCATTTGTAAGGGCCAGAAAAACATCAGTTTTTTCGATGTTCTCATCTAGTAATAATTCTTGATCAGTGGCTGATCCATTTAAGACTACTGCGCGATTAAGTTTTTCAGACAAATAAGCAGCGCGCTCGGGCGAAAATTCAATAATTTTAATATTGTAGTCTTCTTCTAGAGCTTTACTCAGACGAAACCCGATATTACCACCCCCAGCAATTACCAAGCGATGGTATGGTTTTTCTAAGCGACGCAACTCACTCATTACCTTGCGAATATTCTTCTTAGCGGCGATAAAGAATACCTCGTCGCCGTCTTCAATAACCGTGTCACCTACTGGGAAAATAGCTCTATCTTTTCTATAGATCGCTGCGACCCGCGCATCCGCCTTAGGCATATGTTCTTTTAGGGTTCGCAACTCTTGACCTACCAGGGGACTATCTTTAACCGCGCGAAGACCTACTAACTGAATAACACCATCAGCAAAATCTAGAACTTGCAACGCACCAGGCTGCTCAATCAGCTTACGGATATAGTCAGTGACGGCTTGCTCCGGGGTGATCATTACATCGACAGGCATATTTTTGTCATTAAAAAGTCATTACATCGACAGGCATATTTTTGTCATTAAAAAGAACGCTTTTATATTTTGGGTTGGTGTAGTTATAGGCTCTGACGCGCGCTATTTTAGTGGGGGTGTGAAAAAGGGAATATGCAACCTGGCAGGCGATGATATTGACCTCGTCACTACTGGTCACAGCGACGAGCATATCGGCGTCTTCGATGCCGGCCTTTACCAATACATCAGGATAGCAACCGGTTCCGACAACGGTGCGAATATCTAGTCTATCTTGAAGTGAGCGAAGAGCACGCTCATTAATGTCAATCAGAGTAATGTCGGCATACTCACGTGCCAAATTCTCGGCCAGAGTTCCGCCCACTTGCCCTGCACCCACTATGATTATTTTCATCGTTATTCCGCTTTTTGCCAGGGTTTAAGCTGGACGGCCAATTTTACGAAGCCGTGCATAGTAAAATCCATCATGACCACCCGTTGTAGGAAACAGTTGCCGCCCACAATCTGTAGTATTACCCCAAGTAGCGTCTATGGTCATTATCTCAACATCTTCCCGGGACTCTACAAAAGCCTTGACCACCTGATCATTTTCTTCAGGAAGGACTGAACAGGTCGCATAAACTAAAATACCCTCATTTGCGAGTGTTTGCCAGAGTCTTTCGAGTAGTGTCGCTTGAATTTCGGCAAGCTTATCAATATCTGAGGGTTTTCGCAGGATTTTGATATCTGGATGACGCCGAATGACGCCCGTCGCTGAGCATGGGGCATCTAGTAAAATTCTGTCGAACGGGGTTTTATCCCACCAAGCATCTAAGTCGCCTGCATCTGCTGTCTTTAGATCTGCCGTCAGATTTAAGCGCTCTAAGTTATCTTTTACTTTTAAAAGCCGTCGCGCTTCAGAATCGATGGCCAAAAGCGATTTGATGTCCGGCTGAGCCTCCAAAATGTGGCCGGTCTTACCTCCCGGAGCACAACAGGCATCTAAAACTATGTGATCAGGTTCTAAACGAAGTAACGAGGAGGCTAACTGTGCGGCTTCATCTTGAACACTCACGGCGCCGACATCGAAACCAGGCAGTTGCATTACATCCATTGCGGCGGCCAGAGTAATTCCAACGTCGCTGTATGGTGTCTTTTCTGCAACTATGGCTACAATTTCAAGCTGCTGAAGATATTCATCACGAGATTGATGCAGGGTATTAACACGCAGAGTCATTGGGCCACGTTCGTTATTCCCGGCAACAATCTTTGCCGCTAAACCTATCTCCCAAGCGTCATCCAATTTTTTGAGTAACCATTTAGGATGAGCGGTTTCAAAGACCCGATTATCAAGATGATCTTGCAGAAGATTGACTTTTTCTCGTTGAAAAGTTCTTAGAACGGCGTTGACCAAACCTTTCGCCCACGCACGATTTAGACCTTTTGTTGCATCAACGGTTTCATTCACCACAGCATGCTCAGAAGTTCTCATGTGCATAAGCTGATAAAGGCCACAGGCAATGAGGCCTTGTATTTCTAGATCTTTCTCTCTTAGCGGTTTTTCGATCAGCTGTTTTATCAAGAGTGCAATCTGAGGGTACCAACGTAAGCTCCCAAAACAGATTTCTTTGAACAGTGAACGATCCTTTTCAACAACCCTATTGGTATATTTGGGTAGCAAGGCTGACAAAGACTGACCTCGTAGAACGCTAGCGACAACCTCCGCAGCGGCCACTCTCGCAGTCAGGGGCTTGTTGCCGGTTGACTTAAACACCTAGTCTTTCCCCACTGGCAAAGCTCGTTGATCGTGCTTTCAATATTTCGCTAACGGGCAAGCGTGACTTGCCGGCTAATTGCAGCTCCTTTAGTAAAATACAACCTTCACCACATTTCACTAATAGACCCTCACTGCTCGCGGATATGATCTCTCCTGGAGTCGCTTTTTTATGTGAAGTGGCTGCGGCTGCTGACCATATTTTTAAGCGTTCATTACCTAGGAAAGAAAAGGCCGCAGGAGCCGGATTAAATGCTCTAATAATACGCTCAATTGCAATCGCTGAATCAGTCCAGTTAATTTGTGCTTCGGCTTTTGTTATTTTATGAGCATAAGACGCTAGCTGGTTATTTTGTGCCATGCCCACCGCGGTCCCCGCTTTTAACTTACCAAGAGTCGCTATGAGGGCTTCAGCACCCAACGCAGCAAGTTTGTCATATAAGGAAAGACTAGTTTCATCTTTGTTGATGGCGCATTGGGAGATGGTTAGCATTGCACCTGTATCAAGACCGGCGTCCATTTGCATCACAGTGATGCCGGATAAAAGATCACCAGCTTCGATGGCTCTTTGGATAGGCGCCGCGCCTCTCCATTTTGGCAGTAGTGAGCCATGTACATTGACGCATCCTAATCGGGGGGTATCTAAGACGGCTTGAGGAAGAATCAACCCGTAAGCCACTACTACCATTATGTCTGCATTTAATTCGGCGAGTACTATTTGAGACTCAGGCTCTCTTAGGGAAAAAGGCTGAAATACTTGGATGTTGTGCTCTAGCGCCATTATTTTTACTGGGCTATGGGTAATCTTTTTGCCTCGCCCAGAAGGCCGGTCAGGCTGAGTATAAACGCCCACTACTTCGCAGCAATCATCATTTAGAATAGATTGTAAATGGGCAGCGGCGAACCCCGGCGTACCAGCGAAAACAACTTTCACCTTAGAAGCATCCTATACCTACTTTTTTTTCATTTTTTTACGAATGATTTGCCGCTTTAAAGGAGAGAGATAGTCTACAAATAGCTTTCCCTCTAAGTGATCAATTTCATGTTGTATACAGATGGCTAAGAGACCGCAAGCTTCTTCTTTAAATTGCTCGCCATCCCCATTTAGCGCAGAAATCATTACTTTTGACGGCCGCTCAACGGTCTCATAAAAGCCCGGAATAGAGAGACAGCCTTCATCATAGAGCTGCGTCGTTTC
>Ga0209816_1003263_pt1 | contig 11198 bp, 15 predicted proteins | sample CoawatmetaG01DNA_FD_187509 | JGI IMG/M metagenome (GOLD analysis project Ga0209816, IMG submission 187509) | Marine microbial communities from the West Antarctic Peninsula - Coastal water metaG017-DNA (SPAdes) (version 2) | ecosystem: Environmental > Aquatic > Marine > Coastal ... | reverse complement strand
ATGAGAGCATAATGGTCTTAAAGTGTTTTTTGCTAAATTGAAATACTTTTTGGCGAGCGTTCGTATAGGCCACCTCGTTTATAAATATTTCATATTAATATTTTATATAAGTAAGTTGGATAATTACAGACTACTTACTTACTTATTATTATTATTATTATTATATTATTTGCTTTGAGTTTTTTTAAATGGAGAGAAACATCAATCTATTTTGTTTTCATTATCATCATCACTCTTTTTTTTATTTAATCTATAAATTGAAACGCTTTTACCTCTCATAATTATATCATAAAAACTAACTATCATTTCTAAAATGACATCAACTATGACATCAACGATTAATGGAGACATTGAATTTGGGAGCGATGGCTTTCCGACAGAGGAAGAATACGATAGGAGGAAGATCAAGTTGGGCGGTCCAGTTAATTACTGCGGTGGCGGACGGTGGATGCTGAGGTCGGAGGTGGCCAATTGTAATGATTGTGAAACACCATTAAACCATTTACGCGATGGAACAACAGAGGAAGGTCAGAGATGCAATAACTGTTATTGGGAAGGTCAAGGAGGACGAGATGCCGCCGAGGCAATAATTACACCCGACTACCGTATAATAAGAGTCGAGTTCGGCGAAATCGACAACACAGACCAAGAGGAGGATGACCTGTCGCCGTTCCGTTGTATTGATTGCGACGAAGATGTGCGGACAAAAAAAGCGTTTTGGGGTTGCGAAGTGTGTGGTTTGAATACGTGCGAAGAGTGTTGTGAGAATGATTACGGATATGTAATGTGTGCTGGCTGTGTGAGGGAAAAGCAGGAGAAAAAACCAAAAAATAAAAAGAAGCGCAAAAAGTTGGTTATTATTTATTAAATCACTAAATTGAAACGCAAAATTGCTCTCATATATATATCATAAAAACATGAGCATCACCAATAAAGAAAATATGCAAAAAAAAGTGTCTGACAAGTGGCTCTCGTCTGAGAGCACTTATCATAGTAATTTTAAGTCGTCTCAGCTTATCGTAGATATTGAGCAGTGGGTCGAGGAACAGTTAATAGATGAGATTCAGGGTAATGGTATTGACAACGAAGACGGTTTTGAACAGTTTTATAACCAAGAATATTGTAATATTTGTAATATTTTTATGGAGCATTATACAATCAAGCGAACTTTGAATATCCGCGACGTAGAAGATATTATGAGTTTTGTAAGAAATAATTTGGACGACGCTATATATGATGACGATGATTTTTATATGGGAATAAAAGAAGATTTTGAGCGACAATTTGACATGGTAATCTATACAATTGCCAAAGAAATATTTAGAACTATTGAGCCAGAATATATGGCATACAAAAAAATTTATGATTAAATATAAAAATTGAAATATAAATATAAACTATTTTTTATTGTAATATGGCATCTAAAAGAGTTGGTAAAATTTATAAGATAATAATTAATGATGATTTTTATATAGGTTCTACGTTTGATTTTGATCAACGAGTAAGAAGTCATAAATTTTATTCAAAAACGAGTAATCAAAAATTATACAAAGCGATTAGAGATAATAATAATAAATTTGAGATGATATTATTATATAATTATGAGTGTTATACAGATACAGAATTGCGAATGGAAGAGCGTAGATGTTATGACGAATTAAAACCAAATCTAAATAGCCAAAGACCATATATGAGTAAAGAGGAGTTTAATGAAGTTAATAAACAAAAGAGTAAAGAATTTTATATTATAAATAAAAAAACCGTTTTAGAAAAAAGCAAACAACATTATATTAAAAATAAAGAGACCATTAATGAGAGGAGAAAACAACAACGACTTAATAATAGAGAGAATATTCGGATAAAGCAAAAACAACATTATATTAAAAATAGAGAAACTCTTATAGAAAAGGCAAAACAATATCGTATAAAAAATATAGAGACCATTTTAGAAAGGCAAAAAATAAATCGTGATAATAATAAATATATTTGTGGTTGTGATAGTAGAGTATTAAATACTATTGCCGCTATAAGGATTCACGAGCAAACTAAAAAGCATCAAAAATATTTACTTGAGATTTAGATCATAACTGTCGAGCAAAACTGGTATGGTCGTTCCGCGCCGCTCACTGATTATTTTTAATTCATCCATATCACCGTTTTTAACTGCATGGGTGGTTAATACTTTATTATATAATGTTGTCGATAAATTATTTAAAGTAATTCGCGATATAATCTTCTGAACACTACCTTCGACAACATGCTTCCCATCTCTATCTGTAAGCAAATAAATATATTTATTATCGCTCGCGTCCTTTACTTGCTCAAGGTAATTATTTACAGATTCTTTGAATTTGCGATTTTTAATACTATATGCCTTGCGACCGTAACTGCCTGCGGTTTTATAATTATTTCTTATATAATTTACATGTGTTTTCTTTACCACCAAGGTGTTTAATAATTCGTTCTTACTGAGCGTTATATTATCAACAAACGCTACGTCAAGATCCTTGTTGCGTGTGTGGAAGTTAATTATTAAATATAAAATAATAAAATCGCGCCAATTTTGCTCTTTGTATTTATCGTTCATGTGTTTTAATAATTCTTTTTTCGAAGGCAACCCGCCTTCCAATAAATCTTTATTCTTTTCTTTCTTTGCTTTTTCTTTTTGTATAATCATAACTTCTCTCCGTTTATCTAATTCAACAGTTGATAATTTATGATACCTTCTAATATTTATAATAGAAGCTAAGTAGTTAAGGGCGCTATGAACCGACTTACCATCGTCTATCATATCAGAAATAAAATCAAGCAACTCATCTTCGTCTGTATCTACTATATCTTGTTTTAAACCACCTCTAATTTTTTTATATTCGTTGGTATAAGTTCTCACACTCAATGGTTTCAAATGCTTTTGCTCATTTATGTAATCGGTAAATTCTTTGTTATCTTCCATTATAATTATACTATATTTATATATTTCAATTAATACGTTTCAATTTATTAATTATATTATTAAATATAACTAATGAATAAGAAAAGAAAACTCAATGATTATTATGACTATGGAGAGAGATGCTTTGAGTGTGGCAAGCCCCATACAAACTGTTATTGTAGGACGGCATTGTGTATCTGTTGTAATAAATTTGATTATCGATATAATATGCTATCTAATTTGGAGATCAATGATAATTTTTATCAATTACCAAAATCTGTGCAGGACAAAAATTTAATGTGCATTAAATGTATTTATGATTATTAAATGCCAACACAAGCTCTTGTAAGGTAGTTGTTATAATCTCTCAATTCTAAAACACTATCTTTATATTCCTCGGTATATTCTACTCTTTCTATATAAGCTTCTCTCTGTTTATGTGTTATATTCTCGTCAAATGGTCTGAGATAATCTTTGTATAATTTGATTATATTTTTATCAGTTTTGTTGGTGATCGTTTTCCCATCAACTCTTTCTACTGTTTTATATTTAATATAATCATTATTTATTTTGTCAATAACTCGTTTTAGTTTTTTAGTTTTTCGTTTGTAATGTATCAATTGTATAACTGATTTAAAAAGTAAATGCTTTTCATTAACTGAGTGCTCCTTTATAGATTCCATATCGTGGATATTACAAAGCCTCCCACATTGACATAATGGTTTTATAGCAACGCCTTTTCTTACCATTTTTGGATCTATTCCAACAACAGCAATTTTATTTTGTTTTATTTTTTTAAGGTTATTTTTTCTTTTATTTTTTTCCTTATTTTTGTCGTAAGATTTGGCATTATATTCTTTGCGTTTATCTTTGATTATCTGTCTCTGTTCGTCAATAATTTTTTGTTCATCTGCAGTATAAAAATTTCCTTCTGCTATTTTAATTTCGTCCTCTTCTTTCTTCTCATCAATACATAATTTTGTGTTGATGCCTCCTAAGCATTTAATCATAGAATTCAACTCTCGACAATCATACATATAATTTTTATAATAAATGTCTTTTGCATATTGATAATGAACTCTTGTTTCATAGTCTTCAATTTTAATGTGCAGAGGCTGAGGTTTTGGGTCAGCATGGATATTATATTTCATTCGCAAACCTTTTAATCTCTCAAGTTCCTTTATAATTTCTTTTTGATTTTTCATATCAATATCTCTAATCTCTATCTCTTGTCCTTGGTCGGTTGGAGAGATAATAACATTTTCAATAATACTATTCATTGTAATAGTATTATTATAAAAATCTTTAAATCACTTAAAAAAAAACACTTAAAATTGGAAATTAAGTGATTTTTTTTAAGTGATTTGAAGAATTTTAGCGATAATACCGATAATATCAAAACACTTAAACACCTATCTAAAACATCTTTTTATATAGCATATTTCTCTGTTGCCTACTTTTCTCTTTTTTTCATATTTACCTTTTAGAATTCTTGTTTTAGACTACCCTTTAAGAGATTTTATACCTATTTATTTAAAAAACAGGAGATACCCATATATATAATTTGTAATAATTTGAATTTATTTGAATTTCACTTGGTATTCAAATTTGGATCTTCATTCAAATTTGGTTTTGGTTGGATATTCAAATTTGGTTGAGGTTCTTCTTTTAATAAATCAATTAGCATATTTTCCATTTCATTAATATGATTGTCCTTTATCTTCTTTTCTTGATGGCATATCCCTGTTCTCAAGGCATGTATTTCTCTCGCCTCTTCATTTCTCATTCTGTTATTGTAGCTGTTTCTTGCGTTCTCATTATAATCTGCTCGGTGTGTTTGGCGGTATTTATAGGTTGCGCGCTTTTGTGCGTCCGTATATCCACTTTTCTTTTTTTCCATTATTTATATATTATAATTAATATTTATAATTTATAATTTATAACGTAGCTTTGATTAATTCTTCTTCTGTAATTGTGTCGAGGACATTTTCTGTCGAAGTGTGTGGAGTATAACCAACATCCTCTGCATCATCAGACTTGGTTTTTTTAATAGAATCATTATCACTGCTATCACTATCATCGGTAAATGATATGTTTATCTTCTCTCCAGCATTAACTTTTTTAATGTTAGCAAAATATTCTTGTTCTTTCTTATATATGCCTAACAGATTTTTGTGAGACATCATTAAAAAACGCCTACGAAGATGTGGATACATTGACTGTTCTAATTTTTCTAAAGAATTATAATACTCTACCATTATGTCGTGGTCTATCTCTGTATGATTTCTACATTTCGTGAGCGTGTTTGTAAGCAAAGAAATAGATTGAACTAAAACCTCCAGTTTTGTATTAAAATCCCTGAACTTCATCAATGCAGACACCGATGCTATCACGCTTGACATTATTATTGGCACTAAAGCCACTTCGTTGCTATTCCAACCTAATTTTATTTTACAGCTTTCGAACCCGCCAGTTAATAATGATAATAATATTATTGCTTTAGCATATTGATCGTTCTCTGCTTTTAGCTCGGAGTGGCATAACATCAACGCATCACGCTTTGCTTTGAGATCGTTTGATATTTCGCTTATCGTATTCTTCTCCATATAATTACCATAATATTATAATATTAAAATATATTGGGACATATATATTAGATGAACGACAAAGAAACACGCCAAATTAGTTTAGATAAACGAAAACAAATGTTAAAAAATCTTGAGTTAGCGCGTGATACTCGTGCTAAAAATTTAGCAAAGGATAAAGAAAGTGGAACGCCTGAAAAGAAAAAAAAGGAAACTCTTAAAGATTTTAAATGTGTTTGTGGCAAATTCTACGTTTCAAATGCTGGTTTAAAAAAACATATAAAAATATGTAAAGTTGTTGCTGATAATGTAGAGGAAGAAAAAGAAGATGAAACCGATGACGATGATGACGAAGGGGGGAGCGAGCAAGAAATTTCTGATTCTGATTCGGAGGAGGAAGAGACAGAAAAAGAGAAGATTAAAAGATTACAAAGAGAAGAGAGAGAGAGGGAGAAATTAGCACGGAGACAATCTAAAATTAAAGCAGATAAAAAAAAAGCGCGTGTTGATGAGAACGCAAAACATTATGCTAAAAGGATAGCAAAAAATAAAAAGAATGTTAAACTTGAAATCAAAGAGCAGGAAGAAGTTGAGGAAGAAGTTGTCGAAGAGAAAAAAGTAGAACCAAAACCGATTCCACCACCAGCACCGCCACCTGTTAAAAAAAATATTGTGCCAAGCGCGGAACCAAAATATCATAATGGGCAAGCGCCTGTAGAAAAGTATTCAATGGCGGAGTGGAAGGCATTACACGAGAAAGAAAAAAAAGACCGCTACGAGCGTGAAAGCAGAATTAAATTTGAGCAACAGGAACAGCGAATTAATCGGTTGAAACAGGCGATGATGCAGGGCGGTATTTAAACCACTCGTTAAACAAAGTTTTTGAATATGTTTTATTTTCAATATCTCCTATTTCTTGAAAATGAATAAATGTAACAAATCTTTCCGCGATTGTAATGGTGTGGTTTGTTTTCTTTATAATTTTATATTGTTTTATTCCCCACTCGCCAGGTTTCCACCACCCTTCCCAATCCTCGTCAAATGCGCTATTCCAATTATCTCCTACATTTACATCATTAAAATTAAGTGAGTGTTTAATACAATTGTGTTCTGGAAGCGACGGCATGATTGATATATATTATTGCGGATAATACATATCAATTTTTATAAAAATAAAATATCAGATTTGTTCCCCATTTTGTAGCAAATCCATATTGTGTCGAAATAACATCGCTTATTCTGGACACCATTCTTGATAAATTGTATTCTCTTTTCTGGAATTACAATTTGTATTTTATCTTTGAAATACTTTTTTAGATATTGTTTTGTCATAGTTGATACAGGAACTAACATCATAAATGGTTTGTCTATCTCTGATAATCTTTTAAATACTTTTGCTTTTATTGAGTATGCAGGATTCGATATAATTATATCATAATTAAACTTTTGGTCGTCAAAAAAATCAACGTCGTGAGATTCAACTTTAAAACCTAATTCTTTCAAATACTTTCCCGAATCACCATTGCCGTAAAAACTTTCCCATATAACTTTATCTTTTGGTATTAAATGTTGTATTGATTCCAATACGGGTTTTGGTGTCATATAATCATCATCTTGTTTTAGTTTTATAATATCAGTGTTGAGAGAAAGTGATACCATTTATATTAATCATAATAATTACAATATTTATTATGATTTTTTAATTAATAATTAGAATACTTTTTTTAAAGAACTATCTGAAGGGTCTTACCTTGGCCAATGCGAAGCACACGAGTAGATTCTAAGAACATTACTACATTGCCGTCATTTTTGAAATTGGAGGTGTTGCCGACTGCGGTGAGCAAAATCGACGAATTTGATCCCCGTAAATCTAGGCCTGATTTGGCGCGCATACCCTGGCTGCCTGGTAAATTAAGTTTGAGAGCTATCTGACAACGATTGTCAAGGAACTCAGCATAGGAGTTAGAGGCGGTGCGATTGACCTCCATAGCCTGAGCCGATAACTGATACCATTGAGAAAGTGGGCAATCATACTGAGGGTAACGGACGTTATTAATACTGAGCGAGAGGTTCGGCTCCTCAGCAAGCTTGGCAGCGTTCGCCGACGGAAGGACGGTCATCGGAGCGGTGAAATTCATCGGACCAGTTAAATATTTATCACCGCCCCTCATCTGAGGAGCGCCAAGAACACCAGCAATACCAACACTGGCGGCGTTAGCAGGGTTCTGCTGGTAGCCCGAAACAGCAACAGCGCCCTTCACAGCGGCGAAGTCGGATTTACGGAAGGCGACGAGAATGCGGTCAAGCGACGAGGCAGCCGAGGCAACACGGGTCGTGCCGTTGAAAGTGTCCGAGTAGGAATCGTAGCCACACCACGAGGCCTCAAGGAAGCCCTCGTCGTTCATACGGCTCTGGATTACCTGCGAATACACTCCGTCGTCAATAGACCAAGCAGGAACCATAAGGCTGTAGTTATCAAGGGTGTAGGTCGCCTGGGTGTTGCCAGCAGCGACCATACCAGCGGCGTTGCCGCCAGTGGTGGAGGAAGTGACGACCGAGTTGCCCGCTAAAAATATGGAAATGCGAATTTCTGGGAGCAAACTAACATCCAGGAGCGATGGTTGTATGCTCTGGAAGAACGAACCGAGCGAAATGCTAAAGATAGTGGAGTCGCCGTTGGTGGTGTAGGTTTCGGGGGCCGTCAAGATGGCCTGAAGCGAAGTGCTCATATTAATGCGGTCAATATTGACGTGCGAATTGACGGGGTCGTCTTTGCCAGGGAAGTAATTCCGCTTAATCTGGTTGAGGACATTGGTGGAGGCGCACCCCGAATCGACCGATATGCCACCCATATTAACCTGGATGCGCTCAATGAAGGCGTCAGCAGCAGGCAGGCGAGGGGCAGCCGATGTGCCCGCCGCAACAGCCGAAGCGGTGAAGACCATGCGGATGTCGTCCATTTTCAGAAGAGTGTTCGTCGGGAGGACAAAATCAATCTGATTGTGGGCGATTTTCTGTCCCGACGACTGCGGTGGAACACGGAAGTTGGCGGTCGAGACTCCCGAAAAACTGCGAAGGAAATAACTTGCGTATGACGGATAATTCGACATTTATAATTATAACAAAGATAAAAATTTTATTGTTTAATCCTAAAATCCCGAACCAGTATTACCACGAACATTTATCGCCATAGTATTTTGCTCAATATTAAAAGATTTGACAGGAGCCTTTAATTCGTGAGGATTGCCTCCGCGAGAATAAACCTCCCAATTAAATACCATATCGCTAAACATATTACCATCGGTAGTAGAATCGGCAATAGTATCAATGGTTCGTCCATGGTGATCTTTTATCTCGAATAAAATTTCGCTAATATGGCGATTATCTAATTCTACAAAAAACGGTGTAGATTGGTCTTGCTGAAATCCGAGGAGTGTATCGTTGAGCGGTATTTTGGCGATAATAGACGACGAAACAATGTGCGAGTCGGAAAGGGGTTGGGCGGCGCTAATGTTCTGGCTCTCCATATTGGAGGTGTTCTCGCTACAGCTCATATATAAATATTGGGTGGTGCTGCGCTGTAACGGATAGAAGCCAGCAATTGCTATCTCATTTCCCACCTCAGTAATAGTAAATGAGTTTGCGGTAGCGTCCTGTGTGCCTATGCGTTTTGCGCCGAGCAGGGCGTATGAGTCGTTAAAACCATATGCTCCCTGAGCAGGAACAGAAGCGGCTAAGGTTGGGTCTTGTAAATATTGACGGGTCTGTATTTTGATTGATGAAATGCCGTGTGCGGAACCTGTCTCCAGAATAACATTAAAAATTCCAGTTCCAGTGTCACCTTTCGCGAAACCAGCAGTCGGGTTCTGGGTTCCAGCCTTAACAGTTAAAGTAACGCCAGTCATAGCGAGAAAAGCAGCAATTAATTTTGTGCTGAATTCAACTGCTATATCTCCGATATTTCCGTAGTCCTGTTTGGTTAATTCAATAACAGAGTTTTTCGCAAATCCGCCTTTGACACAAGTAACCCAAATCTTGTTATTCCATTCATTAACATAGAAAAAGTTTCTGTAAGCGCTAAATTGTGTAACAGAAAGACGACCATATTGGTTGTTGCCAGTTGTGAGCGGATTAGAATTCATGGCGATGCGAAAGCGATTAAATCCATCGTCCGAACCCTGTGCGGATGCCGAACCGCTCTGCTGTGTCGATACATAAATGTCTTGAGAACTGATTAGAACACTCATTTATATATAAGCACGATTTTAATTTGCTCTCTCTAATCCTAAACTTTCAAAATATTCTTTGTGGTTTTTTTTTGTAGGGTTTTCTAATTTATCTTTAACAAATTGTTCTGCTGTTTCAGGATGGAGATAACAATGAGAAGCAATTAAATCACACAGAGCTGGATCAACGTCGGGGAAATCGCGTCGCATTTGTTTGACCCACCTATCAATCTCATACTCATCAGTTTGCGTCATGCCCATACGGGGTTTTTGGACATGACGGGGCGTTAATGTGCCGTCGGCATCAATCCAACCCTCTTCTGTCATCGCTCCGTCTTTGTGGTGGTCTTTCTCAATTTCTTCAGGAGTTTTTAATTCTATTTGTTGTTCAGTTGCACCTAAAACTATTTGATTCTGAGAAGCATCAATAATAGTATTTGAAATATCCATATATATATTAGAATCAGTTTTATATTTATGTTTTGGGACGTATTAATATGTATTTACGCCGAGGTCTTTACACCCTTAAAATGCGATGGCAAAACTCCTGCGCTCATTTGATTCGGGATAAAATTTGTGCGGTTAAACAATATCATTCTATCGGGGTCAGAAAGCAATCCAGCTTTCTGGTTCCTTCCATTTCCAGATAATCCTTGTAGAGAGTTTTGTGATTTAATCGGTTCAGGATTGGCATAGGTTCTGTTAAGCATAAGAGACGGACTGACATAGCATGGCAGAATTTCGCCAACAGTGTTACAGAAATTAGCGTTTCCATGAAGCATACGAACTTGATCTCTAAACGGTTCTGTCGGGAGCTGGTAGAGGTTTTTTTTGATACCGTCGTCGAACTCATCTCCAATCGGTGTCGCACTCGGTTTTAGTTGCATTCCTAACGGAACAGAACGCGAAGTGTTGTTATAAACTGTTTGCGATGCGGAAATCATATTATATATATAACAAATAAATTAAAATGCTAAATAACAAGATTTACTGCGCTCGTTCATATCCGCCAGCACCAACTTTTACTTCGCGAGTTCCCCTTAAATTACCAGATATATTTGTGCTCATAGTGGGTGCTTGTTCTTGTTGAAGTCCAGATGAAATTTCGCGAGGTGTCATATTTGATGAACCACGGAGATTTTTATTTTGACTGAGGAGAGCATCAATGTCTGGAGCGGGTTTGGCATATTCTGCGATGACGCGTTCGCGTGCCATAACAATAGCACGAGCGTTATTTCCACGGTCGCTCACGAGAGCACGCGCCATAGTGTCCATATAAACTGGAGAAACTACATAGGGAGCAGCAACTTTTATTCCTGGAAGCATTTGTTTGTATTTAGGTTCCTTAACCGAAGTGATGTTGTAAATTTTTCCAAGCGGTGGGGGGTGGCTCGTCGGACAGATGCGACGAATAAATGCGTCGGATTGGAGAGGAGGGGGCATATTATAATATAG
>Ga0209816_1003255_pt1 | contig 11213 bp, 10 predicted proteins | sample CoawatmetaG01DNA_FD_187509 | JGI IMG/M metagenome (GOLD analysis project Ga0209816, IMG submission 187509) | Marine microbial communities from the West Antarctic Peninsula - Coastal water metaG017-DNA (SPAdes) (version 2) | ecosystem: Environmental > Aquatic > Marine > Coastal ... | reverse complement strand
AGTTATAATATAATTTTTATAAATTAAAGGTAAATTCAATTGATTAAAAAGTGTCTTTTTCCTGCAGCAGGCTATGGAACCCGATTTTTGCCTGCCACAAAAGCAGTGCCTAAGGAAATGTTACCTATTCTTACAAAGCCCTTACTTCAATATGGTGTTGAAGAGGCCCTTTCTGCTGGAATTAAGAACATGGCTATAGTAACTGGCAGAGGTAAGCGTGCAATTGAAGATCATTTTGATAATGCATTTGAATTAGAATTTCAGCTTCAAGGAACTCCAAAAGAACATTATTTAAAAGAAATAAAAAATATTATAAAAAACTCTACTTTTACTTATGTTCGCCAACAAAAAATGCTTGGCCTAGGTCATGCAATTCTAACTGGAGAACCACTTATTGGAAATGAACCTTTTGCTGTAATTCTAGCTGATGATTTATGCGACTGTGAAGAGCAAAGTGCCCTTTCTCAAATGATACAAACCTACAACCAATATAAATGCTCTGTTATAGCTATTGAAGAAGTCCCCATTAATCAAGTAAGTAAATACGGAATTATTACTGGCAATTTAATTGCTAAGTCACTTGACACCTATCAAGTGACTAACATGGTTGAAAAACCATCGACCTCAAATAGTAATTTAGCTATTATTGGTCGATACATTCTTACGCCAGATATTTTCAAAATTCTTAAAAAAATAAAGCCAGATAAAAATGGTGAAATACAAATAACTGATGCACTACTTTTTCAAGCCAGAGAAGGTAACGTTATTGCTCTCAAATTTAAAGGCAAGCGTTTTGATTGTGGAAGTATAGAGGGATTTGTTAATGCAACTAATCACTTTGCTAAAAAACTAAATATTACCAATATTTATTGAATTATTAACCCCATTCTATTTTTTATAAAGAAGGTCAACTATTTTAGATTGAGGAGCAAATTCTGGGACTATATCTATAAGAATTTGTCTAATTTTTTCATATTCACTTCTTTTTAAAGAGTTTTTAAGTTTGTCTAAAAGCAACTTTAAAGTCTCCCATTCAATCATATCTTCTTGAGCTCGCATAATTAGTTCATTATCAGTCTTAGAGGTATTTGTACCAACTAATAACTCTTCATAAAGTTTTTCGCCTGGCCTTAAGCCAGTAAACTTAATTTCAATATCGCCATCTGGATTATTCTCATCAAGAATCTGAAGTCCGCTAAGTTTTATCATTTTTATAGCTAAATCATAAATTTTAACTGGCCTACCCATATCCAACACAAAGACATCTCCACCTTCTGACAATACTCCAGCTTGAATAACCAGTTCAACTGCCTCAGGAATAGTCATGAAATATCGAACAATATTAATATCAGTAACAGTTACTGGACCACCTTGTCTAATTTGTTTTTCAAATAATGGAATTACTGAGCCACTAGACCCAAGAACATTACCAAAACGAACCATACTGAATAAAGTCTTACTCTGTTCAGCTGACAAAGCTTGAATAATTAACTCAGCACAACGCTTAGATGCTCCCATTGTATTGGTTGGCCTAACTGCTTTATCAGTAGAAATAAGAACAAAAGTTTCTACATTTGCATCTATAGCAGCCAACGCACACTTTAAAGTACCAAATATATTATTATAAATTCCTTCAGTGTTATTAAATTCAACCATTGGAACATGCTTATATGCTGCAGAATGATAGACAGTATTAATATTGAAGTGACTAAGTACATTTTTAAATCGATACTGATTATTAATACTTCCTAGTATTGGATAAATTTTTACATCCGAAATATTAAAACTAGCTAGTTCATTTTCAATGTTATAAAGTGCTAACTCATTCATCTCATAAAGTATGATCGATTTTGGCTTTAAAGCTATAATTTGCCTTGAGAGCTCTGAACCAATTGACCCACCAGCACCAGTGACCATTACAATTTTTTTAGTAATGTTTGCCCCTAATAATTTTTTGTTAGGTTCGGCGATGTTTCTCCCTAATAAATCTTTAATACTAACCTTTCTTAAATCGCCAATATTGACCTTGCCTTGAGCTAATTCTGACATCCCTGGAAGTATTCTAACTATTATTGGATACTGCTCTAATTTGTTGAGAATAGAGCGTCGTTTGGCTCGAGATACTGAAGGCATTGCAATTAAAATTTCATCAACTTTAAGCTTGCCAATCAAATTTTCTATCTTATCTACACTAAAAATATTTAATCCTGATACCTGATTATTCTGAAGCTCTTGTGCATCATCAATAAAACCAACTGGATTATATTGAGATGAGCTCTTTAGTGCAGAAACTAGTTGGAGGCCTGCATCACCAGCACCATAAACCAATACGTTTATTCCATAACTATTTTCAATTTTTAGTTTTGATCCGTATAAAACCCAACGTGCAACAATACGAAGCCCAGCAATTGCAAATATTACCTGTATCCAATTAATTAAGATTACAGATCGAGGAAGATCGTATACTCCACTCATTAGTCCAATTACACCCCATATTAGAGCATAAAGTGAAGCAGCTTTCGATACCCGCCATAATGCATCAAATCCAATATATCTAATAACTGCAGTATATAAACCAAAATATATAAAAATAGGCAAGGCAATAATTGGAGTTCCAAATATTAGCCAAATTAAATCATTCTTTGGAAAATACCAGTATCCTAGCCGTACTGAAAATGATGCTAGAAGAACCATGATGACAACTACTGAGTCAGCAAAGCATATAATTAACTGTTTATTTAATCTAGAAAGTTTTTTTAGTCTCTTAATCATTTTTTTTACTTTGATGCCTCCTTCATAACAAATAAGATTACATCACATGTTTTTTGAATTTCACTCTTAGTAATTGTTGGATGCACTAAAAACATTAAAGACTCTTCACCTAATTTTTTAGCATTTGCTAAGCGATTTTTGGGTTTAATTCCAAAATCACTAAAGCATTTTTCTAAATAAACTTCAGAGCAAGAGCCCGAATAACACGGAACTCCTAATAAGTTTATTTCTTCAATAATACGTTCACGTGTCCAATCCAACTTTAAAAGCTTGGTTTCAACAAAAACGTAGCATTTATAAGCTGCATGTTCAACATAATTACCAACTACTGGAACTCTAAGCGCTTTACATTTTTTTGCTATATCCCAAATCATGATTGCATTTTTAAGACGCTTATTATGCCAAACATCCATTCTTTTAAGTTGGATTTGACCAATTACTGCCTGCATCTCCGTCATACGCCAGTTAGTTCCAAAAGACTCATGAATATAGCGAAAAGCATTCGAAAGACTTCTCTGATGTGCTAATTTGTAGTTTTTACCATGGTCTTTATAGGACCACATTTTCTGCCACAAAGATTCACTATTAGTTGTCACCATTCCACCCTCACCACCAGTAGAGATAATCTTGTCTTGACAAAAACTCCAACAACCAATATGTCCAATTGAGCCTACAGGTTTTTCTTTATACTTAGCTCCATGTGCCTGAGAACAGTCTTCAATTACAAATAAATTGTATTCATTTGCTATTTCCATTATTTCATCCATTTCACATGGCCAACCAGCTAGGTGAACACAAACAATTGCCTTAGTATTTTTTGTAATACTACTTCGGATGAAATTAGGATTAATATTTTGAGAATCAAGATCTACATCTATAAATACTGGCAATGCCCCAGAATTAACAATAGATGAAACAGATGCAATATATGTGCGTGAGGTCACAATAACTTCATCTCCACTCCCTAAATTTATAGCTTTAAAAGCACTATCTAAGGCAAGCGTTCCATTAGCTAAAGCAACAGAGTACTTAACATTACACCAGTCAGAAAAATCTTGTTCAAATTCCCGACATATTGAACCTGTCCAATAATTAACTTTATTAGATAAAAGTACTTTACTTACGGCATCCACTTCCTCTTTAGTAAAAGATGGCCATGGTGAAAAATTAGTATTGAGCACTATAATCTTACCTTTGCAGGAACCCCAAAAGCATTAATATTATTGGGAAGGTCCTCAAGCAAAACTGAGCCCATACCCAATGTTACATGACTCCCAATTGTAACATTTTGCTTAACCGACGACCCAATACCAATCCAAGACTCATAACCAATAGAAACCCCTCCAGCAATTGCAACATTTGGACTTATATGCACTCCATCTCCAATTGAGCAATCATGCTCGACAGTTGAATTAGTATTTATTATGCAAGCAATACCAATGCTTGCAAACGAATTTATAACTGCACCAGCCATCACAACCGAGCCTTTTTGAATTTTTGAATACTTACTCACTGATGCAAGAGGGTGAATCAAAGAAATAATATTTGCATTATTTGATAAAAGTAAGTTGATTTTTTCCATTCTTATTTTGTTATCTCCAATAGAAACGATACAAGCATCAAAAACTGACAACTTAGAGATTAGACTTTCTGTATTTCCATGAATTTCCCAAGATTCAAAAAATTTTTCATTTTTATTGTCATCGAAGAAAGCAATTTTATCAAAGCCTGATAGCTCTGCAATTTCAGCGATAACCTTTCCATGCCCACTTGCCCCTAAAATAGCGATATTTTTCATTTCTTTGTTCCAGTAAATTTAGACATAGTTACCTCACCCTTTTTAGAAATACCATCACGATTAATCACCTTCATTATCGTTAAAAATATGATTTTAATATCAAGTAGAAAAGATTTATTATCCACATACCATAGATCATAATCAAACTTATCCTCCCAGGTGATAGAATTTCTCCCATTTATTTGAGCCCAACCTGTAATTCCTGGTCTAATATTATGACGTCTAGCCTGACTCTCGGAATATAGTGGCAAATATTCTTTAAGCAGAGGTCGAGGGCCAACTATACTCATAGTCCCATTTAATACATTCCATATTTCAGGTAATTCATCAAGGCTTGTTGAGCGTAAAAATTTACCAAACCCACTCAACCTTTTGCTATCAGAAAGTGAATTCCCATCATCCAACTCAACACTCATAGTTCTAAATTTACTCAAGTTAAATATTTTGCCATTTAACCCAGGACGTGATTGTTTAAATAAAATTGGCGAGCCCAAATTTATTTTAATAAGAAGAGCAATCAAAATAGATATAGGAATAAGAAGTGGAAGGCACAAAATAATTATCAATATATCAGCAAGTCTATTCATAATTAGATAATACTTTTGTAAAAATCTATTAGAAGTAGTGTCATCATATCTTGTGAAAAATTATCTTGGGCATGTTTAAGCGCCATACTTCCCATTTTAATTCGGATATTATCATTTTCTAGTAACTTAATCATAGCCCCTTCTAAATCTTTTTTAGACTTTACAGGGATTAATAGACCTGTTTCACCATCCTTGATTGAGTCACTAAGCCCATATATATCAGAACCTATGGAGGGTACTCCACAAGCGCCAGCTTCAATAACAACACTTCCAAATCCTTCTCTATAACTAGGAATAACAAATACGTCTGAAGCCATCATATATATTTCAGGAGTTTTAGTAAAATCAATAAACCTAGTATATTCAACTGACAAGTCTAGAATATCAGTCAACTTGTCAACAAGATTATCCTCATCAGGGCCTACAATTAGTAAAGTAGTATTAATATTATTTTTTGAAACACTTTTAAAAGCTTTTACAAGTTCAAATATTCCTTTATCTTTCTTTAGCCTCCCAACAAATAAAAAAACTATATCATTATTAGAAATATTTAATTTTTTACGCAATAACTCCTTTTGTTTATTTGAGGGTTTAAATCTTTGCAAATCTACCCCGCTGAGTGAACCCTTACCTAAAACCAAAGCGCTATCTTCATTAATTAACTTTTCATTAATCAAGAATTCTTTCTGAGAATTACTATCTACTAGAATTGAAGTGTTAAGCACAATAATTAACTTATCTAATGATTTTAATAACCATTTGCTAGCCCCTTTTTTAGTGGACCAAACCTGCCCTGTAAATGTATGTAAGCGATTTGGTGATCTTACAACCCAGGCTGCGATAGCAGTCAGCAGACCAGCCTTGGGAGAAATTGAATGAACTAAAGAGAATTTATTTTTATGGAATAATATTATTAGAAGGAACAGCACATAAAAGTCATAGAATAAATTAATATTTCTCTTTATTGGAATATCAATAATATTAACTTCATCAGAAATATTATCTAAAAAATTCTCCTTCCCCCTCATATTTGTAATAACTGACACACAATATAAAGTACACAAAGAATTAATCTGATGAGCAAGAAAAACCCTTATAGCCATCGGTGTAGTTAAAATAAATGCTATTTTTCTTTTATGAATAATTTGAAACTCTCCTCTAATGACGTCTTAAATTCAAAGCCTAATAATTTCTGTATTTTCTTTGAGTTATAAATACACTTACCTGTTAAAGCATCAATCCTACTAGTTTTTAGAGGAAATTTTGGAGCAGCTCTAAATACAAATACTATTGATCTGATAAGCCACTCTGGAAATCTTAAAAAATTTCTTTCTATATTTAATTCTTCCATAGTAGAATTAATCATCTTTTCTATTGTTATTGATTGAGAAATATTAAAAACCTCTCCAATAGAATTTCTGCTTTCTCCACAATTAATTAACGCATTAACAACGTCATCAACATGAATATAATTTAATGTTGCACCTTTTTTTCCTATAAAAAAAAACAAACCTTGCTTGATCATTGAAAACATTCTATACAAGGATTGATTAGGCATACCCTCCCCAAAAATGTTAGAAGGACGAAGGATTGTATAGGGAATTTCACTATCTTTAACCAGATTATCAGAAATAGTTTTTGAAGTTTCATAAACACCTTTTGGCTGTTCTATTGACTCCTCAGTTACCACACCACTTCTACATTTCCCATAAGCGCCTACACTACTTAGCTGAACCCAAAGTTTCACATTTCCATTAGCTTGAGTAATAAGTCTTTTTGTGCCATTAACATGCAAATCCTTCATTAATGTCTCATTAATTACTTCTCCAGCACAATGATATAGAATATCAACACTTTCTAAAAAATTTGATAAATCAACCTTTGGGTTAGTCAAATCACCAATAAAAGCAGAGTACCCGTTATTGTTGGGTAATGCCTTTCGCGACAATATCCGAACTTGATGACCTTTATCTAGGTGTTTTTTTACAAGTAGCATTCCTACAAAACCACTTCCACCTGTAATTGCTATAATCATATTAAAATATTTTACATAGTTAATCTTCAGTATAAAATCTCTCTAATAATGATATTAAAATAAAAATTATTTAATAACAAAGATAATTATGGTGATAAAAAAATGTTAATTTTTAAATACTTCGCAATTCCTTGCAAGATTATTATTAGTATAAATTTGTTTTTCATGAATAAATTTTAAAAGTCTATTATTAGGGGATTCTAAAGAGTCCCCCCACCATATTGGATGAGTTAGAATCTGCATAGGTCGTTTATTCTTAAATGCATCTTGCTCACAAGGATGGCCATATCTCCACTCTCCTCTAGAATCTGACACATAGTGGACATTACTCATCAATGATTTCATATAAGTATGAATCACAGGAGAAGTGAGGGAATAACTCCCTTTTAAAATATTTTTTGAAGGCCTATGGAAGCTAATAGCATCTACATCTCTGTTAAACCATTTTTTAAGTATTTCAAGCTCTTTAGAACACTCACTATTAATTTTTTCATCAGTAATATTATCCTTATATGCATCACAATCAAAATGAAGCCCAAGATGATGTCCAAAGCTTAAAATTTTATTTACTAGTCTAGTTCCTGACTTAGAAAAAATATTATAAAAATCATTTCTTACCATAAAAAAATATGTTGAATTAATTCCTAATTCGTTCTCTATTTTTGCAACTTCTAAAGCCATTTCAATGGAAAAATCTATATCATGCCTCATTAAGACAAAATGTTTATTTAAAGTTAAATTTTCGCTGTAGTTTTTAAAAGAAGAGAACTCATACTCATTTTTTATTAACTCTTTAATTAATTTTTTATAATTGCTTTTTTTAATTTCTAAAAAATTAGCTTCCAGTATGTTTTCATTCATAATCATCACCCATTTCAATTCTAGTATACATAAAAGTCAAAATACTCTTAGAAATATAAGGGAGTAGCAAATTTTGAATAAAGATGAAACAACATCTTTATTCTCAAGATCAATATAAGAAATTTAGTCATTTATTATTTGTTTAAATAATATTTCAAACTCTCGTGAAACAACAGTATTGGAATATCTTGAACTTAAGCCAGGGTTTGGCGAAATAAGAGTACCTTCTTTTAACTTATTGATAGCCTCTTCAATGCCAGTAATAATTAATTCAATACTACTAGGAGAGGCAAGAATACCTCCAACATCTTGTAAAATATCATAACAACTTCCTCTGGGCGTTATTGCGAATATTGGTTTACCAGAACCAATGTAGTCAACTAGCTTACTAGGAAAAAACACACTAGTAGTAAAAGGTGCATCCAATATTAACAACAAGTCTGAATTAGCCATCTCAGAAAGAGAATCAATATATGAAACAGGACTTATAATCTCTATTAAATCTTCTGGAAGGTCCTGAATAACTGACTTCCAATTTTCATTTCCAATCCATTTACCAACAAACCTAAAAACAATACCATCTAAAAAATTACTATTTTTGGCATGAATATATCTTAAAGCTTTAAGGATGTTAATTGGATTTCGTGGACCATAAAAATTTCCCAAATAATTAATTACTAATACATCACTCGAAGGCTTTAGATGCTGTTTTTTATAAAGAGCTAAATCATATGAATGTGATGTTACATATGTTTTGTTCATCCAAGATTCTGGATATTTTCTCATTACTAATTTTCTAGACGCATTTGTAGTAAAGTTAATTGCATCTGCAGCCTTTAAAACTCCCTTTTCTAAAAAATATTGAGAAGATTTATAGCCCCAAATTTTAGTTAGAAATGGATTATCTGCCCAAGGATCACTGAGATGCACTATCCATGGAGTTGATTTAAATTTCCTCTTAATTTTTGCTGCAACCAGATGAATTGAGTGCCAAGTTGACCAAGATATAATCAAGTCATAACTTGAAGCATCAATTTCTATTGCCTTTTTATAAAGTAATTTATTAAAGAATCTAAATCGATCAGGAAACCCTGGCACATATCGTAAGAACCTAAATATCCTTTTTGTTATCCATTTGGGGGTGGATGCTTTATATATATTTTTAAAATGTTTATTTACGTAATCTTCAAGAGAATAATCAAGATCATATCCAATTTCACTTGGATCGATAGTAAGAATATCAATATCAAAGGATTTAATTTTTGCAAATGCTTTAACGCTAAGAAATGACTCAGAGGCTTGCAATGGAGGAAAAGCATAAGTTAACAATAATGCTCTTTTATTAATAGTTTTATCAGTCATAAGACTAACTGTTGAGAGAAATTAGCCAGTCACAAGTCTTTTTAAGTCCATCAGTAATTTTTATTTCAGACTTATAGCCAAGTAAAGAGCTTATTTTATTAATATCTGCTTCTCGGTTAATAACATCATCCCAGTTTCGACGTTCTTTAAATTTAATCTTTGCGGCATTATTGCAATATGAGTTAATATAATTTGCAATTTCGAGAACTGAAGAACTAGTTCCAGTAGCTATGTTAAATATATCACATGGCTTTGTCTTGTTAAATAAAGTTTTATAAATGCCATCAACAGTATCATCAACATAACAAAAATCTCGGGTTTCATAACCACTACCTGTAATTGTTAGTGGCTCTCCATTTATTGCAAGTTTGATAAAGTTTGGCACAACACTTCTATACATACCTGGGTAATCGCCTGGACCATAAACATTAAATAACCTTACTATGGCGATATCAAGACCATGATGAGTGGACCAAAATTTAGCATAACGCTCCCCTAGTAACTTAGTTATAGCATAAGGTGTATCTGGATGAAAATCCTCATCACTCTCTCTCATGATCTCTTTATTGCCATAAACACAAGACGAAGATGAGTATACAACTTTCCTAACACTATAATTTTTACTCCACTCTAAAATTTTTAAAGTTCCCAAACCATTGACATTTAAATCTTCACAAGGATTATCAACAGAGTTTTGGTTAGCAAATAATGCCGCCAAATGAACAACATAATCTGGTTTATGATTAAAGCATTTTGCTAATGCTATATCATCTATTATGCTGCCTTCTATGAATGTTGCCTTATCATTTACGGATTCTCTATAACCAGAAGTAAGATCATCAATAACAATAACACTATGACCATCATCAATTAACTTATTGACAAGATTACTTCCTATAAAGCCAGCACCACCAGTAATTAAAACTCTAGACATGTTCATATTTTTTAATTAACTCAGAGAAAGAAATATTCGTTAAATTAGAAGTCATACTTATACACTCAAAAAAAATATCCCAGTCATAAACCTGAGATGGATCTGCATATATATTAAAAATACCAGTCGTATTAGGGTCATTAAAAAACATCATCATTTTTTTAAATTGCTCTTTGTAATCATTTTCATTTAATTTACGTGTTGGAGAAAATCTAAATCCCCAAGAATCTAATATTCTAGCAGGATAATCATAACTTCCACTTACTGGAAGTTCAAGTATACCTTGTGATGTTTTTTTAATTGCGCCGTTCCACATACCAGTTACTGGTGTAGTCGAGCTTGAGAAAGAATAATTTAATTTTTTTAAAACTCCATACAAAAAATTCAGCTGTTCTGATTTTTGATACGTACCAAAATGTGGTGTCCTGAATCCCAATGGATACTCACCAAAAATATCAAAAAAATTATTATGGCCATTTATGATATCTTCCTCAACTTCATCCTTACTCAATTTGTCATAAAATAAAGTGCTTAGGTATGACTTACTAGATTCAATATATGAAGTGTGAGAAAGATAGCCATGATTAATGAATTCAGCACCATTATTTTTAAGCTTTACATACTCAGAAGCACCTTTCTTAAGCAGCTCACCTGGCACCGCATAAGATGGAGTTATATTTAATTTAGCAAGCCTCTGATGAACCTCACCAACAACTTCAATATCTTTTTCAGTATCACAATCAAAAGATAGAATGAAATACTTTCCATCAACCCCAAATTTTTTAGACTGATTAATATATCTCTTTCTAAAGAATCTTGGAGTTATATTGCCTAAAACAAAACTTGAAGAATAGAAAGGATTTG
>Ga0209816_1003253_pt1 | contig 11215 bp, 11 predicted proteins | sample CoawatmetaG01DNA_FD_187509 | JGI IMG/M metagenome (GOLD analysis project Ga0209816, IMG submission 187509) | Marine microbial communities from the West Antarctic Peninsula - Coastal water metaG017-DNA (SPAdes) (version 2) | ecosystem: Environmental > Aquatic > Marine > Coastal ... | reverse complement strand
TCGTTTAAAAAAAGTAAAATCTAAAGTGTTGGATAAACTTATTCACCCTTTACATGATGAGGTTTTTTCATGTACCGATTGCTTAAAATGTGCAAACTGCTGTAACACTACAGGGCCTTTATTTACGGATAAGGACATTAGTAGAATTGCTAATCATTTAAGAATAAAACCATCAGTATTTGTAGGTAAGCAACTAAGAATGGATGAGGATAAGGATTATGTTCTTAAATCTGTCCCCTGTACTTTTTTAGGAAGCGACAACCGCTGCTCTATTTATGAAGTTAGGCCAAAGGCCTGCCGTGAATTCCCACATACAAATAGAATTAGACAAAGTCAGTTACTAAAATTAACTGAAAAGAATGTAGAAGTATGTCCTGCAGTTTCTCAAATTATTGAGAAAATAAAAAAGGTAATATAAAATATATTTAACTTTTAAAGTTTTAAGCATTCCAATGTATTAATTTGCTATTTTTTTTATTTTTACAAAATGCAAAAAGACTTTATAATCGTACTTGCCTGGCCTGAAGGTATGGTGGCAGCGGCCGGTGCATGGTATGATAAAGTACTTTCGACTAATGGAAAATATAGAGTAGGACATTCAGCTTTAATTTTAGTAAATTCAGCTAATAATCAAATAAAGTATTTTGATTTTGGTAGATATCATAGTCCATTTGGATTTGGCAGAGTAAGAGACTTAGAAACAGACCCTGATATATTACTAAAATCTAAACCTATAATTTCAGATAATTCAATTGATAATATTGAGGAGATATTATTAGAGATATCTAATTTAAAGGCTACGCACGGACACGGTAAATTATATGCTTCAATTTTAAAAAATATTGATTTCAATAAAGCTCATGAAAAAGCCAAAGAGATACAAAAAATGGGATTAATTTCATATGGCCCAATAGTTCTGACAGGTACTAATTGCTCAAGATTTGTTACTTCAATAATGCTTGCTTCAAAACCACATTGGATTACGAGATTTAGATTAAAATATCCTTTTTGTTTGTCCCCATCTCCTAAACGAAACATTAGCATTGCAAATTCTAATTATTATGTTGTGGGGGTGAAAAATTATAGGCAAATAAAGAAAAGCTACATAAAAGCATATTTCACTAGTATTGAAAGCGTTTAGTTATGAAATTTAAGAAAGATATTAATATTCCTGAGAACGCGCAATGGCTAAGTGGTACAGTTGGTTCTGGTTCTTGGTTTTTTATTACTGATGAGAAAAATAGATATAGAATTCAAAGATTTTCACCAGAAGGAAAATTAGAATGTGACAGATTATTTACAACAGATAATATTTCCTTTGATTTACATATTGATTATCAATTCACCTTTCTTTCGCATTGCAAAGAATGCACAATTATACAAAACGAAATAACTTATAAATTTTATCATTATGAACATTAAAGTGTATGGAGCCGATTGGTGCTCAGATTGCGTAACTGCAAAAAGATTTTTAGACTCTAAAGGAGTTGAATTTGAATATATTGATATTACTGATAATCAGCAGGCTATTGACCTAGTTGAACAAATAAATAAAGGTAAAAGAGTAATACCAACACTAATGGTGGATGGAGTGAGTTTTACAAACCCAGGTATTAATGGATTAATGAAAATATTAGCGCAATAATCTGTAATTTTGTAATCCTAAAAATAATACCATGAGTGATTCAATAAAACATGAATGTGGAGTAGCAATGCTCAGATTACTTAAGCCTTTATCTTATTACCAAGAAAAATATGGTAGTTCACTTTATGGCTTAAACAAGATGTATTTATTGATGGAAAAACAACACAATAGAGGGCAAGATGGAGTTGGATTGGCCAATATTAAGTTAGATGTTGATCCGGGTAAAAGGTATATTAGTAGAAAAAGATCAGTAGCAACTAATCCAATTCAGGATGTATTTAAGCAAGTAAATAAAAGGTTTATTGAGTTAGAGAAGAATGATCCGGAAAAATTAACAGATCCTCAGTGGATGAAAGAAAACATGCCTTTTACAGGTGAGTTATTTTTAGGGCACTTGCGTTACGGTACTTTTGGCGGGAACACAATAGAACAATGCCATCCTTTTTTAAGACAAAGTAATTGGAAAACTAGAAACTTAGTTTTGGCAGGAAACTTTAACATGACAAATGTTGACGAGCTTTTTCAGCAATTAGTCGATTTGGGTCAGCACCCAAAAAAGAAATCAGATACAGTAACTATCTTGGAGAAAATTGGGCATTTCTTAGATGAAGCAAATGATAAAATTTACTACAAGCACAATGATAAGTTCACTAAAAAGGAGATTACAAATGTAATTGAAGATGAATTAGATGTTCAAGATATCTTAACTCAATCTGCAAAATACTGGGATGGAGGTTATGTTATGTGTGGCCTTATGGGACATGGGGATGCTTTTGCATTGAGAGATCCAAATGCAATACGTCCAGCATATTACTACAAAGATGATGAAATTGTTGTAGTTGCTTCTGAAAGGTCTGTAATACAAACTTCTTTTGATGTAAATATTGATGATGTTAAGGAAATAAAAAGAGGACATGCTCTTATTATTAAAAAAGATGGCAAGGTTGAAGAAAAACAAGTAAGAGAGCCGTTAGAAAGGAAATCATGTTCGTTTGAGCGTATTTATTTTTCAAGAGGAAATGATGCTGGTATCTATAAGGAGAGGCTAGAGCTTGGTAGGCGTATTTTCCCAAAGGTATTAGAATCAATTGATAATGATGTAAAAAACACAGTATTTTCTTATATTCCAAATACTGCAGAGGTTTCGTATTTTGGACTATTAAAAGGGTGTCATGCTTATTTAAATAAAGTAAAAACAAAAAAGATTCAGGAATTAGGAGATAAGCCATGTCATGATGAAATTTCAAAAATTATGGAAATTTCTCCAAGAGCTGAAAAAATTGCAATTAAAGACGCTAAGTTGAGAACATTTATTGCCTCCGACGAAAGCAGGAACGATTTAGTAGCTCATGTTTATGATATTACTTATGGAACAGTGATGCCTACTGACAATTTAGTAATGATTGATGATAGTATCGTAAGAGGAACAACATTAAAGCAATCTATTATTAGAATTTTAGATAGATTAGGACCTAAAAAAATTATTGTTGTTTCATCAGCACCACAGATTAGGTATCCTGATTGCTACGGCATTGATATGGCAAAAATGGGTGATTTTATCGCCTTTAATGCAGCTGTTGAATTGTTGAAAGATACTAAGCAAGAGCATATTCTTACAACTGTCTATGATAAATGTAAAGCACAAGCATTTTTATCAAAAGAGGAAATGGTAAATTATATTCAGGAAATATACAATCCTTTTACTGCAGAGGAGATTTCAGTTAAGATTGGTGAATTGTTAACTCCTAAAAATACAAAGGCTAAGGTGGAAATTATTTATCAATCTATTTCTGATTTACATGCATCTTGTCCTGACCATAAAGGGGATTGGTACTTTACAGGAAACTATCCAACACCAGGAGGTGTTAAGGTGGTAAATAAGGCCTTTATGAATTATATGGAAGGAAATAACATCCGAGCATACTAAACTGTTTTCTCATTTGTCTTAAATATAAAAAACCCCACCAAATTGGTGGGGTTTCTTTAATATATAAGTTAGATTATCTTTTCTCGGTCGTGTACACATTTCCGTGCCACCAGAACCTTTGTTCTTTACTTGATCCATATTGCTCAACAGCCATATCAAAAGCTGATCCAAATGAATGCATATCAAATACAGGTAATTTAGAGCCTAAGTAGTCTTTTAGATCTAATTCTTTAACAATAGTATTTGGGTCTTCTAAAGAAGCTTCCATGGCTGCAGTCGCTAATTCTTCTTCTGTCATTTTTTCAGCATGCTTAGGAGCCATAGTCATCTCATTAATTAAGTGAGTTGCTCCAGCAAATTTATCAATAATGAACATTGTATATCTGATATCAACAGAAATAGTTCTTTGCACTTCTTTTTCGAAAGCAATATCTCCACTCATTGATTCCCAGTTACCATCAAAAGCAGTCCCAACAATCTCTCCCCAGGCGTTAATTACTGGAGAGCCTGAGTTACCACCCGTAATGTCATTGTTTGAAATGAAGTTAATTCTCAAGTTACCATCTTTATCTCCATATTGCCCATAATCACCAATTTCATATAACTCTTTCAGTCTTGCAGGTACTTGAAACTCTTCATTTGTAGCATCTTCTTTTTGCATAATACCATCAATAGTAGTGTAGTAGTCATAATGCATAGCATTTCCTGGAGCATAATCTCCTACATTACCATATGTAGCCCTCATAGTCGAATTAGCATTTGGATAATAATTTTTATCAGGATTCATTTCTCTTAATCCTGCAATAAATAATCTATTTCCTTTTGTTAAGTTCTTTCTTACACTAGTTCTTTTAGGAGAAATTTGTTGAATGTACTGATTGTAGATTGACATTATTGTTTTGTAAGCTGGATCTCTCTCAATTTTAGTAGTAGAAGGATTTTCTAAGAAAGTAAAGAATTTTTCCCTTGAGGAAAATACTGATTTTCTAAATGTATTTTTAGCATACCAACCAAAGTCTAATTTTTTGAAACCAAATAATTGATTTTCAATTCTCTTAAACAAAGGTGAGTGTTGTGTTTTAGGTACATTGTAGTAGTACATCTCTAACATTGATCCAAATAATTCTTCATCAACTGAAGCATTATAATCTTTGTAAAAATCTTTAGCTTCTTTTTTTATTTTTCTAATTGCAACATTCCTTTCTTTTCCCTCAATAGGCAATGAAGCAATTGCTCTATTCATTTTGAATGACCAGTACATAATTTCTGAACCCATAAATATAGCTTCATTTAAGTAAGTTCTGTTTAAGGCAATTTTTTTGTTTGTGTTGTACGCGCTTTCAATTAAATTTAATGCATCACCATATTTATCAACCCTTGATTGATCTTCAGCAATCCAAGCTCTAAAATCATCTTCAATCGAAACTTTTTTATCGTGAACTTTCATTGACTTCAATCCTTTTGATTGTCCAATAAAGTATTTCCAGTAGTTAGAAGTTTGCGCATATTTTGCAGCATACTGAATTTTTACTTTTTTAGAAGCATTCATCCCAGCTTTCATAATTGCTAATTTCTCATCACGTATATCAACAGTAGTTGGGTTTGTAATGTCTAATGCCTGTTGTACGCCATAAGATGTTAAGTATCTGTCAGTACTTCCAGGGAAGCCGAAAATCATAGTATAATCACCATTATCAACACCATCTAATTGTATTGGCAAGTGATGTTTTGGTTTGTAGGCAATATTTTCAACTGAATATTCTGCTGGTGTTCCATCAGGAGCACTATAAATACGGTATAAAGCAAAATCTCCAGTATGTCTAGGCCACATCCAGTTGTCAGTGTCCCCTCCAAATTTACCAATTGATGATGGCGGAGCACCAACTAAACGAACATCTTTAAAAGTTTCGTAGGTCATGATATAAAAGTCATTTCCTCCGAAGAAAGACTTTACCCTTGCATTGTAGTGTGTATCTGCAGTTTTCTCATCAACAATAGTTTTAGATATTTCTCTGATTTTTGCTGATCTTTGTTTTTCTGTCATATCATCAGTAAGTTCGGCTAATACACGTGCGGTCACCTCTTCAATGCTGACTAAAAATGATGCTGTCAACCCTTCATTTACCAGTTCTTCATCACGACTCATTGCCCAGAAACCATCTTTTAAGTAGTTATTACTAACGCTTGAATGTTCTTGAATTGACCCAAATGCACAATGGTGATTGGTAAGCATTAATCCTTCTGATGAAATCATTTCAGCCGTACAGAATCCTCCTAATGATACTATTGCATCCTTAAGTGATGAGTTATTTACAGAATACAAGTCTTCAGCAGTAAGTTGAAGACCATGTGCTTGCATGTCGCTTTCATTCATTGCTTTTAATAACTGTGGAAGCCACATTCCCTCATCAGCTATTGCTGATAAAGAGAAAAATCCTGCCATTACGATTGATAAAATTTTCTTTGTCATTTTTTTATTTTTTATTTAACGCAAATTTAATGAAACAGACTGTTTTAAGTAATTAAGGGTCTTTTGTTTTTATCGAGATGTTAACAATTTTTTAGCGTATTTTTGTAGAAATTATGAATGATACAAATCTTACAAGGATAAATAAATTTTTATCAGAAATTGGTTACTGCTCTAGAAGAGCAGCTGACAAATTAATTGAACAAGGTAGAGTAAAAATAAATGGGGAGGTTCCTGAAATGGGAACTAAAATATCGGCTGAAGATGAGGTAAGTGTAAATGGTAAGGTAGTACACAGAGCTAAAAAGAAGAAAATGGTATACATTGCCTTTAACAAGCCAGTAGGTATTGTTTGTACTACTGACCAAATGCGTGAAAAGAATAACATTATTGATTATATTAATTATCCAACTCGTATTTTTCCGATTGGAAGATTGGATAAGCCTTCAGAAGGCCTTATTTTTTTAACGAATGATGGCGATATTGTCAATAAGATTTTGCGTGCTAGAAACAATCATGAAAAAGAATATGAAGTTACAGTTAGCAAGCCAATAACGAAGGAATTTATCGAAGCTATGGGAAATGGAGTGCCAATTTTGGATACTGTTACACGTAAATGCTTCGTTAAACAAACGGATAAAAAGAAATTCAAGATTATTTTAACACAAGGACTAAATAGACAAATACGTAGGATGTGTGAGTATTTGGAATATGATATAAGAAAGCTAAAAAGGGTTAGAATTATGAATATTAATTTGGATATCCCATTAGGAGAGTATCGTGATTTTACAGCTAGAGAACTGAATCAGATTAATCAGTCAGTTGAACACTCTATTAAAACTTTTGAAAAAGGAAAATAGATTAGTCAAGTCCATCTAAAACCAGATCCCATAACTCTTTACGAGCAACTAAACAGGAAATAGCAGTTTCTTCTACTTCTTTCCATTTTTGCTTATTTTCTCCACATAAATTACTAATGAGTTCCAAAGCTAAAGGCCCATGCTCTCCTCCATCTAATTCTATGTGTCTTTCTAAGTAGTAAATAAACTTATCAAGTTTATGTTCTTTGCTTAAATCATTTACAATTGCAGTAAACATGTCTGGAATTAAATCCTCACGACCAAAAGTAAAGGCTGCTGCAATTTTATGCGCCTCCCCACTATTTAAAATATCAAACGTAGTTGCTAAAAATGAGTCAATCGCTTTATTTACTTTAGGTAATTTCCCGTCTGAAACGCTATTGACAAACTTGTCAATTTTATTAGTATTTGCCCCACATTCTTCCATTGCATCCAAATACATTTCATAATGAGAAGAAGGATTCCCCGCAGCATCTACATCACTCTCCTCTTCTAAAACTATTGAGTTGATTAGTCTTCTTATTTTAGTATTTCCAATAGGCTTCCAAGGCAAGGTTGTACAAGTAAGCTCAATTTGTAGTCCTTTTAATAAGGACATGAAATCCCATACTGCATATACATGAATCTCCATAAGCTTTTGGACATCCTCAATGGTATTTAATTGGTTGTATAAAGGATGATTGATAACTGCTTTTTTATACTCAGAAATCTGAGTATTTATATGTTGAATATTGTTATTCATTATTTATTTTTTAGAACAGGTACAGCCGAACATGCCTCCCCAAACATTAAGCTACTTACTGTATTTTGTAGTTTTTTAGTAATTGCAATATATAGCGCTTCAGTTAGAGGGATTTGCCCGCAGCCTTTAACTATTACTTTTTTGCTTTCAAATTCAGAGGAATCAATCTCATTAATATTATTTGTGAAAATTTGCTGAAATACATCTTCTTTTACGCCAAAATGGATATCAGAATTAACTGAATTTAAGTAAGAAGTAACCAGCATAAAAGCCCACATGGGTACAATTGCATCTGCACTACAATTAAGAGCTACAGTTGTGTTTGTATAAATAGAAAAATCAAATTCCTTTAAACTTTGCCTAAACTCTTTTTCTTTTAGTACAATTCCTTGAAAAAGGAAATCTTTTAAATCTAAAACAGCAATAGGTTGTGTTGGCGCATAATCAGTCAAATCCATGCTGATTAGACTACTGTTTGCTACTCTATTTACAATTTCTCCACTCATTTACTATAACATTCCAAGCTCTAGTTTCGCCTCTTCACTCATCATTTCTTTCGTCCAAGTTGGCTCGAAAGTTATTTCTACTTCTACCTTTTTTACTGCAAGAATTACTTTTACTTTTTCTTCAATCTCAATAGGTAAACTTTCAGCAACTGGGCAATTTGGGGATGTTAGTGTCATTGTAATTTTTACATCACATTCTTGACTTACTTCAATATCGTAAATCAAACCAAGGGCATAAATATTTACTGGTATTTCAGGGTCGTAAATCTCACAAATTACCTCAACAACCTCTTCTCCTATTTTTTGTAATTCTTCTTCTGTTTTCATCTCACTAATTGTTAAACGCAATAGCGTATAATTTCATTTTTTTTATCATAGAGACCAAACCATTTGCACGTGTAGCAGATAGCTGCTCTTTTAACCCTATTTCGTTTATAAAATCAAGTTTTGCAGTTGCAATATCTTTAGGTTCCTGATTGGACAATACATTGATAAGTATAGCTACAATTCCTTTTGTCATAATGGCGTCACTATCTGCAGTAAAGATTATTTTACCTTCAGTATGTTCTGCATGAAGCCAAACTCTACTCTGACATCCTTTTATAAGATTGTCTTTGGTTTTGTACTGCTCCTTAATTGGTGCTAGCTCTTTACCTAGGTCTATTAGGTATTCGTACTTCTGCATCCAGTCGTCAAACAATTCAAAGTCCTCAATAATGTCTGCTTGTATTTTTTGTATTGTATTCATTTAGGATAACATTATTTTCGCTTTTTTAATGGCTTTTATACAAATGTCAATTTCATCCTTTGTATTGTACACTGCTAAAGAAATTCGAGCTGTTCCAGGAATATTAAATTTATCCATAATGGGCTGCGTACAATGATGACCTGTCCGGACTGCTATACCCATTTTATCAACAATCATGCCAATATCATATGGATGTAATTCGTTAATATTAAAAGAAATAATTGCTGATTTATTTTTAGCTGTTCCGTAAATTCTTAGTCCTTCTATTTTCAATACTTCTTCTGTTGCATATTTCAAAAGTTCTTCTTCATGCTTAGCAATGTTGTTTATTCCCAGTCCTGTAATGAAATTAATGGCTGCCTTGAAAGCAACTACTCCTGCAATATTTGGTGTTCCTGCCTCAAATTTATGGGGAAGTCCAGCGTAAGTAGTCTTCTTAAAACTTACTTCTTTTATCATTTCTCCACCACCTTGATATGCGGGTAATTCATTTAAAACATCTTCCTTTCCGTACAGTATACCAACTCCTGTAGGGCCGTACAGTTTATGTGCTGAAAAACAGTAGAAGTCAGCATCTAAGCTCTGCATATTTATTGAAATATGTGAAGCTGCTTGAGCACCATCAATGAGCACTTTTGCCCCAACTGCTTTTGCTTTTTCAATAATTTTTTCAATAGGGTTTATAGTTCCCAATGTATTTGAAATATGAGCTATAGAAACTAATTTTGTGTTTTTAGAAAGAAGGTTTCCAAATTCAGCCATATCTAAAGTTCCATTATCCAATAATGGAATAACTTTTAGAGTTGCTCCACTTTGTTCACAACACATTTGCCAGGGCACTATATTTGAGTGATGCTCTAATTCTGAAATAATAATTTCATCTCCTTTATTTAAGAGCGATCTATATCCACTTGCAACTATGTTTATAGAGTCAGTAGTCCCTTTGGTAAAGATTATTTCATGAGAGTGTTTTGCATTTATGAAATTTTGTATAGTAATTCTTGTCTCCTCAAATTTATCGGTTGCTAGCCCGCTTAAAAAATGAACCCCTCTGTGTACATTTGAATTTTCATTTTGGTAATAATTGCTTTCAGCAGCAATAACTGAATCCGGTTTTTGAGTAGTAGCTCCATTATCAAAGTACACTAAGTCATGTCCATTTACCTTGCGGTTTAGGATAGGAAATTGTTTTCGTATTTGTTTAAGATCTAACATTTATAAGCTGAAATCTAAATCAACATTTAATTTTTTAGCTAGTAATTTTTTAGCTAGTGTTTTAACTTGTTCTACTGAGATATTTTCTATTGCTTCAGATGCAAATGCGTAAGTTAATACTGCTTTTGCTTCTTCAATTCCTATCCCTCTACTTCTCATGTAAAAAAGCGCATCGTCATCTAATTGGCCAATAGTACAACCATGACTACACTTTACATCATCAGCATAAATTTCCAGTTGAGGCTTACTATCAATGCTTGAAGTGTCACTTAAAAGTAAATTATTGTTAGATTGGAAAGCATCAATTTTTTGGGCATCAGGGCGCACCATTATTTTACCATTAAACACCCCTTTAGAATTGTCTAAATAGACTCCTTTATACATTTCATTACTTCGGCAATGTGCACTTTTATGATCTACAAAAGTATGATTGTCAGCTAACTGATTGTTGTTTAGTATTGAAACACCATTCATGTTACTTTCGCAATTAGAACCGTTTTGCTCAAAATTTAGATTATTTCTAATGAAAGAACCTCCAAAAATAAGGGTATTAATATTACACGTTGAATCTTGTTCTTGATATACATTCATAGTGTCAATTAGTTGAGATTCTGCAGTATTATTCTGTATTTTATTGTATTCTACTTTTGTATTTTTAGCGCAATTTATCTGAGTAAAATGATTTACAAAAGAAGCTGAATTGTTTAGGTTTTGTAATCGTTCAATAAATTTAACTTCTGAATTTTCGCCAATAGAAATTTGATTTCTATATTGAGAGAAACCATTTACTGTTGTCGAGAAAAACAAAATTTCAATAGGACTTTCTAATACTGTGTTCTTATCTACTGAAATAGTAAAACCATTTTGAGAAAGAGCTTTGTTAAGTTGCAATATGCTGTCAGTGTTTGCACTTTCAAATTCTGAAAAATCATTAATATTTACACCTTTTATTATTGGGGTATTTATCAGTTTTCCATCAGAAAAAATAATTTTATTTTTAAGCCCTAGAGAGTATTTTTCTATTATTGAGGAATCAATAATTTCCCCTTTATTTTCGATGCTGTATTCGTTAGCAATTACTTTTTTTAAAGAAGTATATTTCCAT
>Ga0209816_1003251_pt1 | contig 11219 bp, 10 predicted proteins | sample CoawatmetaG01DNA_FD_187509 | JGI IMG/M metagenome (GOLD analysis project Ga0209816, IMG submission 187509) | Marine microbial communities from the West Antarctic Peninsula - Coastal water metaG017-DNA (SPAdes) (version 2) | ecosystem: Environmental > Aquatic > Marine > Coastal ... | reverse complement strand
GATAAACAAACCTGCTAACGATGATAAGACAGAAGCCTTTACCGGAGTATCATTAATAAAACAACGACTCTTACCTGAGGGAAGTAATTCTCTTCTAAAAACAGTGTCGCGCGCGTAGTCCACGTCGTACGAAATAAAAGCTTCCTTTAATGATACATCAACCTCTACTGTGATTTCGATGATGGATTTTTTAGAAGAGTCCTTAAGGATGTTTTTCGCGTTGATTCTCTTTCCTAATGCAGCGGACAAAGCACCAAGTAATATACTCTTTCCCGCTCCAGTCTCTCCCGTCATTACGGTCATACCAGGGGCAACAGTGAGAGACAAGGAATCAATCAGAATAAAATTTTGAATTTCAATCTGCTTCAACATTAGTTTCCGAGTTTAGAATAACTACTTGCGTGGGTTCTATCTATACTCTCCAAAAGTTCTTGAAGACCTTTAATGTCTACTTGAAGTTTATCAGCTTCTGAAAATAGGCTAACGATCTCTGTGCTTTTAGCATCAAAAAACAAATTCATGAGATAACTATTCGGACGTTTTTGATTGGACTCTTCAAGTTTTCTAAGCGCAGTCTGAATCGTTTCTAATGCTCCTTTATGTTTCGCGGAAAGATGCATCAAATCCAATCCCTGTCTGTGGTAGAGATATAGGCAATCTTTCACAGGGTCAAATGCAGGACTGTTCAGTGCATCTGATATCCAAAATCGGTTCTTATTGCCATCAAAGCTTTTCCATCCGCTAGCACCACCGCTACTTTGGGCTGTAGTTACAATAGTTTGAGCTATGGCAAACTCTGGATCACCTGCATTTGCTTTGAACGTGCATCGATCTAGGCCAATTATGGTGTAAGCGTAAAATGCTAAAATTGAACTCAGATTAGTGGTAAAGGTGTTTTGCTGAAAGTCAATGGGTTCATTTTCTCGATAAGAAAAAACCACATCCTTATCCATAACCTGCAACACTGGTGAATTGTACTGGGATCCATAAACGGGTCGAGAATACTGAACTTGTAAGTTGGCATTAAATCTACTGCCATTCATACTCTTTACCGTCAAGATAAAACTGCAAGCAATTCTCTCTTGATCAGAATACTTGTGGTCTGTAAACGTGTAACCGTTCAAAAAGCTTTGTAAAGTGCTTTCGAGAGCTATAAAAACATCCTTATTGGTGGCCTGAACCTCAGGGCTCAATACTCTTGCCGTTGCTCTAAGCTCCTGCGCTGTCAAAGAGGCTAAAGAGTGTACGAAGAGTAATGCTGTAAAAACGTATTTATTCATTTCTAAGAGGGAAGTGTTTCGTAAATAACGACATTAATACACCTCCTAATATTTCCTTTGATTGAATTGGATAAAATATTTCGTTTCCATCAGCGAAGTATACGTGAACCTCATTTGTAGAGGAGTTAAAACCAACACCTTGTTTACCCAAAACGTTAAGAACGATCGCATCTGCAGACTTGCTAACTAACTTAGCTTTAGCATAGGAAGGCCCATTTTGAGTTTCCAAGGCAAATCCAATTAAATATTGCCCTTCCCGCTTTAAGGGACCTAAAGATGCTAGTATATCTGGAGTTTCTTCTAGTTCTAGGGTCAACTTAGACGCTTTGCCTACTTTTTTAATCTTGTTTGTGTCGACATTCAACGGCCTAAAGTCACTAACTGCAGCTGTGCATATAGTAAGATGCGCATCACTAAATTTAGAAACCGTCGCTTCTAGCATTTCTGCGGCACTTACGACATTAATGGTGTCAATGTGTGCTATATCTAGATCTGCTTGCGTAGGACCAAGAATCAATGTGACATTTGCACCCAGTGTGTAGGCTGATTTTGCTAAAGCAGCACCCATTCTGCCTGAACTGTTATTACCTAAATACCTAACAGGGTCTAGATGCTCATGAGTTGGCCCTGCATTAATCAAAACTTGTTTACCATATAACGGGCTTAACTTAAGACAATACTTCTCTACAGCAACAAAAATATGCTCTGGTTCAGCCATTCTACCTTTTCCTACAAGACCCGAAGCCAATTCACCAAATTCCGCATCAATGATCTCTACACCTCTGTTTGAAAGTATTTCAAGGTTCTTCGTTGTTGCGCCATTTTTAAACATGTCCAAGTCCATTGCCGGAGCAACGAAAACTGGACATTTAGCACTCATGTAAACCGCTGACAAAAGATTATCACAAGCACCTGTGACCATTTTGGACAATGTATTCGAGGAAGCAGGCGCTACTATTAATAGATCCGCCCAAAGTCCCATTTCTACATGGTTGTTCCAAACACCGTAAGCTTTTTGGTCATCTTCAATAAAATTATTGTAAACAGGCCTATTACTTACTGTTGAAAGCGTCAAAGGGGTGACGAAATCCTTAGCAGCATCAGTGATAACTACTTGGACTTCGGCACCCCTTTTTATAAATTCCCTGACTATGTGAGCACTTTTAAAAGCAGCTATACTACCAGAAACACCTAGTAATATTTTGCGATTTTTTAGAATGCTCATAACCCTAGGTTATTTTCCCTCTTGTTCCAGCTCTTCTCTACGGAAATAGATACGACTCTCCAGCCATTCCTGTAGTGCTAGTGCAGTGGGCTTAGGCAAGCTTTCGTAAAACCTGCTCACCTCAATCTGCTCCTTATTCTCGAAAATTTCTTCTAGAGATTCTGTAGAAGAAGCAAATTCTTGAAGTTTCGCATGTAATTCTTCACGGGTGTCATCATTGATTTGTTCAGCGCGTTTAGCGATAATCGTCAATGCTTCATAGATGTTGTTCGTTACTGAATCAATTTTATTCACGTCATGGGTGACCGTGGTTTTATCAGCTTGCATCTTCTTGTAATCCATATGCTTGAGAATAATTTATTTATTCAATTTAAGTAATTCTTTGAGGTAGTCACTTTTTGGAAAAATGGCCTCTAAGTCGTTTGTAGCAGTTCGTGCTTCTATAAATCTATCATCCTGAAGAGCTAAAACACTGTTTTCAGCTAATTTAAAAGCAGCTTTTGCTTTTAAGTACATTGCTTCTTCACGATAAGGCGTGTCTGGAAATTCACTTAATGTAGTAGTTAATGCCGTCATAGCGGCTTTGTACTGTCTTGTTTTGTAATACTGTTTTGCTATTTCGTAACTCTTAGTTTCTAACCTACCTCTGAGCTCTTCCATGTGCTCATTACACAAGTCAATCTGATCCGATGTTGGGTGGGTGTTAATGAATAACTGTATCTCATTAATGGCCTTGAAGGTATATGCTTGATCTAAGCTATGGGAAGGCGCCTCTAAATAATAACAATAAGCGGTAAGATATGCTGCTTCATCTGCCTGAGCATGAGAGGGAAAGGTCTTGTAGAAATTTTTAAAATGATAACCGGCTAAGATGTAGTCCTTTTGCATGTACAACGTGTGTGCATAATAAAAATATACCTCCTGGGCTTTGTGCGTACCTCTGTATAAGGAGACTAATTCATCAAAAATTGGATATGCTTTATTGTACTCTGCTGCGTCATAATATTGCACGGCTTTTTTGAACTTAAAGTCTAAGTCCTTGCTCTTTAGTACCTCTTGATACTCCCCGCAGCTCATCAGCATTATTGCTGTAGCTATATATAGTGTTAACTTTTTTATCGTCATTGAATGACAAAGGTAAGGTATTTAACAAACTTGTAAAGAGGAAATATCATCATAATGCCTGCCTTCTTTAACATTACTTAAAATACATGCTGCGAGTACCCAAGCGTAGTCCAAATACGAGTTAAGTAAAGGAGAATTTGATGCGTAAAACGTATGTCCTATTTCATGCGTGCCTTGACTTAGGTCTAAAATAACTCAGCTCTTGTGATCGCATTTGACTCCTGTCCATATCTCTCTTTCACTGGACATAACATAAGTTTCTTTCCTAGGTGCATCGCTTCTGATAGCGCTTCAAAAATTCAAAATACTGAGTTCGGATTTTATACTAGAATTTAGACGTTCACTCGCTTTAACAAGTGGTAAACGGACTGTAGGTCCACAAACACCTCTGTGACTCAGAAGTGATTTAACTCCTGCTGGATTACCCTCAGCAAACAATAAATTAGTAAGTCTGAATAAGGACAAATGAGCTGTTCTTGAGGCAATAAAATTACCCAAAACAAATTCATCGTACATTTTACAGAATACTTCAGGAACACCCTGTCCACTCACTGATATAACCCCATCTGCACCAAGGCCTAACATCGCAAATGTCAAATTATCATCTCCAGAAATCACACTAAAACCTAATGGCCTGTCTAAGATTAACATGGTAATTTGATCTAAATCTCCACTGGCTTCTTTAATTCCAATGATATTATCTAAATCATGAGCTAATCGCAGTGTTGTGGAAGCAAGCATATTAGAGCTTGTTCGTCCAGGAACATTATAAAGAACAATGGGCAACGAAGTCGCAGCTGACAGCGCGGCATAGTGCTGGTAAATACCTTCTTGCGAGGGCTTATTGTAGTATGGGCTAGCGCTTAATATTGCACTTACACCATTTCTGGAAAAGTCCTGTAATTCTTGACATACGGCAGCTGTATTATTACCACCGATTCCGAAAACGACAGGCAATCGCCCGGCATTCTTATCCAACACAAAATCTAAGGCCTCATACTTTTCCTCCTCTGAAAGTGACGGGTTTTCTGCAGTTGTGCCGTTTACCACAAAGTAATCTACTCCACCTAAAATACAGTGTTCAATAAGTCTTTCAAAACCACCGAAATCGATTGCTCCATTAGATTCAAACGGAGTAACTAGGGCAACACCTACCCCTTTTAATAGCATATCATTCATGACTAATTTTATTTAAATAAGACCTTAACGTCTCTATTTTCTCAGGCAACGTATTTGTTCCCACAATGGACAAGTCAGCATCTTCATAAACTCCCATCATATCGATTCTAAATTCATACGATCTAGCATACCAATACCATGCTAAATCAACGTTGATAGAAGTATTGATTATAATATGGTTGACCACGGACACCTCTGGTAGTGGTACAATCGGCACTCCCTTCCAACTAAAGTCATTTGTATACATCACGGCACTATTAACGGCATTTTCCTTGAGTCGTATTTCATTCTTTGTATAAACGCCTTGTAATTTAGAGAACGATCCCTTTAGTACTTCAAATTGAGCGTCATTATCGCAAAGGAGTGTCACAAACGGTTGTGATGTAAGAGGCCCCTTTGTACTCGTCTCTGTAGAACGGAGTCCGCGTTGCCTATAGTAATCTCTAATAAATCTCATAATCCTATCAACTCTAAAAAAGCTTGTTCCGACAATATGGGTACTCCTAGGCTTGACGCCTTTTCTAACTTAGAAGGTCCCATGCCTTCACCAGCAATGACGTAAGTTGTTTTACCACTAATACTACTGACATTCACTCCGCCATATTTCTCAATAATATCCTTTAGTTCATTTCTTGAGAAGCGACTAAAAATACCAGAAACCACAATTTTAGAACCCGTTATTACACTTTCTAAGGCTAATGGCTCCTCACTTCTTAAGTCAAAAGTTATTCCTGAGAGTTTAAGTTGGCTAATCATTCTGGAGTTCTCTGCATCCTCGAAAAAATCTATTATTTGGGCAGCAATGACCCTGCCAATCGTGTCAACGTTTGAAATCTCCTCTAGGCTTGCTAAAGAAAGGGCCTCCATACTCCTGAAATGTTTGGCCAATTTCTTTGCTACTGTTGCCCCAACGTGTCTTATACCTAAAGCATATAAAACCCTGTCAAACGGAACCTTAGTAGATGCAGCGATGCCCGATAGAATGTTAAAAACACTTTTTTCTTTAAACCCGTCAAGGTTAATGAGATGTTCATAACGAAGTTTGTACAAATCCGCAGGATGATGTACTAATCCTTCTCGCACGAACAACTGTACCGTTTCCTGGCCCATTCCAGAAATATCCATCGCTTTTCTTGAGATATAGTGTTCAATTCTTCCCGAAATCTGAGTCGAACAGCCCGCAGCGTTAAGACAGTAGTGTTGTACTTCACCGTCATTTCGGTGTAACACTGAATTGCAATCGGGACAATTCTGAATGAAATCCACTTTAATGGCACTAGCCTCACGTTTAGATTGATCTACACCGACTATTTTAGGAATGATCTCTCCTCCCTTTTCAACGTATACAGCGTCGCCTAGGTGTAAGTCTAGAAGGTCAATCTGATCTGCATTGTGTAAGGAAGCTCGCTTTACAGTTGTTCCTCCTAACCAAACAGATTCAAGATTTGCTACAGGAGTAATAGCACCTGTTCTTCCTACTTGGAATGTCACATGGTTGAGTAATGTGCTTACTCGTTCTGTCTTGAACTTGTAAGCCGTTGCCCAACGTGGTGATTTGGCTGTATAACCCAAATCTTGCTGGGCTTCGTAGGAATCAACCTTAATCACGATACCGTCGATATCAAAAGGTAATTTCTTTCGCTCTTCATCCCAGTAATTAATAAACGACATGATATCATCAATACCCTTGCAGGTAGAAATAAATCTATTTTTAACCAATGGAACTTTGAATCCCAACGCTCCTGCTGCTGCAATAGCACCGGAGTGATGCCTACTTAAGGTACCTTCTGGCAACACATAATACAAATAAGCGTCTAAACCTCTGAGTGCAACCTCCTTACTGTCTTGAAGTTTTAAAGATCCTGAGGCACAATTCCTTGGGTTTGCAAACAGGGGTAGGTCATCTTCACGACGTTTCTCGTTTAACCTATTAAATGCCACATGAGGAAGCACAATTTCACCTCTTATTTCAAAATCAGGGGGTACGTTCCCTGTGAGTTGAAGAGGAATGCTTTTGATAGTGCGCACATTATTGGTAATCTCATCACCTTGTGTGCCGTCACCACGTGTCACGGCCTGAGTCAGAGCACCGTTTACATAACGTATACCAATCGCAACACCATCGTACTTTAATTCACATACAAACGAGGCTTCTGGCTCCAACTTCTGAACCCTAGAAATCCACTCTTGAATTTCCTCAAGGGAATAGGAATTACTTAGCGAAAGCATGGGATATCTGTGCTGGACTGTCGGAAAGGATTTAGTCACCCCTCCTCCAACTCGAACCGTTGGGCTATTTACATCATAACATTCCGGATACTTCACCTCCAACCCTTCCAGCTCCTTTAGTAACTGGTCAAAATCATGATCCGATAGGGTTGGATTGTCATTTATGTAATAATTGACATTGTGCTGATGTAAGTCAATGCGCAATTTTAGTAGTCGTTCTTTATCTGTCATATTTGGCAAATATCATTCTATTCTTTCCTTGAAAGTCTTGCTTTAAGGTAATGTCTTTTAGCGAATATTCCCGGCATAAGGCTAACATTTCCGGTCCGAAATCTTCATGTATTTCAAAGGCAAAGTACTTTGCTGGTGCCGGCTCCTGACTGATGCCCAATTCTATGAGCCGTCTGTAAAAAATCAAGGGATCATGGTCTGGCACAAATAAGGCCACATCAGGCTCATTGAAAACAACATGGTTCTTCATCAATTCGCGTTCCTGCCGGGGTATATAAGGAGGATTACTCACCACAACATCTACCTCATTAAATGAGGTAGATAAAATATCAAGAACGTTAAAAACTACGTCTAGCTGAAGGTGTTTCGCGTTGCGCGCAGCAGTTTGAACAGCCCCATACTGTAGGTCGATTCCTTTACAATTTAAGTCGTTACGTAAAAATTTAAGGCCTAAAGCTATACAACCACTGCCGGTGCCTACGTCAAGTACTCTCAACGGACTGTTTGGTAGCCATAACGCAAGTTCTCTAACGAGTTCCTCTGTTTCCGGTCTTGGCACGAGTGTAAACGGGTTTACTTCCAGCCAAAAATCTATAAAAAAAGATTCTTTAAGAATATATTGAACCGGTACATCTTCGCTTAAAAGCAGTAAATCATGCTCAAAACTTTCGAATCGGGTCAGATCCTCAGCAGCGAACAGCTGGTCTAATTTTGACATCTTTAACCGTCTTTCAAACCATAGCTCCATGATGGCTCTAGCCTCTCTATCCCCGTGGATTGGCTCTAGAACGGAAAGAGCTCTTTGGCGGTATTTATTCAAAGTCTTCATGCGGAGGTGAATTTACGCCATAGGCATCTACCTTTGTAACATGACAGACGCCAAGTTTCTCACACGTTGCTTACAATTAGCAAACCAAGCTCGAGGAAGAACATACCCCAACCCTATGGTAGGTGCTGTGATCGTACATCGCGGAAAAATTATTGGAGAAGGATACCATAAGTTGGCTGGAGGACCTCACGCCGAAGTTGAGGCAATTCGGAGCGTTAAAGACCAGAGTCTACTCGCTTTATCCACTTTGTATTGTAGTTTAGAACCTTGTGCACATCATGGAAAGACACCTCCCTGCTGTGAGCTGATTACAAAACACAATATATCAAGAGTTGTAATAGGCTCTCAAGACCCTAATCACAACGTAGATGGAAAAGGTATTCAACATCTGAGAGCACACGGTATTCAAGTAGATTTTGCAATGGACTCCGCTCCTTTCGAATACCTTAATAAAGAATTTTTCATCAACCAGACCCTTTTGCGTCCCATGGTTACTTTAAAGTGGGCACAAACAAAGGATGGCTTCATAGACAGGGTCCGTTCTACAGACACTATGGAAAGAGCCTTGCAAATTTCAGGGACTTCTTCCATGTTATTAACGCACCGTTTAAGGTCAAGTGTCACAGGTATCATCATTAGCGCAAAGACGGCTGTATTGGATGTTCCAAGTCTCACGGTAAGATCGTGGCACGGACCTTCTCCTGTCCCAGTCATAGTCGTAGGTAACACCTATAAACCGTCTATCTCTTGGTTGGAATCGCTCGAAGTGTCTCCCGTTATCATTGCTAACGAACCCTATGAAGGTTTCACAACCGTTATAGCCGATTCGAATGATATAACGTTTTGGTTGCCGAAGCTTCTAGAATACGGCATAGGCCATGTTTTAGTAGAAGGAGGAGCTCGTTTGTTAACGTCTTTTATTTGTGAGAATTTAGATGATGAGGTGCTTAGATATACCGGTGAGATGTCTATAGAAAAAGGAGTACCTGCCCCTATTTACGATCAGTTTAACGAAACAACCATTTTAGATAGCGACGTCTATGAGCACAAGTATTGACGGCTATCTCTCCGTCGAAGAGCCTAGCGTAGGTCATGTAAAGGACAGAGGCAGTAAATTCATTGCCTATTTAATTCCATGCAAGAATGAGTATAGTTTTAAAGACCAGCTAGATCTCGTGAAACTTAATGAGCCTAATGCCCGACATTACTGCTGGGCCTACAGAGTGAATCCTGAGTCGATTTTTGAGCGATCGAACGACGATGGAGAACCTGGAAACTCTGCAGGCACACCTATTTTGAGAGCTCTTCAAAGTCATGAATTAGTGGATGTCGCATGTATAGTTGCTAGATATTTCGGTGGAACGAAACTGGGTATCCCTGGACTTATTAGAGCCTATGGAGGAAGCGCAAAGGGCGCCTGCGAATTAGCAACTATAATGCATTCTCAAATAACGAGAGATTTTAAGGTAGACTTTAGTTATGATCAAATCTCATTTGTGGAAAGACTCGTAAGAGAACTAAATTTAGAGATCATTCAGCGAGAGCAAGAATCTGAATTAAAATATGTGATTCGGGTTAATCGAAGTAAATTAGAGCAAACATTAGATCAATTTGAAAAAAATCATCTCCTCCGCGTTACTGTTGTTCAGCATTAGTCTTTTAGGGCAAACTACTCCTGGTTTAGAAACTAAGTCATTTTTTAGCACGACGTCTCCTTATGCCAACTACCTAAGATCAGCTTACGTTTACAAATCAATTCCCATACTGGACCACCAACATCTCGTGATATCTGGTCTTGACGGGGATCGTATTAAAACGAAGAGCTCCTTGAATATGGATCAGGTAAATTTACTTCCGGAACAGCCTTTAGGACCTTATCTCTTTTTTTTTAGCAACCAGTGGTTCAACGTAAATGTTGATACATTAATTACAGAATCCATACACAACGTATTGATTACTAGTATTTCGGGGATCCTCTTGGAGGAAAGAGATCTTACAAGCCATGCAACAGATACCACTATTTCTGTTCGTGTGTTTAACCCAGATCCACTCACTCCAAATAACTTGAGTTATGGCGGTATTTACACCGATATAAGTGATGGTAATGGATCAGTACTAGACAGTCTATCCATATTAGATGATATTTCAGTTGAAGTCCTTAATGACACTGTTTATTTAAGAAATGACTACATAGAAGTAAAAGATTTAGATCCTCCCTATTACCCAATAAGCACGAATCCAACTGCCTGGAAGGCTAGTAGGGAAAATATAGAATTTGAACAGGTAATGGTTGTGTATCACGTCACCGAGCAAAATGAATATCTTCATTCCTTGGGTTATTTAAACTTACTTAACTATGCTATTCACGTTGATCCTCATGCTCTCAATGGACAGGACAACAGTTTGTTCAACTGGGGAACAAATCCACCTAGATTACTTTTTGGTGAAGGTGGCGTAGACGACGCTGAAGATGCTGATGTGATTATCCATGAGCTCGGTCATGCTATAAGCCATGCTGCTGCTCCAAACTCGAATTCAGGTACGCAACGAAGTAGTTTTGATGAAGCTTTTGGCGATTATTTAGCAGAGCGGTATGGACGAATTCGAGGTATTTATAGTTCAAGAGTATTTGATTGGGATGGAAATAACACTTTCTGGGATGGCAGAAGTGTTTCCTATGACGGTGTTAAAAATTACAACACCATAGTCTTTGGGAGTATTTATCAACACACAGACCTCATGTCGAGCGCCATGTTAGAGTTTTCGGACGCTAGTAGTGTTGTTGACTCGATTGCTGATAAAATTGTCTTAGAGACCTTGTATCAACTCATGCCGTTCGATTCATTCAGAAGTATTGCAATTGGTTTTATTTCTTCAGATTCTTTGATAACCGGCGGGCAGAACTATGGAGAAATCGTGACTGCCTTTGGACCACCAAAGAACATACTACAGCCGAGTAGTACGTCAGAACACATAAAAATAAAGTTGCCCCATTTGACCTGCAACAACGGGCGTTATACTTTTAGAGGTCATTTACCTGGAGCGTATTACGAGATCGTTGTGTATTCATTGTCCGGTCAAGTATTAGAAAGATATACTCATGTGAAGGATCAGGAACTCT
>Ga0209816_1003248_pt1 | contig 11224 bp, 8 predicted proteins | sample CoawatmetaG01DNA_FD_187509 | JGI IMG/M metagenome (GOLD analysis project Ga0209816, IMG submission 187509) | Marine microbial communities from the West Antarctic Peninsula - Coastal water metaG017-DNA (SPAdes) (version 2) | ecosystem: Environmental > Aquatic > Marine > Coastal ... | reverse complement strand
TCTTTTTACAATAGAACAATTGACGTATATACGCTGCGACCGGTAAAGCGGATTAATTATTGAGTCGGGGTTAAGCTAATCTCAAGGCCGATGTAAAAAGCCTCTCGCCCCCCACAATTATGCCTCGACACGCTATTGCCTGATCAATTGCGCGCTTATCAGAGCGATTTCCGTTGCCGCCATTGTAAATTTACCTCGTTGAATTCAAATTCAATCACGTTTTCACGTAAAACAATAAGATGTTTCTTCATTTAAGAAAGTTCCAATACGCTACGTCTTGTCGTTATCATTCACTGCAGAATCCAGCAAATGGCGGCGAGCGGTGCGCTTATGTACTGACAAACAACAGGGCCGGAAAATTTCAACCAGATCATAGTGAGCCAGTCCTGTTCGACCGCGGCATGCCCCTCAATTTATAAGGCCTCATAATCTGGAATAAATTTGGTTACAAAAATACTCATGCCGTGTTGCTCACGGTGTGGTTTCATTTCGGCTTTCAAGATATCCATTACAAGGTCATACTCCCCCTGCACGATAGTGGCAGTAGGAAAGGTTTTGACCTTGACCCCCGCGTAAGTGTTGAGCCGTGCAATAAAATTATCAATAGGCGGAATGAAGTTCTCGCTGTTCGGGTACAAACTAATTTCCATTGTCAGCATCATCACGAGTCCCTTAAAACTTATAACGACCAGTAAGGCCTACTACTCTGGGTTCACCCAATTGCACGTAGGTGTGTGTGGCATAGCCGTCACGTGGGTCATTGCCAAATCTGAAGCCGCGAGTTTCAACGTCTTCATCGGTTAAGTTATGACCCCATAGCACCAAGCTCCATGCCTCAAATTCATAGCCCATTTGTGCGTTCAGTAGCTCATAGCTTTCAGATTTAGCATCGTGGCTACTGGAAAAATAGAACTCATCTTTCGCTTCGATATCTATTTGAAAAAATAAATTTTCGCTAACATCGAATTTCACACCGGCAGCATATTGGTAACGTGGCGCGTGTGGTTGATCGCGACCCACCAAATTGATACAGCCGGCGGTCTCGCATTCATCTATATCCGTGCGCAGAGAACCGATATTCGCAAATAGCTGCAATGCATCAGTTGCCTGCCAAAGAGATTCAATTTCAAGGCCATAGTTACTGCCTTCAGCGGCATTAATAATGTAGTCGACAAATGCGCCAGGGCCACCGACAGGGATGATAGAATCTTTGATGTGCATGTCTTGACGATCGTTGTAAAAAGCAGCTACCCGAATTTGTAAGCTGTCATCTAGCAAGGAACTTTTGCTACCAAGTTCATAAGCCCATTGGTATTCAGTATCAAATTCGCGTTCGGCTGCATTGAGTGTGCCATCAGTATTAACACCACCAGATTTATAACCGCGGGCTATTCTCGCATACAACAATTGGTCGTCTGTCGCCTGATAATCTATTACAACTTTACCTCCATATAAAGTTTCATCGGTATCCAGAATCACTGCACTGGAGTCTTTGTAGTCTGCGTCCCATTGCTCGACCCGCAATCCGACTGTTAAGTTAACGCGATCACTTAGTGCAGTGGTGGTTTCACCAAAAAGTGCTAGATTTTTTGTTTGGTATTTGCTCGACAATTGCGCGTCTGTAAAAGTATCAAAGTCTAAAAAGTCTCGCTGTAAGTCTATGTCTCTACTTTCAAAATAAATACCGGCCAACCAATCGGTACTGCTACCAAATATTCTACCCTCTTCACCAGACAGCAGGTGCGCTTCGAGGGCAGAGCTTTCCCTGTCGCGAATATAATTGTCAGTGGATGAGTATTCAAACTCAGGGGCTATACCTATAAAACTCCAATCTTCATCAAAACCGTAGTGCAAATCAGAATCGGCATAACTCGCAATAAATTGAGCATTAAGTTCTGAACTGATTGTCCAATGTGCGTTGACAGAAATGGCGGTGGTTTTTTGTGTGTCTTGGCCAGGTTCGTCAGAAAGCGTATCTCCATTCCGATCTAGCGAAAAAGCGTCATATCCATTATCTATATCAATAAAAAATAGCGCTGTGTCAATAGTGACATTATCAGACGCTAACCAGCGTAATTTGGTGCGTAGAGTAAATTCGTCAAAACCATTGGTATCATCTCTGTTTAGAAAGATGTTATCGACATAACCGTCTGATTTGTATTGCTGGATAGACGCTCGGTATAGGAGGTCGTCTGTTAACGCGCCACCGCTCGCAGCGCCTAAACTCCAGCTGTCGTAGTCACCCACCATTGCTTCTACATAACCATTAAAGTCTTCGGATGGTGCAGCAGATGTAATGGCAATAATTCCAGCTAGAGCATTAGCGCCATAACGTGTGCCTTGTGGGCCTCGTAGAATTTCCACTCGCTCAACATCAAAGAGCGTGCCTGCGCTGCCTATACCGCTAAAATCTACGCCGTCAATAATAGTGCCCACTGACGGATTAATAGGGCTAGCGAACTGGCTGCGCTCACCAATGCCTCGAATTTGGATATAACGAGTGCGGGAGCCACCCCCGCTAAAGTTTACGTTGGGCGCCAACGCCAGTAGTTGTTCTAGATGTTGAGCGCTGCGACGTTCGATATCTTCGGCTGTTATCACCGTCACACTGGCAGGCATTTCCTGCAAATCAATATCGCGAAAATCACCAGTGACTACTATTTCTTCAATAGCGTTTGCCAGTGATGTGGAGGCGATTAAGGGCGTTGCCAGCGCAATAGCGGCGGTGATATAGCAAAATTTACGGTGCATGTTGGTCTCCACAAACGAAAAGAGACCCGGAACGACGATAAGACGGCTAATTGGATTTACCTATTCCTACGCCGGTATTAACCGGATCAGGTTCAAAGGGTTCACAGCTGTGTCTCAGGCATCTAAGTACTAACTTTTAGACGCCACCCCTAAGGCTCAATACAAAAAGAGTATATACAACGTATATACGAAGTAAACATAAGCTTTATAGAAATAAGAATAACAAACGGATATTGAGTGGCAATATATACAATTACCGCCGCTCCACATGGAGCGGGTCAAGTACGCCTAGATCTGACGTGGCGGCTAAACTACCAGTTTCGTGAGAGCGCTTAGATTAATTGACAAAGGGCTTTGATTATTCTCCATGCCTAGAGCTTTCGCCCCGCTGGATTATCAATGAAGAGGCATCCCAGAGCCTAAGTGATCGGCAGACACCGGCACTGACGACCCATGACAGGCAATGTAGCAACACTGGGCAAATAACGATACTAAGCAATCTCACCTTGTCAGTGCCTGATAGTATGGTTGCGGGTCATCTTTTAGCACCAAATAATGCTATTGCGGCACAATAGAGCTTCACGGCATAAGCCCGCTCTAAAGTAACGATCTGCCATGACAATTCCCGATCTAAAGCAAAGACCTTCCGGCTTTCACATAGGCTATAAAATCCCACGACACCAGCAACACCGTCTGAGCTATAGACAACTGCGGTATAGCCTTCACCGTCCATTAAAAAGGCTTGCAAACAAGACAAATAGGGCTGTTGTTAGCCGGATTGAGCTACTATTACCTCTTACTCAGAAGAACCTAGACGTGTTGGACGATAAGACCGTCAAGGATACGATTAGAGGCTGTCTACAATACTAGGGGCATGCCAATGATTAATTCATAGCTATGCATTCAGTTATAATGGAGCACAAAAGTATCAGTGCCAGAAGCTCCTTGCCAATACAAATACAGTGTCCCGTCAATAGATAAGGCTTTCGCAAAATTGTATGAGTCATTCGGCAAGGCGCGCTAAACAACTTGACCGGGATACCCTGCTCTTACTGGCTATGTTAATATAGAATCTTTAAGGTTACGGAATATAGGCGTAGAATAGCGTGTTGGCGAAAGGGATTAGCTGATTCCAGTTTTGAACCAATAGCGTCGCCCATAAAAGGTCCTTCGCATGAGACTACGAGGTGTTTTTGGCCGCAATAGAGTGAATACACATTCATTCACCTCACTATTTAGAATCATTGAGCACAGCTCAAACGCTCAGAAATATGATCCAAAGATGCGTTATTACAACATTCAGGGGGCGATCTGCGATGGGTAGTTCCATAGTTATTACATTTGTGAGGTTAAAATGATTAGAAATTGTCGGCTTAGCGTCTTAGCAACAACAATATTGCTGATTGCCCTGTCTAACTCAGTATCGGCTGAAAATTACTATTCCAGTGGTGATTTGGTAATGAACAAGACTATTTCTGCTTGGTTTGACCGGTCGATCGATGTCTACGGCGTTCGTTTGCTGGTAGCTGGTGACGTTGGCGGGCAATCGAGAGTGCCAGATGAATGGGCAAAGAAAACTGCTCAAACATTTAAATTGCTTATGGATCGCGACGCCTCTGGAATTGATCGGGATGCGCAAAAGCGAATGATTAAAACCTTGCTTGGTGAAAGCGGGTGGCACTCTGGACGCGCAGCCGGCCAGAGGATTGCATATGGCGGTGGGAGCTCATATTCACCAGACCCCTTAAGTGATCAAGGAAGATTGTCTTATGCGGGCCTAGAGGCGCTTCAAGACTCTATGGCCTTAGACGATATGGTTTGGTACAGAAATGTCGATAGTAGCTTCAATGGTGATGACGACATTAACGAGATCTTAGAACATGTCTTGCATACGTTACACCGGTTCGGGGTCAGGGGTGCCGTAGAGGGTTCAACCGAAGCATTAAATATGGAGGTGGAAACAAGTGATGTCGCTCAGACAGCACTCTACTTAGCGATGCGCGAGGCATATGATAACGGTGTTTTTGATATAGAAGGGTATGGTGGGGATATCAATAAGGAAGACGCGTGGCCGGTGATGCTAAAGGAATATCAATATTTATTAACGTTTGGAATGTGGAACTTTGGAGCAGCTTTTTGGGAAAACGGATCGTTGAGCCCTGAATGGAATGATAACTCAACCACTCCAGAGGGTATTTTTGAAAATAACCCGCTGGGATATGCGTTGTTCGAAACCTATTTTAGTCCAGTGATATCTAAACCCAGTATCTCAGCGCTTCGTTTAATATTTCAGGACGACGACCAAGGAGTATCTGGGTATCGACCTACCAGTGAAGAGGAACAAGAATCAGACGGCAATAGCTCACCGGAGATAGAGGCGGGTTGGGTTAATGTAGGCGGCAATATTGGTTTTGACGGCGTACCTCTAAGTGCGCTAGTGCTTATTAATGGCCAGACCCAGTTCTCGAACGAGGCAAATGGACGTTACGACATGGAAGTTCCAGTCGATGACAAGGGGATGATTAAGGTGCAGGTATTCGTAGACGGGTTCGCACCCTTCAGCCAGATCGTGACATCTGATGAAGCTGGAGCATTTCCTGTTGCTATGGTGCGAGACGAGGGTAGCGCCGCGTTAGATGTCAGCGCAGCGTATGTACCCTCCGCGACAGAAGGATGGTTTATCGTTAGCGGAAGCGTCACTGCCGGAGGCGTGCCGGCGTGCGCACTGGTTCTCGCCAATGGTCAGTCGATGTTTTCTTGCGGAGGGTCTGGGGAGTACTCGCTCGATGTACCAGCAGACCAGGATGATAATGTTACTTTGATGGTATTCGCGGCGGGCTTTAAACCTTTCAGCGTGATTAGCGCACAGCCTGAAGAGCCTCATACCGAGTCAAACACGCCAGGTACTTCATCTTCTGGGCCGACCTTTAAGATCCTTGAAACCCATCCCAGTAAAAACTTGGCTTGCATGGATAAAACTTTTAACTCGTTTATTAATGTCTTCGGTATTTATGTGATCAGTACTTCTGAGGTCCCAGAGAAGTACCTGCAACACACAGCCAATGTTCTTGCGCAATATTTGGATAATGACGCGGATGGGAAGCCTGATGATCAGAAAGTAGCTTCTTATCTTGCTGATAATGGCTATGTATTTCCTTTGTGGACAGCCAGTGCGCGTGATAAATTCTGGGAGCAAGCCGCTGGGACCCCGTGCGAAGAGGGCGTAAAAATGGCCGCTAGTCTGTATTACCCAGGTGACCAATGGGCCATTGGTGGAATTAAACTGACTGAAGAGTGGGACACGAATTTAGAGGAAGTTTGGCACCTGGTCACCGCCGCTTTTTACGAGGTTTATCCCGAAGATTTCAGTGATAAGCCATCATCCGGTAGCACCTTGGTCCGCTCAATGGACAAAGCTCGCGGGGGGAGTTTTCAGGAACCTCCATCACGATACCCTTCTAACGCATGGTACACGAATGGAGAAGGACCCTACGAAGTCCAGGCGCACGAGTATCTTTACTGGGCATTGATGTCAAATTTTAATGCACTCTCTGCCGTCCCTAGCAAATGTCAAGAGGTGCAACCGGAATGGAAAGTCTGCACAAAAAAAGATTTGGAAAAACGAGACATCGGGGTTTACAAACTTTTAAACCAGAAGGGTTACGCGATCCCTACCAAGATCCCAGATGGAATATATAAAGGCTAACGGTAATAAGTGAAATGAGTGGGGGCGAGCATTATTTAAGAGGCGAGTTAAGCTTGATTACTATAATACACAGCGGTCCTTTGGGGGCCGTTTTGCTTTTAGACACTTTTCCGTTCGCAACACTTCCACTCTGCGCTGAGTCATAGCAAGACAGACGCGACAATCACTTTTGTACTTTAGGTTAAGTCGCAGAATGGCGCCGATTACCAGTCTTTTGGCGCGGATTGCTACTTCAGTCTTAAATATCCCTTGATAGACTACCCCCAAGTTCAGCCGTCGAAGTATTTAGATGGACCCTTTAGAACCAGAGCTTGAAAAAGCGTGGGAAGAATTATCGTTCTGGCGAGACTTTGCTCTCTGGTGGAAATGTGAGCGCGGTAACGCACCTGAACCTCGTATATTGGAGGCACTCGATGAGGCAGAGAGGCGCTATGAAAAGGCGCAGGGCTCCAGCCCAATCTGAAAAGCGATATCAATTGACCAAATGCGCCAACTTCTAAGGCGTCCGATAGTGGCTTACAGAATCACAGCGACGAATTGAAGCTAAAATCACCGAGGTGTTCTCATGGGCTCCGAATTGACGCGCTATCGGGTGTCGCATAAGCTTGGGCTAATTGTGAAAGAGTAGAGTCTTTATATGGAAGAAAGCATCCTAAGCTCAGTGCCTCGTATGATCTGGCGATTACTTGAGTCGCACGACATTGATGCAGACGCGGTATTTCGACAGTCAGGGTTTGATCCTGCTCACATGAGTGAGCCACGAATGCGCTATCCCAAGGACTCGTTCCAAAACCTTTGGGCTAACGTGGTGAAAATAACAGGCAATGGCTCTATCGGCATTGAGGCGGGGCGTTTTTATAGCCCACTTGATCTGAGTGCGCTGGGAGTTTCGTTTCTTTCCAGTACTACGCTGATGGAAGCGTTACAGCGGCTGCGCCGTTATGAATCTATCGTGAATTCCAATTTGACGATCACTCTTATAGAGACTGAGCAGCGCGTCGATGTTCTCAGTGACGCTAACATTGCCGTCAAGGAAGTTTCAAAAATCCACGAGGATATAAGAAAGGCGGTCGTGCTTGATCTTTGCCGTAAAGGGTTAGAGCCTGATCTTAACCCAATAGAGGTAGCCTTTACGTATCCAGAGCCGGAGGATACCAGCGAGTACGCTGCTATATTTCGTTGTCCCTTGTTATTCTCTCAATCGGTATCAAGACTTTCATTCAGCGTTGATGATACCCAGCGCGCCTTTCTAACATCAAACCGTGAACTAGCCTTCGGCAACGACCAAATCCTCAACGAGATGCTATCGGAGCTCAAAGGCTCTAGCCTGGCATCTCAGGTGAAGCACGTCATCATTGAGTGTTTGCCATCAGGCACTCCAACTGAAAAAGATATCGTTGAACGCCTGTTCATGAGCAGCAGAACACTGCAACGAAAACTGTCTGATGAAGGAACAAACTTTCGCACACTGCTGCTAGAGGCTCGACGCGTACTGGCTGAACAATATATTGCTGACAAGAATATGCCGCTGGCTGAGATTAGCTACATGCTCGGCTTCGCAGACCAGTCCTCATTCTTTAGGGCTTTCAAAAAGTGGACTGGAGATTCCCCATCCCAGTTTCGAGAAAGCGTAAGCTAACTTTGAGATTGGCGCACTTGGCCAGTGTTTTGGCGCAAATGGTCACATACGGCGTAACTGTATTCAAAGACACTAAGTTCGTGAGAGATGACTGCACAGCAGTCAATTTCCTATTTGCGGATTCGTTGTTACATTATCTACCTCGCTGCAAACCCGGAAGAAACGAAGATCGCCGCAGGACTCGCTTGCGGAATGCTCTACACCATCTGTAAAGGGATTAGACAACATGACATTGTGCTATGCCCTGACGGCACTGGTAACTACATGGTGGGGGAAGTTGTATCTGATTATCAGTATGCCCCGGGGTCGAACCTGCCACATCGCCGCAAGGTGCAGTGGTACCGAAACAGTCTTAGCCGGGGCGACATGAGCACTTCCTTCAAGAATTCGGCCGGCTCCATAGGCACGGTGAGCGATATTACGAAGTATGCCGATGAACTTAAAGGCCTACTCGATGGCAAGCAACCCTCTACCCTGACGCACTCTGATGATGCAGTAGAAGACCCTAGTGTTTTTGCACTAGAAAAGCACCTTGAAGATTTTTTGATCGCCAACTGGCAATTCACTCACTTGGGCACAGATTACGATATTTATACTGTCGATGGCGAAGTGGTTGGGCAGCAGTTTCCGTCAGACACTGGGCCAATCGACATACTGGCGATCAGCAAGGATCAAAATACACTGTTGGTAGTTGAACTAAAACGTGGCCGTGCCAGTGATGTTGTTGTCGGGCAGATACAGCGTTATATGGGTTACGTTAAAGAAGCACTCGCCGAGGCTCAGCAGGAAGTGCGAGGCATTATCATCGGACTGGAAGACGACTTAAAGCTGACTCGGGCACTTAGCGTCACCAACAATATTGACTTTTACAGATACAGCGTGAGCTTCAAGCTATTTAAGGTAGGCGAATAAATAAGATCTACCACCAAAGTAGCATAACCTGGATAAGCCCGCCTTATTCGACAGAATAGTGCTGAGTCTTTAATTAGCGTTATACCCAATATAGGCTTGTGCGGAATTACAAATATATTTCATATGACAATAATTTGATCTGAAACATAGGCTATCAAGGGGCTGTAGGCGATATTCAAGTCCCGCCTTCGGCACCATTTAAGGCCTGACTGGGCTTCACCAGTTGACCTAAGTACTTGAAACTCAGATAGTATAAAATTATAACTATAGCGCAGAAAAGACCTGCCTCTCGCGAGCAAAAGCGGCGAGCGCCAAGTCAGCGCGTCTCCCCGGCGGCTAGGGCGGCGGCCGGCACAGGCATGTTGGCTTGCAGGTATGAGATCACCTCCGCTTGCGGCGTGTTCGGGAAGAACTCTGTCTCGCCTCCTGGAGGCCAGATCATCTTTTCGCTCCAGCCCCAAACGGCGGTGCCGATAAAATAAGGATCATTTTCCATCCCCGCGGCCTTCATTTCTTCCACCGCGATTTGCACATACTCGAGCTGGCTATGGCCGCTGTCGCCGATTTGCAGGCCGATGCCGAGATTGTCGTTGCCCTCAATTCCCTCAAACTCGTGCGCCGAGGCGCCGGCGGGAATCGCGAACTGATAATAAACCTGATGTCGTGAAGCCATCGTCATGGTTTCCTGAATCTTCTTTTGCACGAGAGTCCGGTATTCGGCCGGCGTGTTGACTTGCCCGCCTTGCTTGCTTCCCAAGTCGTAGCCCGAGATGACCACATAGCCGTTGCCGTGGCCGTTCAGAACCGCAGCAAACGCGGCGTTCACGCGCTCCGGAAAAGTGAAAACCGACCAGGAAATCCCGTGAGGCCGCTTTTTGGTGACGCACTGGATTTGCTTACGCGTATCCTCATCCAGCGGATCGCCGGGATTGGTAACGTTGGCCCCGGCAAAGGTTTTGGCAAGGCGCGTGTAGTAGTCAATCTGCCCGGATTGCGTGAAGTCAAAAGGCTCCAGATCAAATTGTACGCCGGCGATTTTGCCATCGGCGCAATACATTTTGGCCACTTTGTCCGCCAGCTCGTAAGCCTCGTCTTGCGGCAGCCAGTTCAAGGCGTCGAGGTAGTCAATCGTGCCGTTGTTCGCCGCGCCGGAATCCAGGCGCCCGTCGACAATCGGGATGATCACCGACTCGGCGCCCATCTGCTCCGCGGCGTAATCCATCTCCGCCTCCCAGCGCGCGGCCGACTCCATTCCAGTGGCGCCGAACTCCGCGAGCGTATTGTTTTTGTCAAAAGGCACGGGGCCGTAAAGGATCACCGTGTTGGAGTTGTCGCAGGCGTCTTCTGAGGCGGACTCGCCCGATCCGCGGCAATAAAGCTCAGGTCCGCCGCCGTAGGAAAAAATCTGGTTGATCTTCTTGCGCGAGCCCGCCCCGGTGTTCCAAGCAATCAGCTCGTCTGAGAATAGCGCCGCCTGCGCGTAGGGCTCTCTGTCGGGATTACTCGGCGTCCACAGCGGAAACATTGCGTCATAAAGCCATGAGCCGTTGCCGATGTGAATCGGGGTGTCGAGAATCCAGGTGTTGAGTTCCATCTCGCCGGAGGGCGGAGGCGGTGTCGCGCAATCGTCGGCGTTGGTCATCCTAACCGAGGCGGAAAGCCCGTTATAAGCGGAGTCGCCGGAAGCGGAGCTTAAGTTTATGCTAAAAGTCCGGTCGCCATCGCAAACCCCATCGAATTGCCCAATCACTTCCACGATTTGCGCGGTGTTCCAGTCGCTTGCGGTGAACGTCAGCGCTGAGCCTCCGATCACCGCGCCTTCTCCGCTGTCAGAGCTGCCGGCGGTGATAGTCACGCTTGAGCTTGGCGCGGAGTCGAGAGTCACGCTCACCTGTCCCAAGGCGCCGGCCTCGGAGGCGTCGGTGAGCTTGGCGGCGTTGATCGCGCCGGGGGTTCCGCCCGCGTCGCAGGTGAGGCAAACGCCGTTCAGCGTGAAATCCTTCACATGGGCAATGCTCGGCTGCTGCTTCCAAAAAGACCCGTAAAGCTCCGCCGCGCCGGAGCTCGGGGTGAAGGTGAAGCCGATTTCGGTCCAGTCTGTGTAGGCTCCGCCGTTTTCGCCATAGCCGGTCGCGCCGATATAAATATGCATGTTGGCGTCATCGGATTTGACTTTGGCGGTGATGGTGTTGACTTGCCCGGCGTTGACGGCCACG
>Ga0209816_1003245_pt1 | contig 11228 bp, 19 predicted proteins | sample CoawatmetaG01DNA_FD_187509 | JGI IMG/M metagenome (GOLD analysis project Ga0209816, IMG submission 187509) | Marine microbial communities from the West Antarctic Peninsula - Coastal water metaG017-DNA (SPAdes) (version 2) | ecosystem: Environmental > Aquatic > Marine > Coastal ... | reverse complement strand
AGAAGTCCAAAGACGACCGCCAAAGAGTTTGAAGTTGCTAGACAGCAAGTTGCCAACCTACAGGATAAGTTCAATAAAACAAGTGCACTCTTAGGTAAAAGAGACATTGGAACATTAGGTGTAGCAAAACCCAAAGCAATTAGTAGAATAATTACTAAAGGTGCAAAGAATATTAATAGGTGCTTTGAAATAATTTCAGGGCAACCTCTAACTGAGAAAGAAACTAATGCGAACAAACCAAGCCAGCTTAACTCTAGCTGTCCTACTGTCGCTAACCCTAATCGTCTTGTCGGGGTGCAGTAGTAGTCCAAAGGTTATACATATTAAAGCAGAGCCTATAGATCCGGTTCCTTTAATATTACCAGACGTTGATAGTTTAGAATTAGAAGATACAAAATTTTATGTTGTAACTGAAGAAAATTATGCAAAAGTATTTGAAGAGTTATCAAAGAAGAATTATGACCCAGTTATATTTGGAGTCACAGATGATGGATTTGAGATCTTGTCAGTGAATAATGCTAAAGTGCTACAGATGGTTATGCAACAAAAGGCTGTGATTACAGCATACAAAAATTATTATGAAAGGACAAGAGATGCAATTGAACAGAACAACCAATCCCTTGCAGAACAAGATGAAGCTTCAAAGGTTTCATCAGGAGATGCTCAAGGCCAAGGAGGAATTATTTCTAATGGATTACTTAAACGACTTTTGCCCTGGTGATTTAAACAATAAAACATATGCAAGGTTCTTCTTTGCATGCTGTTCTATGTTAGCATATAAGAAACCTAATTTAACTGAGAAGTATTTTAGGCAAGCAGGTTTTAGATCAATCAATCTTGTAGACTATGAAGGTGCCCAAGTGTATCTTCTAGCTACTAATGATATGGCTGTGATAGTATTCAGAGGTACAGAACCTAAACAAAAGAGTGACATATGGGCTGACTTAAAAACCTGGAAAAAGAAATCAGAAACAAAAGGTTCAGTACATGCTGGCTTTAAAGGTGAGACAGATAAAGTATGGGAAAGTGTTAATAAATTTGTAAGAGACAATAAAGAAAAAGATTTATACATCTCTGGTCATAGTTTAGGTGGCGCAATGGCTACAGTAGCTTCAAGTAGGTTACAGCAGCATGTTCCATTAAAAATGACATACACGTATGGCTCACCAAGAGTAGGTAACAGTTCATGGAGTGCATATCAAAGCTGGTCACATCAGAGAGTACAGAACAATAATGATGCAGTAGTTCAAACACCTCCAATGCTACTTGGTTTCCGTCACCACTATCCACCTGTATATATTAACCACTATGGTAATATCAGATGCTTAGGAAGATGGCAAAAATTAAAAGATATGTTTAGAGGAAGGTGGCAAGCACTTAAAAAGTTTCAGTTTTTTGATGGCATCTACGATCACAATATGGATAAATATTGTTCGAAGCTGCATAAGATATGGGAAGGTGAAGAATATTCACATAGATCAGAAATTAGTGCAGTTAAAAGAGAAAAATTAGAAGGTATGGAATAATGCCAGGAGTAGTTAGAAAAGAAACAGATAGTCATGTAGGTCACGCATCACCTACGCCTAATCCTTTTCATAAAACTACCTACAATGAAGGTTCACCCAATGTAAATGTGAATACAAAACCAGCTGTCAGAATAGGTGACAAGACAAGTTGTGGGGATCCAGCAACAGCAGGCTCTCCTAATGTGAAAGTTAATGGTATATTTGTACATAGAAAAAATGATGCTACTGGAGGACATGGTAGTTGGGTTCCTAACTCAGCTGCAACAGGTTCAGCTAACGTATTTGCAAATGGAGTTTAACTATGTTATTAAGTTTTAAAGACTTTATTAGAGAAGATGATATGAAGGGTATGTCAGTTGGTTCTGGTCATAAGAGATCGGTTGATCAAGGTGCTGGTATGACACAAAAAGGTGTCGCTGCTTATAGAAGAAGGAACCCTGGTAGTAAATTACAAACTGCTGTAACAGGTAAAGTTAAACCAGGTAGTAAGGCAGCAGGCAGGCGAAAGGCTTTTTGCGCAAGGTCATCTAGTTGGACTGGTGAAAGAGGTAAGGCTGCAAGAAGTAGGTGGAAGTGTTAAATGAGAACAGATAAAGAAGTAGTAGAACAAATAAATGTTTTGATAGCAAACCAGATACAACCATCTGTAGCAATGCATGGTGGTGTAGTAACTTTACATTCATTTAAAGATGGTGTTGCAACTATGTTTATGAGTGGAGCATGTAGTGGTTGTGGTTCATCAACTGCAACATTAAAAATGGGCATAGAGAATTTATTATCATATCATATAGCAGAAGTTAAATCAGTCGAAGGTGTTGATGACCAACAGTCTGAAGTTGCACCATATTATAGCTAGGGAGAGCATAATGGAATTAATAGATAGAATATTTGGTGACACACTTTGGATATGGACAGCAGTGATTGGTAGTATATTTGGAGCCATGAGTGTTAAATGGCTGAAAGATACACGCATAGGTCTATGGGCTTATGGAAAGTTTGATAGTACATTAGACTTCTTACGTGATCGTTGGGGCTGGACATTCCTTAACCAAGATAAAGATGCTTGGAGGAAGATAAATCCTAACATATCTAGAAAGATTGATGAGCTTGAATCTCGTATAGAGAGGATAGAGAAATGATTAATCAGGGTGTTGAATATCTACAAATCAAAGCTCGTGGTTATAAAGATATAAAAGAGAAAATTGTAACAGAAGCAGTATTGCGATCAGATCCTCATACACATGACAGAAGTTTTTATGGTTGCTGTCTTGAAGGTGATTTTAGAATAAATAATACTGTATATTACCCAGGAGATTTCTTTGAAGTTCTAGCTGGTGTGGTGCATTATGAAGTAGCTAGTCACAACTCAAAGGTATTAATAGGAAGTAAATAAAATGGCAGAAGACAAAGCCCTCTTAGCTAGACTTGATCTAGCAATCGATAAACTATCAGACGTATCAGCTGACATTAAAGCTGTATTAGCTGTGCACGAAGCTAAGTTTGAGAACCAAGACAATTTAAATAGTACTTACTATGATCAAATAGAAAAACTACATGCCCGCATAGGTGAGCTTAGAGATGAAAATCATGAGCAACACCGTGATATGATATCTATGATAGAACCTAAGATTGAAAGAATTGAGAACAGATTAACAAGTATGGAGAAATGGAGATGGATAGTTGTAGGAGCAGTATTGTTTGCTGGTTTTCTTGTATCATCTACAAATCTTGTTGACCTAATGGGTTAAGTAGCCTATACTAATATTTTATATTATGGAACCATCTTATGTGGAAAGACTTAGATCCCAATAAAATAACTAGTAATGTCTGTATGCAGTGTGCTGCATGCTGTAAGCATACTGTCGAGTATTTAGAACAAACTCGTAAATATGCTGAAATGAAGCTAGAGTATCTAATGGCTATACATGATAAACCTAGAGAAGATTTTAGATTAGAAGAAAGAAGAAAGCCTGGTAAGTGGAGAGTGTTAGCTACATTTAAATGTAAGCAGCTTTTACCAGACAATGGTTGTAAAATATATGAAAAAAGACCTGCTACTTGTGACAAATACAACTGTATTACCTCAGCTAATGTGACTAAAGCACTTCCAGAAAATTGGGAGTTAATAAAAGACCTTGTGGATTGATACAAAATATATAACCTTAATGTCCAATCAATTAGGACAATTTAAGAGAAAGAATTCTACATTTAACTTTAGATGTCCTTACTGTGGAGACTCTCAGAAGGATAAATTTAAAGCTAGAGGCTACCTATTACAGAAAAAAGGTCAGCATATGTACTTCTGTCATAATTGTGGTGTGTCAAAGAAATTCAGTAAATTTCTACAAGATAATAACTCCCAGTTATATCAAGAATATAGTATGGAAAAATTAAAAGAAAGTGGCAATCCCGAGGTCAAGAAACAGATAGATACTATTACACAACCTGAGGCTTTTCCGGATTATCTTAGGAGTGGTAGTCCACTGAGAACGATTAAAAAGATATCTCAGCTAGCTTGGGATCATCCTGCTAAAAAGTACGTATTAGATAGGAAGATACCTAATTTCTACCATTCAAAGCTATACTATTGCCCCAAGTTTTATAGCTGGACCAACAAACTAATACCAAATAAATTCAAGGACACAACCAAAGATGAGCCCAGACTTATTATACCTTTCATTGACGAAAATAATAAGTTATTTGGCTACCAAGGACGTTCCTTTCAAAAAGATACTAAGTTCAGATACATTACAATAATGCTGAATGAATCTAAGCCAAAGATGTTTGGTTTGGAAAGTGTTGACTTTGATAAGACGGTATACGTTACAGAAGGTCCATTAGATAGTTGCTTTGTAGACAACTCAGTTGCAATGGCTGGTAGTGATGCTAACTTGAGTATGAATGATGTGAATGCTGTAATGGTTTATGATAATGAACCTAGAAGCATAGAGATAGTAAAGAAGATAGAGAAAGCTATTGGTCAGCATTACGGTGTTGTTATATGGCCTCAAGGAATAAAGAATAAAGATATTAATGATATGATATTGAGTGGTATGAGTACAGCTGATATAAAACTTGTAATTGAGCAGAATACATACAAAGGTTTAGAAGCTAGCATGGCCCTTACAAATTGGAGAAGATGTTGATTGAAGTGAGTCTAATAGATAAAATGGGAAGTGACCTCTCTGTAGTTAATGCTGCAAGAGTTTCGTTTGCAAATAAACACGAAGAATTTAATGATGAAAAGGATACTAAACTCATCAAGTTTCTGGCTAAGCATGGGCATTGGAGTCCTTTTGCTCACTGTAGTGCTCAGTTTCATATACGGGCACCAGTCTTTGTTGCTCGTCAATTGGTAAAGCATCAAGTAGGTTTATCATGGAATGAAGTAAGTCGTAGGTATGTAGATAGTAAGGTTGAAATATATGAACCTAAAGAGTGGAGAGCTAAGGCTGATAATGTAAAGCAAGGTAGTGCAGAAGACATTGTAGATATTAATGAAAGAGGAGCCCTAGTTAATCATTACAAACATGCCATACAACAAGCTAAGTGGTCATATGAACAACTATTAAGACAAGGCGTAGCACCAGAGATGGCTAGAATGGTACTACCTCAATCAATGATGACTGAATGGTATTGGTCTGGTTCAGTATATGCATTTGCAAGAGTATGCAATTTAAGATTAGATAAGACTGCTCAGAAAGAAACACAATGGGTAGCAGAAGAAATTAGTACACAAATTAAACCTCATTTTCCAACTAGTTGGAAACATTTAACGGAGAATAATTAAATGGAATACTTAGGTATTACTATAGACCCAAATAAAGACACACTCTTTGATGCATCTGGTATTACAAGATTAAAAGAATCATATATGAAAGAAAGTGAAACGTCGCCACAGGAGAGGTTTGCATTTGTATCTAAAAGTTTCTCGAGTAATCCTGAGCATGCACAAAGGTTGTATGATTACTCAAGTAAGCATTGGTTAAGTTATAGTACACCTATATTAGCATTTGGTAAGACTAAAAGAGGTTTGCCTATCAGTTGCTATTTGAACTATATTAATGATAGTGCAGAGGGTTTAGTAGATACATTAAGTGAAACAAATTGGTTGTCTATGTTAGGTGGTGGGGTAGGCATAGGATTTGGAATGAGGTCGTCTGATGAGAAGTCTACAGGTGTTATGCCCCATCTAAAGATGTATGATGCTAGTTCACTAGCTTATAGACAAGGCAAGACAAGAAGAGGAAGTTATGCAGCTTATCTCAATATATCACATCCTGATATTCTAATGTTCTTAGAGATGAGAAAACCTACTGGTGATCAGAATCAAAGATGTCTGAATCTCCATCATGGTCTCAATATTACTCATGACTTTATGGAGCTAGTAGAGAAAGCTATGATAGATCCTGAGTCTAATGATGACTGGAACCTAGTTGATCCACATAGTAATGAAGTAGTTGATACTGTCAGTGCTAAAGATCTCTGGCAACGTATATTAGAGATGAGAATGCAGACAGGTGAACCATACCTGCATTTTATTGATACATCCAATGAGCATATGCCAATATGGTTAAAGCAAAGAGGCTTAGAGATAAACCAAAGTAATCTATGCAGTGAAATAATCCTACCTACAAATAAAGACCGTACAGCTGTATGTTGTCTTTCAAGTTTAAATTTAGAATACTATGATGCATGGAGTAAAGATAAACAATTCATTAGTGATGTAGCAGAGATGTTAGATAATGTACTAACATACTTTATAGATAATGCACCAGATGCTGTTGCTAGAGCAAAGTATAGTGCAACACGTGAACGTAGTATAGGTTGTGGAGCATTAGGTTTTCATGCATATTTACAACGTAAAGGTGTACCATTTGAAAGCATAGCAGCTAAGTCACTTAATGTCCGTATGTTTAGACATATAAGAAAACAAATGGATGCAGCTAATATTAGACTTGGTACAGAGAGAGGTGAAGCTCCTGATGCTAAAGGTACAGGATTTAGATTCAGTCATGTAATGGCTATCGCTCCTAATGCATCTTCTAGTATTATTATGGGTAACACATCTCCTTCTATTGAACCATGGAGAGCTAATGCATATAGACAAGACACACTATCAGGTGCATATTTAAATAAGAATAAGTACCTAGATGCTCTCATAAAAGAGAAGTGTGAGAATGACACAACCTTAGATTATGAGAAGATATGGAGCAATATTATTTCTAATGAAGGTAGCTGTCAGACTGTTAAATGTTTATCTGATGAAGAGAAAGAACTGTATAAGACATCTATGGAAATAGATCAGAGATGGTTAATTGAGCATGCTGCTGATCGTCAGAAGTTTATTGACCAGGCACAATCACTTAACATATTCTTTAGACCAGACGCTAACATCAAATATCTACATGCTGTACACTTCCTGGCCTGGAAGTCTGGGTTAAAGACCTTGTACTATTGTAGAAGTGAAAAGATAGGCAAGGCTGATAAGATATCAAGAGGTATCGAACGTAACATAATCAAAGAACTAGACATGACTGTATTAGCTACTAATCCAGAAGAGTGTCTGGCATGCGAGGGATAGATGGAAAAAAAACTAAAAGTAACAGATCAAAGAGAATATTTTAAACCGTTTCATTACCCATGGGCATATGATATGTGGTTAAAGCATGAGCAATCACATTGGTTACATACAGAAGTACCTATGATGGGAGATGTTAAAGACTGGAAGTTAAGATTGACACCAGAAGAAAAGTTCTTCTTAACTAACGTATTTAGATTCTTTACACAATCAGATATAGATGTTGCAGGTGGATATATTACTAACTACCTACCAAACTTTCCTCAGCCAGAACTAAGAATGATGCTGTCTGGCTTTGCTGCTAGAGAAGCATTACATATTGCTGCATATAGTCATCTTATAGAGTCTCTAGGTATGCCAGATACAACTTACAATGAGTTCAATGAGTATGATGCTATGAGAGAGAAGCATGAGTTCTTCCAGAGTAAGATCATGAATGGTGCTAGTATACCAGTTAAGATAGCTGCTATCAGTGCATTCACAGAAGGACTGTCACTATTTAGTTCATTCATTATGCTACTAAACTTTCCACGTCATGGTAAGATGAGAGGTATGGGTCAGATAGTCACATGGTCTATAGTAGATGAGACTATGCATGCTGAAGGTTTAATTAAACTATTCAGAACATATGTTGAAGAGCATAGAGAGATGTGGAATGACGAGACTAAAGGTCAGATATATACTGTATGCGAGAAAATGGTAGAATTAGAAGATAAATTTATTGACCTAGCCTTCACAATGGGTAAGGTTGAAGGTCTAAGAGACACAGAAGTAAAAGAATATATAAGATACATTGCTGATAGAAGATTAATATCTATGGGTATGAGAGGCATATATAAAGTAAAGAAGAACCCTCTACCGTGGGTCGAGGAAATGATTAACGCACCCACACATACAAACTTCTTTGAGAACAGAGCAACTGATTATGCTAAAGGTGCATTGTCAGGTGACTGGTCAGAAGTTTGGGCACAATAGGAGAGAATAATGGAAATGTTATATGTACATATAGCTATAGGTATTATAGCTTGCTTGATAACAGCATCTTGGGGATTTAGAGCTGGACGTGATTATGGTATTGAAATAGGAATGAGAAAAGGTGAGAAAGTAACCAGTCCCAAACTACTCAAGAAATTAAAAGAGATGGATTCTCGTATACAGGAGTTAAAGAATCATCAAGATTTTAAAGCAGTAGCTAAAAAATAACATAGGAGAGCATCATGACTAAACCTGTAGTAAAAAGTGAAGTGTGGATTAAAGTAGTTAGTTATGAAGATGGTACTGTCAAAGTAGTACCATATCCAGATCATAGGAAATCACCAAAGATTGATCCTGATCAACCACCCTCAACAATGAATGGTGGTCTTACAACAAATGAACAATATGCTGAACCAGAAACTGGTGGTGTGTTTAATCAAATGTATCAGAAATTATACGAGGACTAATATATGAGTGACATGGACGATATAAAGACCCATCAATACGACTGCCACACATGTGGATCAATGTATGAAGTAAGATGGGAACAGGACGAAGTTGAATTACCTTATTCTGAAGTTCCAGAATATTGTCCGTACTGTGGGACCAAACATGATAACCCTGCAGAAGATATAGGTATTGATTTTAAAGAGCATGTAGATTTTAATAAGAGTGTTGATATGATGGATGGTGATGGAGATGAGTTCTAAGTGTAACGTAGGTATTGATTATAGTACAGCAAGTCCTTGCATTTGCGTACAGGTAGGTGAAGAGTTTGATTTTCATTATCTAACTAGAATTAAGAAACTAGTTGAGTACAATGAGAGTGATATGTGTACGTTTTCAGGGACTTTGTTACCTAAGACACATGACTTTGTCACTAAAACACATCAGTATGACTTCATAGCAAAGTGGGCTATGGAGGTTTTAGATAAGTATGATATAGATCATGTATGGATAGAAGACTATGCGTTCGGTGCTACAGGTAAAGTATTCCATATAGGAGAGAACACTGGTCTATTAAAACATAAGCTGATGAAAAGATCCTTATCATTTACTGTCATCCCACCTACAGTGATAAAGAAAGAGATGATAGGTAAAGGCAATGCTAAGAAAGAGGAAATAGTAGAAAAATTTATCAAGGATACAAAATCTCCACTGTTCTCATTACTAGATACTACAACAATGAACCCTGCTAGTGATATAGCAGATAGTTATTTTATATGTCAGTATGGAATGCAGCAATGAACATACCTAATTATGTATTGAAAGAGATGAAGGAGATGTTAGCTCCTGTGGTTATACCCAATCCAGATATATACCCTCAGAGTTTCCTATATTATTATAGACTATATAGGTTAGAGAAAGATAAATGATAGAAATATTAAAAGATATTATAATAGAAGATGGACGAGAATTGACTATCATATTTGTGGTTGTTATGCTTCTAATGTGGATCTTTTGAAAAAATATCTAGTAACTCTTTTAATCCTAGTAACACTATGTGCAATAAGATTTGCTAATCCCTGGTTCCTAGATGTAATGCGTCTCAAAGCATTAGACAATCACCAAAGACAACAAGAGACAGTAGTAGTAGACAATATAGTAACAGTAGAGATCAACAACGATACTCTAGCTGAATATGGTCAATGGCCATTCCCCAGAAAAGATTTAGCAGAAGAGGTACATAGACTATACAGCCATGGTGCTGGTCTAGTTATAATGCCTATGCTATTTGCTGATGAGGATAGATTTGGTGGAGATGAAGCATTCACACAAATGCTATTAGAGACACCTACATTGATAGGTCAAGTACCTGCTACAATAACAGACGGTAACCCTGTAACAAGAGGTGTTGCTGCTGTAGGAGCATCATGGGAAGGATGGCTATACAAATACGGAGGAGCTATTGGTCCACTGAAGTCATTTGCAGATGCAGCATATGGTGTCGGTATGCTTATAGTATCGCCTGAAGCAGATGGTGTAGTCAGAAGAGTACCATTGGTAGTAGATATAGAGGGTGTAATATATCCATCAATGTCCATGGAAATAATTAGAGCTGCATCAGGAGACATCAGCTATCAAATAAAGACAGGTGCTGCTGGAGTAGAAGCATTACGTATACCAAAGTACGGTAAGCAGATAACAGATGCAAATGGTAACCTATGGGTTGACTTTAAATATAAAACTGAAGTGTATCCATTACATGAAGCATTACCAGACCTGACAGGTAAGATAGTTATACTGTCATTGACAGCATCAGGATTAGATAGTGTAGTCAGTACTCCTGTTGGTAACATATACAATCATGATTTGATTGCAGCCACAGCAACTACTATGATGTCAGGTAGAAATATCAGTAGACCTTACTGGTCTGACTTTGCAGAGCTAGGTGCTTCGTTTAGTTTAGCATTAATAATAGCTCTCACAGTGCTTATATTTAAGTGGTATGCAGGCGCATTAATGTTACCTACGTTTACGCTGGGGGCATACTATGGAAGTTTATATCTGTTTAATACTAAGAGTTACCTACTAGACTGGTCATGGCCTATATTGACTATATTTGTAGTGTGGGCAGCAGCTGCCTTCATGAGATTCATGCAAGAGTACAAAGAGAAGATGGCAATCAAGAAACAATTTGGTGGTTATGCATCTCCTGCTGTAGTAAAATTATTACAAGAGAACCCAGCACTAATAAAAGAAGGTGTCAAGAAAGAAGTTTCAATATGTTTCACAGACCTAAGAGGATTTACACCTCTAGGTGAATCATTTGGTGATGACGTTAAAGGTCTTACTAAAATAATGAATGGGTACATGGATGCTATCACTCAACCTGTACTAGATGCAAATGGTATGATCATTAAGTACATAGGTGATGCTAGTATGCATATACATAATGCTCCTATTGAAGATAAGAACCATCCTAAGACAGCAGTACAAACTGGATTGAATATGTTGAAGGCTGTTGAGAAGTTTAATGATAAGATAGTAGCAGAAGGTAGACCACCAGTTGGTATGGGTTTAGGTATCAACACAGGTTTAGGTTACATAGGAGAGATGGGATCTACAGAGAGACATTCATATGATATACTAGGAGATGCTGTATCAACAGCTGCTCGCCTTGAGAGTCAATGTAAAACATATGG
>Ga0209816_1003240_pt1 | contig 11240 bp, 12 predicted proteins | sample CoawatmetaG01DNA_FD_187509 | JGI IMG/M metagenome (GOLD analysis project Ga0209816, IMG submission 187509) | Marine microbial communities from the West Antarctic Peninsula - Coastal water metaG017-DNA (SPAdes) (version 2) | ecosystem: Environmental > Aquatic > Marine > Coastal ... | reverse complement strand
CGCACTCGTTGCATACAAAGGTAAGCCAGCAAAGATTGTTGCCTCAACTACCCATAAGTATGAAGTTAGTTTTTCTGATGGATCTTCACAGAAAGTGAGAGAAAAAGATTTTCGTTATATTCATCCAGAATTCTCAAATGTATCAGACGAATGCAGAAATGCAGATTTAAGTATCTTGATTGATCTTCAAGAAGAATCACTATCGCTTCAAGAAATAACTGAGTGGATTTTTGATGACTTTACTAGCCAAAATGCTTGGTGCGTTTACTTAATGTCTGAAGATGGATTATATTTTTATTGGGCTAAAGATGCTTTAATGCTTCGCCCTATAAAACAAGTCAAATTAATTCAAAAGCAAAGAAATGAAAAAGCTTTAGCAGCAGAAAGCTTGGAAAAATGTATTGTCAATTTAAATAATAATATATTTGATAATGATGACATTGTTTGGATTAATGAAATAGAGCAGGTTGCTCTAAATCAATCAAAGCATAGTAAAGCAATGAGCGCTTTATCTATTGAAAATACTCCAGAAAATGCTCATCAACTTCTTGTTAAACTTAAGTATTGGTCTGAGTTAACGAATCCCTATCCACAGAGACATAAAATATATTCAGATGAAGAAATTAAGGTTGAATCAAAAGAACTTTCAAGAAAAGATCTAACTCACCTAACCTGCCTTGCCATAGATAATAGCGACTCTAGTGATGCAGATGACGCTATTAGCATAGATGGAGATAAGCTATGGATTCATATTGCAGATGTTGCAAGTTATGTAGAGATTGACAGCGAGCTTGATATTTTTGCCCAAAAAAGAGCTTCAAATTTATATCTTCCTGATCAAATTCTTCATATGCTGCCCCCAGAGCTATCTTCTGTTTGCTCTTTGGGCGGAAGTGAGGTTTCACATGCCATCTCAATTGGCTTAAAGCTTGATAGCTCAGAAATAAGTGATATTGAGATACATTTAAGTGAAATAAAAGTTACAAATATGAGTTATGAGTATGCTGATAGAGTCATAAATGAAAATGCAGTTTTATCTAAGTTAAAGGATATTGCTATTTTTCATAAAGCCTTTAGGAGTGATAATGGTGCAATCAAATTAAATCTGCCAAATGTTGATGTTAAAGTTAAAGACCAAAAGGTTTTTATTAGGCCTCAAGAAGATAGTAACAGCAGAGAGTTAGTGGCTGAAATGATGGTGATTGCTGGGCGAGCAATTGCCCAATTTTCAGTTGAAAATGGTATTTCAATGCCTTATTTAACTCAAGATACTGGAAATTTCAGCAAAGAAGTTATTGAAAATATTCAAAACCTAACTATTGCCAAAGCTTTTGAGGCGACCAAGGGTTTTAAGAGGTCTAAAATTTCAGTAAAACCATCTATTCACGCAGGTCTAGGGGTTTCAGCTTATATAAGGGTTACGAGCCCAATGAGGCGTTATCTTGATTTATTGGCTCAGCAGCAATTGGTTAGGTTTATAAATCAATTGCCAACCTTGAATGATAGCGATGTTAAAGAGAAAATTAAAGTAATTAACACTTCAATGCCAAAGATTAATAAAGCAATTCGACAGAGCGCCGAGCATTTTAAGTGTATTTACCTAAAACAATATGATGATTGGGAGGGCGAAGGCATTGTGGTGGAAATTAATGGAGATAAATCTTTAGTCAACATTCCATCACTAGCAATGATGACTCAAATGAAATTCAAATCAAAAATAAATGTTGAAGAAAAAGTAGAGTTAAGGGTTGAATCAGTTAATATTTTTGAGCGTTCAGTGAATTTCAGACCATCCTAGGTTTGTATATAATTTAATATATAGCTCATAGAAATAACATGTCATAGTAGAATACTTTTTATAAGAAAAGTTAGAAATTTTTTTAGAGTAATTTAAATTGGCTTTACAAGATAAATGAATAATTTTAAAAAAACATACAAACTTCCATTTAAATATAAAATACCCCACTATATTGATAACTTTGTTAAACAAAAAAGTTTGTTTAAGCGCTGGCTAAAGTTCTTTAAAAGGTATTTATTTATTCTTTTAAATGGACAAAAAAGGTTTGAGGTATTTTCAATTTTACCTTCACATCAAAATATTCTTTGGATAAATCTTTCAGCACCAAGCTTTGGCGATAGCTTAATGGACTTATCAAGTCGTGAGTTATTAAAGGGAAAAAATATTGATCTTTATACCACTGAGAGAGTTGCCGAGTTATTTAGAAGTGACAAAATATTTAATAAAGTTTATTCTAATATAGGATTGGCTTCAAAAAATAATTATAGTTTGGTTATTATCGATTCATACAGTTCTAGAAGTATCAAAGCAAAATGTCACATTGCACCTAAAGTTAATTTTATTGGAATGTATGGCTATTTTAATGGATCAGAGGTTAACAGAGTTCTTTTTAGTTTTCACCAAATGAATCATCTTCTTGGCTACCCTAAGAGTGAGAGTGAGATAAACTCTTCTGCAAGATCTTTAATGTCAATTAGTATTGCTGATAAGGATATTGTTAATAAAATCAACCTACCTGATAAGTATGTTGCAGTTGCTTTGGGTGGAGAGTGGGGCTATAGAAGTTATCAAAATTGGGGTAAAGTAATTGAAAATATTTTTAAGACAAATACTAATTTAAATATTGTTTTAATTGGATCGGGAAATGCTAGTGTCATAGCTAAAAATATTTGTTTACAGTTTTTGGATGCCAATATATTTAACTGTGTAGACAGTTTTAGCTTCAATCAAACTACCCAAATTATTAGTCAATCAGATATTTTACTTTGTTGCGATGGGGGGCTTATGCATGCAGCAAATTCATTAAATAAAACTATAATCCCACTTTTTGCAAGATTGACTCCAGAAATGCAGCTAACGGATTGTATTAATGCATTTTCATTATTTGATGATACGGATGTTAATAATATTACAACTGAAGATGTTATTAAAAGATATAACGAGGCAATAAATTAATAATGATGTGATTTTAAATCTTTCTATTAATAGTGATTTGAGTTGACGCAATAATGGCATTGATAAGTTATTTTAAATTTGATAAAAAGCATGAACATTAAGGCAAAAATTCTTAAATTTTTTGGAAGTAAAAAACCAATTAATTTTGATATAAAAAATGCAAAAAATGTTTTGTTTTTTCGTTATGACCGTATTGGTGATATGGTTATTACTACACCTGTATTTAGGGAATTAAAGTTAGCCTATCCAGATGTTAAGATAACTGTTTTAGCTAGCAAAGTAAACGCAGACGTTTTATTAAATAACCCCTATATAGATGAGATTATTACAAATCATAAAAACAATTTTTTTAGTGATTTACCTTCTCTTTTAAAACTCAGACAACAAAAGTTTGATGTTTGTATTGAATTTGATCACTCAGTTGTGCCACATGCAATTATTCGATTAAAAATTATAAATCCAAAAAAAATAATTTCTATAAAAAAAGATGGTAGATATGGAGTAAGTGGAAATGAACTATCTATGTACGATATGTATACAGAAAAACTAAAAAAAAGACATTTTCGTGATATATGGCTTGAAACTCTTTCGCCATTCAACATAAAACCAAAGTCTAATCACTATGATTTATTTTGCTCAGATTTTCAAAAAAAAATAGCACAAAACTTCCTAAGCAATTTCCCTAAAAAGTTTTTAATTGGTATTAATCTGGAAGGAGCAGTTAAAGGCAAGAAAATTGAAGATGAAGATTTAGAAAAAATCTGCAGAGGACTAAATGAAGCCAATAAAAATATTCAAATTATAATTTTATCAGCGCCAAATAAATATCAAAGTTATGAGGAAAAAATAAAAAATATTGCACTAGATTATGTTGTAATGAGTTACAAAACAGATACAATTATGGATGTTGCAGCACTTATTACTAAATTGGATTTAATTATTACACCCGATACCTCAATTGCCCATATTGCTTCAACCTTTAACAAGCCTATTGTGACTATTCATGAAAATAACAAAGATAGCTATGTGCTTTTTGCACCAACTAGCGAGTTAAGTAGAACAGTTTTTTCAAAATCAAAAAATAACTTAACTGGTTTTTCAATAATTTCATTGTTAAACCACTGTTTCGAGTTAATTAATTTAATTAAAAAAGGAAACTCATGAATAGCAAAGGTTTTAAATATTTAATTAAATCAAAATCTTTGAGTTTTGCAAATAATCTTAAAGATAAAAGTCATCGTATGAGCTCGCTTAGTTGGAATAATAAAAAAGTTTATTATAGAACTAGTACAAGTGACATGACTTTAATATATGAGATTTTATTGCAGTCCAAATACAAGTCTGAATATTTTTTTCCTGATGAATTGAATCCAAAAATTATATTTGATATAGGCGGGAATATTGGAATCACAGCTATTTATCTTTCTAGTATCTTTCCTGATGCAATAATATATTCATTCGAGCCTCTGACTGAAAATTTTGAAATACTTGAAAAAAATACCCAACATTATCAAAATATTAAAGCTTTTAATGTTGGACTTGGAGCTAAAAATGGAAGTTTTAAAGTATTTCTAAGTAATGACTCTGAAAATTTTGGCGGAGTTTCTCTATGTCCCGATCCAATTGGAAATATTACAGAGTCTTATGATTTGTGTGAGGTCAAAAACATTAATGATATAGTTATACAACATAATATTGAAATTATTGACTTAATTAAAATTGATACTGAAGGAGCAGAGTATGATATTTTACTTTCACTTGAAGAAAAAACTCTACGTAATGTTTCTTGGATTACTGGCGAACTTCATGGCAATAGAGATTTTGAAGTATTAAATTATCTGGAAAATTTGGGGTTCTCAATTGCCTTAAAAAAAGAAATAGATAACCGTTTATTTATGTTTAATGCTGGAAAAAAAGAAATAATATCTAAGCTTTCAAGAAAAATAATTAAGATTCTTTAGTGAGAGCATTTTTTTATTTAGGTCGGTAATATTTATTTATTAATTTTTATGCAAAATTATCAGGATTGGAAAAATTGGCGCTCCGTAGACTTTGCTTCTGCATCAAAAGAAGAAAATCTTTACTTTTCGAAGTTAAGAAAAAGTTTTAAATTAGGTGATAACCTAGATGTGCTGGAGGTTGGGTTTGGAAATGGCTCTTTTTTAGATTTTTCCAAATCTGTTGGTTGGAATATTTCAGGAGTTGAGTTAATTTCTACTCTTGTAGATAGGGCCACTGAAAATGGCTTCAATGCTTTTCATAGTATTGATAATATTCCAAGTATAAATAAATATGATTTGATAGTTGCTTTTGATGTTCTAGAGCATATTGAGGCAGATCAATTATTAATTTTCCTTGAAAAAATAAGCAATTTTCTTCACCCAGGTGCCAGTTTGATCATTAGAGTCCCAAATGGTTCGAGTCCATTTGGTTTGAGTAACCAGCATGGAGATATAACCCATCGAAATATTATTACTGAAAGTAAGATGGATTATTGGGCTAACTGTGTCAATTTAGAAGTAAATTATAAAGGAGGAGATATTTACCTTATCTATAATGGTAAGAAAGTTAAAGTTCCTTCAAGAGCTCTAAAAAGAATATTGCAATTATTAATTGAAAGATTGGTGCGTTGGATATTTGCACCTCATTCTAAAGGATTTTTATCTGCAAACTCGATGTATGTATTAAGTCAAAAAAATAATGAAAGTTAGTGCTTTTACATTTATTAAAAATATTCAAATGTTGGGATAGTCATTTTTACAATCAGTTAATTTCAAGCCACTCTAGGTTTTCACTTAATTTAATAGCGCTACCTTTATTTTTACTCCAGTCACCCAAGACATATCGTGTGTAATTTTTCATAGTATGAGTTTTTTGACGATGGGTGTGTCCATGAATTAATTCATAGCCTGGATACTTTGACATTAAATGGTCAGTAGTTTGTTGGTTTACATCCATAATCTTTGAGGACTTATAGCTTTGAGCTTCAACACTTTTTTTGCGAAGCTGGCCCGTTAACTTGAGGCGAATATTTTTTGGTAAATGAAGAAAAATATACTGAACCAGCGGATTTCTGAGAACCTTTTTTAACTTTTGATAGTTTATATCATCTGTACAGAGACTGTCCCCATGGATAAGAAGAAACCTCTTTGTATTGTGCTTAAGTTCGTATGGTTCATTGATTAATGTGCAGCTAGTTTCAGCTTCAAAATTCTTTGAGAGCAGAAAATCACGATTACCAACCATTACAAAAACCTTGGTTTTTTTTGTTAATTGCTTTAATGAGGCAATGATATCTTTATTGTTTGAAATTGAGACATCATCGCCTAGCCAGGTATTAAATAAGTCACCTAAAATAAATAACTGGTCTACTTTAGATGCATGAGTTTTGCAAAATTTATCAAAAAAAATAACTTTATCACCCTCAACGTTTGTAAGGTGAAGATCAGAGATGATTAATGAAGTTAACATGCTTTTAGTAGTCAGAATTAATCTGTCCCCATAAAATTAAACTTTTATAGAGGCTTTGATAATAATTACTGCTTCGCCCGGTACATCAGAATGACCACCCAAGCTTATTGTCTCAACTTTTTCAATTTTGTCGACAACGTCCATTCCTGCTACCACTTCACCAAAAACGCAGTAACCCCATCCATCTTGCCCTGGAAAGTCTAAGAACTGATTGTCGTTGACATTAATGAAAAACTGAGAGCTTGCTGAGTGTGGCGCAGAGGTTCTTGCCATTGCGACACTATACTTAACATTTCTTAGACCATTTTTAGCTTCATTCTCAATGTTTGCTTTAGTTGGTTTTTGCTGCATTTCTTCATTCATGCCACCGCCTTGGACCATAAAGTTAGGTATAACCCTATGAAATATGGTTCCATCAAAAAAGCCATCTTCTACGTAATCAATGAAGTTCTTAGCTGTGATTGGGGCCTTTTCCGCATCAACATTGATGTGAATTTCACCCATATTTGTTTTTAAAATAATCATGTTTTGTCTCAGTTAATATAAAAAAGAGAATTATAACTTATTTCATTAACAGTGCTTTCATTAAGAGCAACGTTCAAGTATAATTCCTTCCTTTTTAGCAATCAGATTAGGATTTGTCATGTACGCAGTCATTAAAACAGGTGGAAAACAATACAGAGTTACAGAAGGTGAAACTCTAAAAATTGAAAAACTTGAAATAGAGCCTGGTAAGAAGGTGACCTTTGATGAAGTCTTAATGGTTGCTGACGGAGACAAGATACAAGTAGGGGCGCCACATGTTGCTAAGGCAAGCGTTGAAGCGAAGGTAATCTCTCAGGGTAAAGGCAAAAAAGTACATATTTTAAAGTTTAGGCGTCGTAAGCATTCTATGAAGCAACAGGGGCATCGACAGCTCTTTACTGAAATTCAAATTGATAAAATTAAGGCATAAGGAATAATCTATGGCACATAAAAAAGCAGGTGGTAGTACTAATAATGGAAGAGATTCCGAATCCAAAAGACTTGGAGTCAAGCGTTTTGGTGGTCAAGTAGTATTAGCTGGAAATATTCTCGTTCGTCAAAGAGGCACTAAATTTCATCCAGGAACTAACGTTAAAAAAGGCAGAGATGATACTTTGTTTGCAGTTGCTGATGGTAAAGTGCAGTTTGAAAAGAAGGGTAAATTTAATCGTCAATACGTTTCAATCACAACAGCTTAGTAATCTATTATTACATATTATAAAAAGCGCCTTCTGGCGCTTTTTTATTATTAATCTCATTTATAATTAGTCTTATTATGAAATATTCAATCGTTTTTCCAGGGCAAGGCTCTCAATCTCTAGGCATGCTATCTGATCTTCGAAGTAATTTCTCAGTTGTTAATGAGATTTTTCAAGAAGCGAGCGATGCAATCAATGTAGATCTATGGAAGATCGTTAATGAGGATCAAGAGTTATTAAGTCTTACTGAAAACACTCAGCCAGTAATGCTGGCAGCTGGCTATGCCACTTATAAAGTTTTAGCAGGCGAAGTTAATTTATTGCCTGTCTCTATTGCTGGGCACAGCCTAGGCGAATATACAGCGCTTGTTGCTTCTGGCTCTTTAAGTTTTTTTGAGGCAGTTCAATTAGTCAGAAAAAGAGCTGAACTCATGCAGGCAGCTGTGCCAAGTGGTTCAGGCTCTATGGCAGCAATACTGGGACTTGATGACGGAAAAGTTATTGAAATATGTTCTAATACTAATGAATTGGGAGTAGTTGAAGCTGTGAACTTTAATTCACCAGGTCAAGTTGTTATTGCTGGAGAAAAAAAGGCAGTAGCCTTCGCATGTGAGTTAATGAAAGAAGCTGGAGCAAAGCGTGCATTGGTTATTCCAGTAAGTGTCCCATCTCACTGCTCACTTATGAAAGGTGCTGCTATGGATTTTAAGCACTCAGTTGAAAGTATTAATTTTCAAATGGGGAGGGAAAAGGTGTTCCATAATGTTGATGCTGATTATTCAAGTAATATTGAAGAGATAAAATCAAAATTAGTTGAACAACTTCATAAGCCAGTGCTTTGGACATTAATAGTTCAAAAAATGAAAGAATCAGGCGTAGAAAAATTGATTGAAGCTGGACCTGGTAAAGTGTTAGCTGGACTGACAAGGCGAATTGACAAGTCTTTGAGTGGTTCAGCTATAATAGACACAACTTCATTAAGATCTACTATTGAGGAGATATCAAATGCTTAACGAAAAATTAGTCCTTGTAACAGGAGCAAGTAGGGGTATTGGAAGGGCAATTGCAATAACATTAGGCAATGCTGGGGCAACCGTTATAGGGACTGCTACAAGTGATGAAGGAGCTGCAAATATTACTAAAATATTTGCTGAAAATAATATCCTTGGTAAAGGTATGATGCTTAATGTTACTGACAATGAACAAATTTCTGATCTTTTAAAGAATATCTCTGTAGATTATGGATCTGTAGATATTCTGATTAATAATGCCGGGATAACTCGTGATAACATTCTTGTTAGAATGAAAGAGGAGGAGTGGGATGATATTATTAATACTAACCTTTCTTCTGTCTATAAGATGTCAAAGGCTGTGCTGCGAGGTATGATTAAAAAAAGATCTGGCCGAATTATTTCTATTACTTCAGTTGTTGGCGCTATGGGTAACGCAGGCCAGTCAAACTATGCTGCTGCAAAGGCTGGGATTATGGGCTTTACTAAATCTTTGGCGAGAGAAGTTGGCGTTAGAGGTATTACTGTTAATGCAATAGCCCCTGGCTTTATTCAAACAGATATGACTGACAAGCTTCCCGAAGACCAAAAAGTAGCACTAGCTTCTCAGATCCCTATGGCCAGATTAGGAACAGCTGACGAAATAGCTCAGTCTGTATTGTTTCTTGCTAGTGAGAGCGGTTCGTATATTACAGCTCAAACATTGCATGTCAACGGCGGCATGTATACTGTTTGATAGCTTAAAGAAGGTTTTTCTATTTTCGCTCTTGTAACAAATAGTTCCTAATAACTGCAACAAAAAGCCCTAGTATAAATCCTACTAAAATGCCAACTGCTAAGATCAGACTAACAGATTTGTATAATATCTTAATTTCAAGTTTTTGCAAAATTTCAAAATATCTAATTTCTTTAAGTGTAAGAGTAAGTCTAGATATTGTTGATTCAAGACCACTTGAGGCTCCCAAGGACTTATCTAATTTACTCAACCTTTCTAATTCTCCCATTACAGTTTGAGCATAATTTTTGGTATCTTTGTTTTTAGATATTAATAAATAATCAATAACTTCATTTAATACAATTTTAGCCTTTTCCATGGAATTGCTAGTAGTTGAAACGCTTAAAATATGATTACTTTCTCTAGCAATTTGTAAATTAGCGTACAAAAAACTTAAATGGGATTTAATGTTAAGTAACTCTTCGCTTCCCTGTTTTTGCTCTTTTATAAAACTTACAGAAGTCTTATAAATTGGTTTTTGTGAATAGGCATAACCAGTTGCAATTAATGTAAAAATTAAAGTAACTAAAATTACAGTTACTTTTTGTTTAAAAACAATTTTAAACAAATCAGTCAAGTCTAACTCATCTTTGAAGTGGTCGTCCATTTGATTATTATTTTTTATTAAGGGTAATTATAAGATGCTAAATTTATATTGTTGTATAAAGAAATATAATTTACCTTCGTATTTTAAATTTCTTTTTTTATAGCTCTTAGATTATAGCTAATAATAAACGTTTTAGGTTACATTAAATTCAGGTGAAGGAGGTATGAAGTTAATTTCCAGTGATTAGTCTTCTATAGATTTAAAATTTAATTTCTTTGAATTAGTCAAAATTCTAAGAAGCTCTCTTAAGTCCATTTCATCATTAAAGTATTCATTATTGGGGTTGCTATTTTCATGAAGGATTTTCTTAAATTAATAGTAAAATCTATATACCATTTAGATATATTTTTTAACGTTTAGACAATTTGATGCTATAAGTTAAAAATTATCTTCGTAATTTAAAAAATGTATGAAGTATCTTACTGCAATCATGTTGTAAGATGCCTCCAGTAATATTAATTTGATGTTTAAAGCAATTTGAGTTTCTTAAATCTGTGGATGATCCACATACTCCTGTTTTGGGGTCATGAGCTCCATAGACAATACGCTCAATTCTGGCATGTACCATTGCTCCAAAACACATTGCACATGGCTCTAGTGTTACATAAAGTGAGGTGTTAGTTAGTCGATAATTTGCTAGTTTTTTTCCTGCAATCCTTAACAATTGAATTTCAGCATGAGCCGTTGGGTCATTTGTTGATATCGGTTGGTTGTGGGCTTTTGCAACAAGAAGCCCTTTTTTAACTAAGACTGCTCCTACCGGAACCTCACCATGCTCTTCAGCTTTTTTGGCTTGTGCTAGAGCAAGAGCCATCCATTTTTCATCTTCATTCATAGGTCGATTTTAACAAAGAGTTTATGTCTTAAAGCCAGTTTCCTGCTGAGGCTAATTTGAAGGCAATAATAAACATAATTAGCGCTATTAGGCTGTCCAGAATTCTCCAAGACGATGGGCGCTTCATTAATGGATCTAATAACCTTGCCCCATAAGCCAGACTGAAGAAAAAAACAAAGCTAGACAGGCACGCGCCTAGTGCAAATGCAATTCTATAATATCCAGAAAACTGTTGAGATATAGATCCAATAAGAACCATGGTGTCAAGATATACATGTGGGTTTGCAAAAGTTAAAATTGCGGCAATTGATAAAGTCGGTATTAGTCCTTCTGATTTTGACGATT
>Ga0209816_1003239_pt1 | contig 11243 bp, 9 predicted proteins | sample CoawatmetaG01DNA_FD_187509 | JGI IMG/M metagenome (GOLD analysis project Ga0209816, IMG submission 187509) | Marine microbial communities from the West Antarctic Peninsula - Coastal water metaG017-DNA (SPAdes) (version 2) | ecosystem: Environmental > Aquatic > Marine > Coastal ... | reverse complement strand
GGGTCTGTGCCTGTATCACCATGCCAGTCAAAAAACAGCTATGCACGAGGCCCTAGAGGTGTTTTTTGACCTTATTGAGGGCAAGCTATTGAGCAAGTAATTGTTCCCACAAGCAATCATCAACTGATCCTGCAAAGCGGGTCAATAAATCTTATAAGGAGAAACCATGTCCAGTTGCCCATTTACCAATTTGTTAGATCCAGACCTTTATGTTGACGGCAATCATCATGACGCCATGTTGGAGGTGCGTGAGAAGGGTGGAAGCGTGGTCAAGATCGATGATCCGATCACCGGTGTACCCTATTGGGCGGTTCAGGGGAGGGATGAAGTGGATTTGATCTGCAAGCAGCCCCTATTGTTCTCCAGCGAAGAGGCTACGGCGATTCCAATGGAGGCAGCCGAGGGTAGCTTGGAATCACAACGCCTGATGTTGGTCAATATGGATCCGCCCAGGCACAACAAGCTACGGCGTATTGCTCGCAACGCTTTTACCCCCACCACGGTTAGTTCCTATGAGGCCAAATTTCGTCAATATGCGAAGGAAATTGTCGATAGCGTGGCCTCTCGCGGCGAGTGCGAGTTCGTAGAGGAAGTGGCAGCTGAGTTGCCACTTATTGCGATTTTGGAGCTCTGTGGCGTACCCAAGGAAGATCGAAAACAGTTTTTTGCCTGGACTAACGCTATGTTCTTTACAGCGGACGATTCCATGAGCGAGGGTGAGGATAATCGAGCGGCGGCACAGGAGGCCGCTGCCAATATTTATCTTTATGCTGCCGACCTGACGCGCCAGCATGCTGAGAAGCCACTCAACAATATTGTCGGTGCGTTATTGGATGGTGAGATCAATGATGAGAAATTGACCGCTGATGAATTCTCCGCGTTTTTCTTGATGCTGATTGCCGCAGGGAATGAAAGCACCCGCTCAGTGACAGCCCATGGCATGCGACTACTGATTGAGCATCCGGATCAGCTGCAAATGCTGGTAGATGATCCCACTTTGATTCCCTATGCCTGCGAGGAAATACTGCGCTATAACGCCGCTTTCTTGTGCATGCGTCGAGTAGCAATGGACGATGTCGAAGTTGCTGGGCAGATGATTAAAAAGGGAGATAAGATTATTTTGTTTTGGCATGGAATTAATCGCGACGAGCGGGTTTTTGACGATCCCATGTCCTTTGATATTAACCGTTTCCAAAGTATGCCAGATCTGCACAAGGAGCATCGCGCTTTTGGTATTGGTCAGCACTTTTGCCTTGGATCGCATTTGGCCCGCCTGGAAATGCATGTAATGTTTGAGGAGCTTTTGCCGCGCTTGCGCAACCCGGTTTTTGCTGCCCCGGTTCAATATGTTCGCGACTATTTTGTCAACGGGATTAAATCGATGCCTATAAAATTCGATCCCGAGACAGCTGGTGCTATGTGACATTCGGCGCAACTCTATGTACAGCCTACGGCAAAACCAGAGAGGGGCTTAGCTTTGAAAACAGGGCAGACTAATTCTTTTGATAACGCGATTCCTAGGGAATCAGCTATGAATGAAAAAACGCTTCCTGTGCGGCTAGTAAAAAGCCTGCTGCTGTCGGCTGAAAAAAAAGGGGGTGACATCGAAAAAATACTTGATGGTCTGGATTTCTCCTTTAACCCCATTGATCCAACAGTGGTGGATGCGCGCATTCCAGTACTGCTATATTGCAAATTGCTACGACGAGTCGCGCTGCATTCACAGTGCCACTTATTTGGTTTGCCTGTGAACGAGACCGAGCCAACGACGGGTTTACGTTTGATGTGCCTGGCTTTACTGTCCTGCAACAATATGGAAAAAGTGATCGAGTGCACCGCTGACTTTTATCGCCACTACGGCCATTCCGGATGGCGTTTTAATTTTCAGCACTGTGACGATGACGTAATTATCCATTTTACCGGGCGTGAGAAAGACAATATGTACGCCTACGACATATCTTTCCTACTTCGTCTTTGGTCGTGGCTATCGGGCCAGTTTATAGAGACAACTGAAGTGAGGTTAATGGAATCACGCACAAATGAGTCAAGTACCTACAAAGCACTATTCGAATGCGATGTGCAATTCTGTCAGAGCCAAAATATGGTTCGTTTCGGCGCTAACCTTTTGCGCCGGCCGATTGTGCAAACTGAAGAGTCACTGACGGAGCTGTTAGAAGAAGCGCCCTATGAATTGCTTATCATGTCGCGTAACAGTCGGAAAAGTACCATCGCTAAAATACGTTTTATTGTCGGCTCTGATTTCACAAGGGGATTCCCCAGTAGAGAAAAAATCTCGGAAATCCTTCATATATCTGCCTCTAGCCTGCAGCGCAGGCTTGCAGAGGAAGGGACCAGCTACCAGTTGATCAAGGATGAATTGCGCAAACATGCAGCCATCAGTTACCTTCATCGTCCCGAGCTCAGCGTTGCTGCCACGGCGAGTCTAATGGGCTTTCAAGACTCCAGTGCCTTCAATCGAACCTTCAAACGCTGGACTGGCATGCCGCCTGGTTTATATCGCAAAAATAACCTAGATACACTGATAGGAGTATAGGACACATTGCCGCTGGCCTTTGTACAGATAAAAGAGGGCGATTTAGCTGTCGATAGCCACCGTTGGCTATAATTTTATTACTACCACCTATGCCTCCAATTTGACGACAGCCCAGCCTTCAGTTGAAAGATCTAAACACAGCTATAAATCGATGCCAGAAGTGCTTTTGCTCGCTCATCCCCCTGCACATCCCCACAGCGATTCATGACATATCCCACTGCCAGTTTTTGTTCCGGGTCGACAAAGCCTGTTGCCCCATAAATACCTTTGTGCCCGTAGCAACCGCTACTAACGGCAGATCCTGGCGTTAAATCCTCAGTCGGCAACTGAAAGCCCATGGCATAAGCGCTCTCTACCCTCAAAACTGCATCCTTGCCAGACGCCTGAATCGCAGCAGCCTGCGCAAGGATGTCCTGATCGAGATAGGTTTTCCCTGTAGCGATAAGGCCCTGATAAATTGTAGCCAAATCGATAGCACTGCAGTGCCCATTCGCACCCGGTATCAGAGCAGCGCGCCAATGCTGACTATTGGCCACGGCAGGATTTAGTAGTGCTGCTTCATCCAGCTTCGTCATTTTCTCCAAAGCCATAGCCGTCATCAAGCCGGGCGTCTCCCCAGTGGAGGAAAAATCCACCAACGTGGCCGCTCTGGCCGCACTTTCAGCATCCAGACCAAAACTGAAATTCACACGCATTGGTTCACAGACTTCACGCTGTAGCAAAGCCCTCAATGAAATGCCTGCAGCCCGCTCCAGCACGCTACCCACCAGGTAACCCCAGGTTAAAGCATGATATCCATGGCGCGTGCCCGCTAACCATTTCGGCTCACTTGCAGCCAATGCACTCGTTACCACAGACCAATCCCAAATCTTTCCTGCCTCCAGGTCCGTCGCTAATATCGGCAAGCCGGCTTGATGACTCAGCAAATGCTTCACTTGAGTGCTCTCTTTCCCGTGGCAGCCAAACTCCGGCCAGTAAGTCGTCACTTTTTCGTCATAATCCAGCAAGCCCGCCTGTACCAGTCTCATGGCGATAATCGACACCACTCCCTTGGTACAGGAAAAGACACAGACTGGCGTGTCTCTGTGCCAGGCATTTTGCCGTAATGAATCCCGGTATCCACCCCAGAGATCAATCACTAACTGACTGCCGCAGTAAACCGCCAAAGATGCGCCCAACTCCCCAGCACGGGCGTCGGCCATGTTCTCCATAAACTGCTGCTTTACCCTGTAAAAACGTCGGTTACAACGACCCTGCACAGTGGAATTCACATCGATAACCATCATCCAGCCCCGCCATTGGAATAAGGGTTAGAAATAATATACCGGGGCATTGAACCAAACAACCGATTGGTTTAATATCTTCTTTGTCAGCTCGCTGTTTTCGACCGTAGTCTAATAAAGAGTGGTTCAAAGTCGTTGGGCCGGTGAAGGCTTATTTGCATAGCCGCTGAACAGGCACTGCATTCAGCGCTTTGCCGACAAGCAATTTGCCTGGATAGTATTACTGCCCTGCAAGCTAACCTGAATATCCTGTGCTTTCCACCACCAACGGAGCTTCATCATTTGAACAGCGAACCTAAGAAAAGAGGGCGTGCCGTCAGCAACCGGCGAGAGGAAATACTGCAGGTTGCCGCAGCACTTTTCGCCAGTCGAGGGTTTGAAGCCGCTTCTATTCGTGTGATTGGTGATGCCGCAGGTATCTTGCCCGGCAGTCTCTACCATCACTTCGCGTCCAAGGAAGAGATGCTACACGATCTTCTGAAACGCTTCGTTAACAAGCTGGTTCCCCTCTATGAGAGCGTGCTCGCTGAAAGTGCGGATGTAACTGAAACACTTTCCAACTTAATCACTGCCGGCTTAAACGTGTCTTTGCAAAACTCTTCAGAATTGACCGTGATTATGCACGAGCGCAAGTTCCTTAATCGCAATCCTGAATTCTCTTACGTCAATGAAGTGATGCTGGAGGTGGAGCGTATCTGGTTTGGCGTTCTGCAGGAAGGTGTTCGAAGTGGTGCCTTCAGGAAAGACCTGGATATGAATCTGGTACTTCGAATGATTATGGATCTTATCTCTTCAACGATCATCTGGTACAACCCCAAAAGCCGCTACACGCAGGAACAGATCGTGAATAACCAGATCAAGCTGCTTTTTAACGGCTTAAAAGACTAGGAGAAAATACCAGTCCGAAGCGCAGACGAGCGCGCTAGTCACTACTGGGTACGTCAGCCTGACAACTATAAAAATGCACCATACCGTCAGCCTCGACTGAGGCCAGAATAATAAGGTAAATGCGCACTGAAAGGAGATGTAATATGCAGTTTGCGGTGCAACTACCGGTAGACCGAGTCGATCTCGGTGCAGAATTTTCCTCTGCACAGGGCATCACACACTGTGCAAGACACGTCGAGAAAATGGGCTTTGATGCCACATTTGTCACCGACCATCCCGCCCCTGAAGACCGCTGGCTCGAGAGGGGCGGCCACCACAGTTTCGATCCTTTTGTTGCACTTAGCTGCGCTGCTGGCGGCACTACTACCTTAAAACTATTTACCAACATCCTGGTACTGCCCTATAGAAACCCACTAATCGTGGCCAAGTCGGTCGCGAGCCTAGATACGATTTCCAATGGGCGCATGATCATGGGTGTTGGAGCCGGCTACCTTGAAGGCGAATTCCGTGCATGTGGCGTAGATATGCAGGAGCGCGGGCAGCTAATGGAGGAAGCACTGCAGGCAATGAAGTTAGTTTGGAGCGGTGAGTCTTTTCGATTCAAGGGGAAGCACTTTCAGGCCGATGGTAATACCGCCCTCCCCCGTCCGGTACAAACACCACACCCTCCCATCTGGATGGGCGGCAATAGCACTGCAGCGATGCGAAGAGCAGCGCAGTACTGCGATGGCTGGCTGCCCTTCCCTGTAAAGGGAAAGCTCGCCAGCCATGTTAGAACCAAGGAATTGGCAGATATAAACGGTTTGGAAAGAGCTATCAAGGATCTGCGCCAACTGGAACAACAGTTTGAACGCAGCCGCCCGTTGGATATCTGCATGATTCCCTTTGGCCTTGGTATGCATTCAGGCATGAACTGGAATGCAGAAGCGGTTCTTGAGCAATGCCAACAGCTTCAGGCGCTGGGCGTAAGCTGGATCAACATCAGCCTGCCCTGCGATTCAAAAAACCAGTACTTTGAGGCAAGCAGCTGGTTTGCCGAAGAAATAATATCAGCAATGCATTCGCACCCCCTGCATGACCATGATAATAAGGCCCCTGTTAGGGATACCCAATGAATCAGCCGTCACTACTGAGTAATAAAGTCCTGTTCGGATACGGGCTTTCCTCGATGCCGGCCATGTATGGCTATGTGCTGGTGTTAATAATGTACATGAAGTACGCGGTGGATGACTTGGGCGCATCGCCGGCCGTTGTAGGCACTATCTTCCTGATAGCCAAATTTTGGGATGCAGTTTCAGACCCGCTGATCGGCAACCTTAGCGACCGAACCGAACACGCAAGCGGTCGACGCAAACCTTGGCTGCGCGCCGCTGCACCACTACTTGCCGTTTTTAGTATTATGGCGTGGGCGCCACCTGAATCTCTTCAGGGTTTTCAGCTGAGCCTTTGGATTGGCGTTGCCGTTGTCGGATTTTACACCGCATACACCATGTTTGATGTGCCACATATGGCGCTGGGGGCAGAAATTACGCTGCTGCCTAACGAGCGTAATAGAGTGTTCGGCGTTCGGCAACTCATGCGTATAGTGGGCATGCTCATTGCCGGTACGTTGGGCACCTATCTAGTGAGTCAAGGCACCGCTTACGCAACCGCGATGGCCTATGCACTTGGTGTTCTAACATTGGTGCTAATCTTTACCGGCGTTTCACTACTACCACCGGAGCGTCCATCGTTTAAAGGCCGTGGAGGGGAGAATCCGTATCGTGCAATTCGCGATGTCGTGGCCAACCCTCACGCACGACTGCTGCTATTGATCGTATTTATCGATGCAATCGGCCTAGGTGGCGTTGGTGTACTCCTACCGTTTCTTGTGGAGTATGTCATCAAGATGGATGGTATGTTGCCAGCGTTCATGGCTGTGAATATGCTCGCGAGTTTGGTGATGGTACCCGGGTGGATATGGCTGGCGGGGCATTTTGATAAACGCAAACTGATTTTTTGGGCCTTTATCGCCAGTGGTTCAGGTTATGGCCTGGTCATGCTAATCAGTGAAGGTGACTGGCAAATAATGGTCATCAGTTCGTTGATAGCAGGCGGTGCTTCAAGCTGTGCTAATGTATTGGGGTTTTCCTTGAAGTCAGAAATAATAGATTGCGATGAATACCTCACTGGTCAGCGAAAAGAAGGCGCCTATTTCGCCGGTTGGAGTTTTGTGAGCAAACTTGGCGCCGGCATTATGATTGCCCTGGTCGGGTTCGCGCTGCAATGGTCAGCGTTTCAACCCAACGTGCCTGAGCAGACTGAGTTGGTTACGCAAACCATTGTGCTGTTAATGGGCGCTCTCCCGTTAGTGTGTTTTTGGGTCGGCGCGGCAGCATTTACGCGCTTTAGTTTAACAGCCGAGGAATACACAAGAATTCGCGCAGAACTTGATATACGCGCCAGTAATGTTTCTCAATCCGGATCAGGCGATTGAGTACTGTGGTGAAAATGTCTGTAATCCATGTAAGAACCGAAATTTAATCCGATGTATTTGCCCTGAAGGTACTGACAAGTTAACTTATTTTTCCTCGAAAAGTGGAGTTTTAGAATTCATTGCACCCAATAAAAAAACCTAAAGTGGGAACTGGCGACTCGATTAAAAGCGCCAAGGGCCGAATTGTGTCGGCTCAGCCCATGACCTCAAGTTAACTTATCAGTACCCTTGCGTCTGGTATACATAAGAAGACCTACTCACGATAGCCCTTTTATTTATCCTATACTTCATTATTAGGCGGTGACTCAAGCGTAATTGCCACAGGGATATTACCCATTCTTGGCATGCCTGTAATTGAGTCATAATCGATATCGGTTTGTATCAATCTTCCGGTATTCGCGCCCAGCTCTTTGTAACGATGGTCTTCATCTACCAAGCCACCAAACGCATGGGCCATTGAAATAACACCCGGTAGTAAGGTAGCGTCTGCCTGTACTACGGCGTAAATAGCATCTTGTGCCGTCGCTATTCGTACTGTGTCACCATCTGCAACACCTAATGACGTCATATCTTCAGGATGGATCCAGGCTGGATTCCAGGTTGTTCCACCCGTGAGCTTTTTGATTGACCGACCAGTAGAGTTCATAAAATTATTGTGCCGACGTGGAATGTAGCGATAGGGGAACTCCGGTGTATTTTGCAACGCCAAGTAGTCTTGTGCATAGACTTCTTTCAATTGCGCCATCATCACCTCGTTGGCGCAATCAAGACGCCCCTCCCAATCGAGGTCTCGACCCTGAACGATCACCTTATTTTCGAATACATTGCCATGCGGAAATTGCTTTACCTGCTCTAGCGGAATTCGGGAGTTCGCACAAATCGTTTCAAATAATTGCTCGGTAGTCGGCTTGTTCTCTTTATCGAGGATACGAAACTCCATTGGCGCCTCGACGTATTTTGAAAAGCCAAAAAAAGCGACAAACGAAAGCGGTAAGTCGAGGTGGCAGGCCATGGCATAAAAGAACTCCCAATCCTCAACTAAATCCGAGTCATGCGGAGGATCAGAAATTCGAGGTGAGTACTGCGCATACGCGCCCGGAAAACCAACCCCTGTACCAAAGTACTTAATGGCCTCGGCGCTTTGGCTCATACCCGGCGTCTCAAATGTTTGTTTGCAGGCAATCACATAATCGGCAAGCCGCGCAGTGATTGACATTTCAACATCAAGAGTGACAAGCAAGTCTAATTTTTCTAACGCTTTTTGTGTCTTTCTTTGATCCGGCCACGCCGCCATGGGATTGCCGCCAATGCAAATTAGCGCCTTTACCTGGCCCTCGCCTTCCAGCAATATCTCATCGGCCAAAGCAGCCGTAGGCATGCCTGCTGCCGTATCTGTTAAATTTCGCACCCGTAGCTTTTCACCGTAACCCCAGCCTTTGAAGGGTGCCAAAGCCTGCGCTTTTGGAATATACGATGGCAGCATGGCATTCGGACGCGTTACTTCTTCACCCTCCTGCGTATAAGCAGCGCAAATACTATTAAGGCAAGACAGTAAATACTCCTTTAAATTGCCGTACATGGAAAAGCTAGCACCCGTACCGCTATTAGCGTGGCGAATACGCGCTTGGGAAAAAATACGAGCTGCTTCAATTAGTTGATCGGCCTTTATGCCAGCACGTTTAGCAACATACTCAGGCGTATATTTACTAACATGCTGCGTTAGCTCCTCAAATCCATTGATATGATTTTCAACAAAATCAGCATCGTACCATTGCTCACTAATAATAATTTGCAGCATACCGGCTAAAATCGCATGATCTTCGCCGGGAATACTTTGTAAATGAATATCGGCTTTTCTCGCCGAGTCTGACACCCGTGGATCAATCACGATAAGCTTCATACCGCGAGCAACTGCCTCTTTCAATTTCTGCGCAGGATTCTGCCCGGGTATTCCTGCAGATTTAGAGATAATCGGATTATTACCTAGCAACAACCAAGCATCGGCTTTATCGAAATCGGGCTCACCACCTAACCATTTCCCATGCGCCGCCATGGCAATTTGTTTACCCGGCTGATCAATGGTGTTGGAGGTAAAAAACATCCGCGAGCCCAAGGCGCGCAAAAATGAATTACCCATGCCTGCCGCACCGGGATAACCGACGTTCGGCGTGCCAACATAAATGGCAACAGAACGAGGACCGTATTGGTCAATTAAAGCTTTTACTTTTTCAGCAACTTCAACTGCAGCAAGGTCGCTGGCGATGGATTCAAACTGGCCCTGAGTATTACGCTTAATACTATTGAGTAGTCGCCCTTCGTGGTTGTGCAACTCTGGCAATGCTCTGCCTTTGGGACAGGTATAACCTTTGAATAATGGATTGTCTGGGTCACCGGTGACTTTGGTGACTTTGCGGCGCCCATTATCATCTTCAACGGTGGCAAGCACCCCACAATGAGCGATGCACAGGCGACACAGGGTAGGTACAATTTTAGCCATCAGAGCTTTCTCATCATTAACATTTTAATCGTTTTTTTCCATCATAAGTCAATCTAACCAAAGCATTTAGAGCGTAAAGGTTTTTAACGGGCAAGCCTATTTTTATTGCCTAAAAAAGGCTTACTCTTTAAATAAATACAACGGTCCTACAACAGATTAAACTAGCCACTTTCAAACGTGACGATACTCGAAGGATGCGACAATTATGTTAAGCAAGTTTGACAACAAAGTGGCAGTGATGACAGGTGCGGCAAATGGGATCCGCGGCGCCTTGGCCAAAGGTTTTACTCAACAAGGGATGAGGGTCGTTGTCGCAGATCCGGCCTCTATAAGTTATTTTACCCCACGGACACTAATGGACAACGTAGAGGTTGTCGTTGTGGCACCTGCAGAAAATCAAAGCGCGTCTTCTGACAAAACAACTGAGGGAGAGCTTGTCTTCGAAGATTCAGCCACCACCAGTGGTTACGTGGGTACCGCTGTATACGGTTTCCCTGCGGACGCGGTGAACGTCGCCCTTAAACAATTAGAAACCACGCCGAATCTAGTCGTGTCGGGCGTGAATTCTGGACAGAACGTGGGCCCGATTGCGCCAATCTCTGGCACTGTAGGGGCGGCTCAAATCGCCGCGCGTGCAGGTTTTCCGGCGGTAGCCGTCAGTGCCGGCTTAACCAGCGATACGGACTTTGATGCAGCAGTATAACTTGTGATGGCATGGATAGAAAATAATCGTGCTGCACTCGGCGACCATTCAGCCAGGGCCGACATAGTAACAAGCTTCACTATACCGAACTGTACGCAAGGCAATATTCGAGGCCTCGTTGAGGTACCGCGTGCGGATGCTTATCCCGCTGGCACCCCAAACATCTTTTTTACTGACTGTTCAGTGGAGCCAGACGGACCACCCACCAGTGATGTCGATGCAATTATCAAAGGCTTTGCCTCTCAGACTGAGTTACCGCTGGACTTCTAGTCGAGCGGGATACCACGAGCAGCCGAAGTCTCAGCACTGCTAACCTGGTTATATGTAGACAAAAGGGCACGCGGCAAAGGCGTGAAGCGAATCGCCGATACTGACATTCACTCACCTGCTGAACGGCACGTCGCGATCTCTTGGGCCCAGCGACTCAAGCGCGTCCCCAATATTGATGTCGAGGTTTGTGGTCACTGCGGTGGATAGGTCAAGATCACCGCCTGTGTTGAGGACCGGGACCTCAACGATAGAATTCCGGCTCATATGAGCGAGAAGGAACAGGACCTCCCGACCCTCCCGTTACTCAAGCCACCCCCCAGGACACCACCTGAAACGCTACCGCTCTTCGCTGGAAAAGAATCCCGTTCAACAACATACGATCAACAAGAAAGGCACTGGAAAACTCTGGCTCGCCTCTGTGCGTTCGACAGTTCAGCAATGGACGGATGTGAATTTTTCGATGACTGCAGCCGACAAGATTTCCCAGTGATCAACCGGCTGTTCGCGATCTTTTCAGGCCAGTAGGCGAGTGTTTGGCGAACTTCTTCAGTTCACTTAGCAAATTCAGTGAG